>Ga0105237_10002466_pt1 | contig 22965 bp, 12 predicted proteins | sample KBSC24metaG_FD_81520 | JGI IMG/M metagenome (GOLD analysis project Ga0105237, IMG submission 81520) | Corn rhizosphere microbial communities from Kellogg Biological Station, Michigan, USA - KBS C2-4 metaG | ecosystem: Host-associated > Plants > Roots > Rhizosphere > Soil | place: Michigan, USA...
ACCCCTGCGGCCATACGGGACGGTTGGTCCATACATGGATGGCAACCGCATCCCCGATGACACCCGCATTATACCATTCCTGCATCTGGCGCACTCCATCGCTGGAAGAACCCTGGTTACCCATCTGGGTTACCACCTTATACCGCTTGGCAGCCTCGGTCAGCGTGCGGGCCTCAAATATATCATGCGTCATAGGCTTTTGTACATACACGTGCTTCCCCATCGACATAGCTGTCAGCGCAGCAATCGCATGCGTATTGTCCGGAGTGGACACAGATACGGCATCGATGCTCTTGTGCATCGTGGAAAGCATCTCGCGAAAATCCTTAAAGTACTTTGCCTTGTCATACTTCTTGATGGAGTTCGCGGCCTGACGGTCGTCGACATCACAAAGGGCTATGACATCTACTTTACCGCTGCCATAAAAATTCTTCAGGTCATCTCCCCCCTTACCGCCGGCGCCGATGGCGGCAATGGCCAGCCGGTCGCTGGGCGCAACAAATCCTCTTCCTAATACATGACGGGGGACGATAAAGAATCCGGTAGCTGCCAGAGAAGCATCCCGCAGAAATTCACGACGGGAATGCTGGTTTTTGGAATTTTCTTTCATAAAAAAGCTGAGCAATTTCGCGTTAAAAAATTATCCGGTAATTTACAGCAAACACATTTGATAATCATAGCTAAAATTTGATAAAATATGAGCACGATCCAATGGGAGGATTTTGAAAAAATTGATATACGTGTCGGCACCATCCTGGAAGTCCAGAGATTCCCCAAGGCCCGCAGACCCTCCTACCAGCTGACTATCGACTTTGGGGGGCTGGGGCTGAAGAGGTCCTCGGCCCAGGTCACCGATCTCTATGATCTTCAGCAGCTCGTCGGCCGCCAAGTCATTGCAGTGGTCAATTTCCCGCCCAAACAGATCGCTAATTTTTTCAGTGAATGTCTCGTCCTGGGTGTGTATACTGACAAAAAAGAAGTAGTTTTATTACAGCCAGAGCGGACGGTGGCCAATGGCTGGAAAATAGGTTAAATACGCCCGCGCCTCTGACAGTTGATGATCGGTCATCCGAGTCCCCAAAACCCCTTACAATGGCAACGACCTTGGAGATAACAAGCACCTATTACAAGTCGCCTCTGGGCCTTCTTCGCATTGGTGGGACCGACTCCTATATCAGTGAGATCAGCTATGTCGACAACCTCGACAAAGCCATCGAAGCGCCCGGCGAGCTGCGGGGCCCCGTCCCTCCCATGATCATACAATGTATCGAACAGCTGATACAGTATTTCCAAGGCCAGCGCCGGGTCTTCGAATTCCCCGTTTACCAGGAGGGCACGGCCTTCCAGGAGCGGGTCTGGAACGAGCTGACCTCTATCCCCTACGGCAAGACCATCAGCTACCTGGATATGGCACGCAGGCTGGGAGACCCCAAAAGCATCCGTGCCGCTGCCAGCGCCAACGGCAGGAACAATGTAGCCATCGTCGTCCCCTGTCACCGTGTCATCGGATCTAAAAGGGACCTGGTAGGCTATGCAGGGGGACTGTGGCGTAAAAAATGGCTGTTGGACCATGAGACAAAGGTCCTTTATGGAGTACAGACCCTGTTCTAAGGCACCAGCTGGTTGGCATACCGTCTCAGCTGCACCTCGGCCGACTTGGCGGCAAAGCTCACATTGATCAGTATATACCACGCATTCTCATTACTCTGCTGCGCATTCCTTACATCCACGATCGTAGCCTGTCTCAATTGGAATCGCTGAAGCACGAGGGCCAGCAGCTTCTGCGAAAGCTCATAGTTGGCTTTGGCGGTCTGCAGCTGGCTAAGATTATTATTATAGGCCTGCCAGTTCTTGACAGCATTGGAAGTATAATTCAATAACAGGGTATCCTTTTGCAGCTGGGCATTCTTTACGTTGATACCCGCCACATCCTCCTGCCGCCGGTACACACCTCCATTAAAGATAGGCACATTCAGGGTCAGCCCGGCATAAGGTCCATAGTTCAGGTTCGACAAAGGCGTAACTTTGTTGACATTTGAATTATGCGTCTTGGTAAGATTATACCCCGCATTGACATATAGAGAAGGATACCGTTGCGCCCCTATCTCTTTTTCAACGAATTTATTGATCGTGATCTGCTCATCGGCAGCCAGCACATCCGGATTCGCAGTCTGTACGGCCTCCAGGATAGTGCCCAGGCGTATGGTGCTGTCCACTATGATCGTGTCTTCCACCACAATGGCGGAGTCGGGGTTCAAGGTCATCAGCGTCAGCAGGTCGGTCTTGCCCTGATCCACCACCAGCTGCTGCGCCTGGAGGTTCTGGACAGCCGTATTTAAGTCGACCTGGGATTGAAAAAGGTCTGCATTGTTGGCGACACCTATGCTCTGCTGCGCTTTCACAATGTCCAGCCGCTGACGGGTGACGTCGATGGATTGCTGCAGGGCCCTGGCATAGCCCTGCTGCCGTACGATGTCGTAATATTTCAACATGACATTGTTGACAAGTATCAACGCACGGGAGCTCAACTGCTGCCTGCTTTGACCCTCGATAGTCGCCAGCCTCTTCTTGGCGGTCACCACCCTCTCGCCGTTGTACAGGAGCAAATTGGCATTGAGGCTGGCCGTCAGGCTGTTGGAAAAAGCATTGTTGGTGCTCTTGTTCAGACTGTCATTGGCAAAGGACTGTCGGATGCTCTGCGCCTGTTCCTGATCCCCAGCCGAACCATTGACATACGGCAGCCCGCCCGCAACACCATAATCGTTATTGATACCTGCAATGGATACATTGTTCTTTGCAATCTGAATACCCAGATTGTTCTTCAGCGCTATCGTAACGGCATCGGTCAGGCTGACCCTGCCAGGGGTCTGCGCCCTCAGTGACACCACGGGCAGCAAAACAAATAACCAAAGTATGAGCGGACGGTGCTTGATCATAGTTTCATTTTGTCGATATCGGATACTCCTAATCGGTGACCTGGGTCAAATGTGCTTTATGCTTGCCGGATACAAACGTATATACGGCAGGGATAACGAATAAGGTCAATATCAGCGAGAACATGATACCTCCTACCACCACGATCCCCAGCGGGATACGGCTCGTGGCCGCGGCCCCAAGGCTAAGCGCTATCGGCAGGGCGCCCAGCGACGTGGCCAGGCTGGTCATCAGGATAGGACGCAGACGTTGCGATGCCGCCTCGATCACGGCCTCCATCCGGGGCATGCCATGCTCCCTCTTCTGATTGGTGAACTCCACGATAAGGATCCCGTTCTTTGTCACAAGTCCGATCAGCATGATCATGCCTATCTCGGAAAAGATATTCAGGGTCTGATGAAAGATCCATAGGCTCAACAACGCTCCGGCCAGCGCCAGCGGCACGGTCAGCATGATGGTGATAGGGTCGATAAAGCTCTCGAACTGCGCGGACAGTACCAGATAGATAAGGGCTAACGCCAGTACAAAGGCAAATACGATATTGGACGAACTCTCGGCATAGTCGCGGGATGAGCCCGAAAGCGCGCTCTGGAAGCTGGGATCCAGCAGCTTGTTGGCAATCCCCTGCATGGCCTCTATTCCATCCCCAATGGTCTTGCCATCCGCCAGACTGGCGGATATGGTTGCAGCCTTATATCGATTGAAATGGAACAGGGTCGAAGGATTACTGTTGTTCTCGATATGGACCACGGCATCCAATGGGATATTGTCCCCGTACTTATTGCGGACATATACCTTGCTTATATCGGTGGGCTTATTCCTGTCTCCCCTCTCCACCTGTGCGATCACATAATACTGGTAGCCATTCATGATAAAATACGCCAGCCTGCCGCCGCTAAAGGCAGCCTGCATGGCAGAGATGACATCGTTGGTGGAAAGACCGAGATCCTTGATCTTCATCCTGTCTACACTGATCTGCAGCTCGGGCTTGTTGAACTTCAGGTTTACATCCACATTGGAGAAAGTAGGATCCTTCCGCGCCGCATCCAAAAACTCGGGGATCACCTTTTTCAGCTTATCCAGGTCCTGGTTCTGCAATACAAACTGCACGGGCAGACTGGTCTTGGAACCCGAACCTACGGCAATGGTCTGTTCCTGGATGGCAAACACCCGCGCGTCGTTAAATCGTCTCATCTTCCCCTGCAGCTCGCTGGCAATATCATTCTGGCTGCGATGCCGCTGATCGGGAGGGGTCAGCCCGATACGGGGCTGGGAGGTATTGGTGGACCCATACCCAGGTGTACGGGCAAAGACAAAATCCCTTTCCGGTACGGAATCGTACAGATAGTTTGCTATCTGGTCGGTAACATTCTGGGTATAGCTATAGCTGGCCCCTTCGGGCAATGTGACGGACAAACGCACACTGCTCCTGTCTTCCAGCGGCGCTATCTCGCTTTGCATATTTTCCATGATCAGCCAGATCATGGCGCCGCAGACAACAATGATCACCCAGGCTAGCCACCTCACCTTCATAAATCCTTTCAACAGCCTTAAATAGCCACTCTCCATCCCGGCGAAAAAGGGCTCGGTCTTGGTATAGAACCAGCCATGTCCTGTCTTCTTGCTCGTCAGATATACATTCAATACAGGCGTGATCGTCAGTGATACAAAAGAGGATATCAATACAGCAGCTGCCAGCACCACCCCGAACTCCCGGAACAGGCGCCCTACAAAGCCCTGCAGAAAGACCACGGGCATGAACACCACTGCCAATGTCAGCGAGGTGCTGATAACGGCAAAGAATATTTCCTTACTCCCCTCCAGCGCTGCCTTCCGAATGGGAAGGCCCTGCTCCAGCTTGCGAAAGATATTTTCCGTCACCACGATCCCATCATCCACGACCAGGCCGGTCGCCAGCACGATCCCCAGCAGGGTGAGGATATTGATGGTAAAGCCGGCGACGTACATGATAAAAAAGGTGGCTATAAGAGAAATGGGAATATCGATGAGCGGTCGCAGGGCGATGAGCCAGTTGCGGAAAAAGAAAAAGATCACAAGCACCACAAGGGCAAAGGCGATCACCAGCGTTTCCTTCACTTCGGACAGCGACTGGCGGATGATCTTCGTATTGTCGATGAGCACGCTCATCTCGATGTCGGACTTGTTGGAGTTCCTGATCTCATTCATCCGCTTGTAGAACTCATCTGCAATGGCGATATTATTGGCGCCGGGCTGCGGTATGACGGCCAGTCCCACGGCATTGACGCCGTTGTATTTCCAGCTCTGCTCTTCATTCTGCGGCCCCAGCTCCACCTTGGCAACATCGCTCAATCGCACGATACCATTGCTGTCCTCCCGCAGGATAACGTCCCGGAAATCCTTTTCCGTGGTCAGACGGCCCAGGGTCTTGATGGTCAGCTCTGTGTTATTGCCATAGATCTTACCCGGCGGCAGCTCCACATTCTCCGTATTCATGGCCGCGGAAATATCATTATAGGCGATGCCATATGCATTCATCCTGTCCTGGTCCAGCCAGATACGCATGGAATAGCTCTTGTCCCCGAATACATTCACAGAGCTCACCTGGGGGATGGTCTGCAGCTGCTGCTGCAATACGTTGTCGGCATAGTCGGACAGCTCCATCAGGCTCTTGGTATGGCTTTGCACGGCCAGGATGAGGATAAAGTCGCTGTTCGCATCGGCCTTGGTGACGACGGGAGGAGCATCGATGTCCAGCGGAAGACCGCGCTGTGCCTGCCCCACCTTATCCCGCACGTCGCTGGCCGCGGCTTCGAGGTCCACACCCAGGTTGAACTCAACGGTGATGTAGCTGCTCCCCAGGCTGCTGTTGGAAGAAATGGTGCGTATGCCAGGAATACCGTTGATCTGCTTTTCCAACGGCTCCGTGATCTGGCTTTCGATAATATCGGGGTTCGCACCCGTATAGTTGGTATTGACAGTGATAATGGGAGGATCGATGGCTGGGTAATCCCGCACGGCCAGGAAATTATAGCCCACGACACCAAACAGGATGATCATCAGGTTCATCACCGTTGCCAGTACGGGCCGCTTGAGAGATAATTCAGAGATGTTCATACGTATACTTACTGATTGGCGTCAGACATTTTTTCCAGGTTCTTTACACTGCGTATCCGCAGCTGAGCTTTAGGCCGGGCAAAAAGCACCCCGGTGACGACAACGGTATCGCCGGGGCTGACTCCTTTGGTGATCTCTACATTGTCGGCTTCCCTGACGCCTGTCTCCACATTTACAAATTGAGCCTTACCTCCTTTTACAAGGATCAGCTGGTTGTTCCTGTCCTCCGGAATGATACAGTTGGTAGGCACCATGATTGCCTGCTTGTCCGCACCGGCATTGACATATACCTTTACAAAGGCGCCGGGATGTCCCTTCCCCTCCTGCAGGATGGCCCTCACCTTCAGGTTACGGCTGGTCTGGTTGATCTGCGGCTCGGTGGCGATGACCAGCCCTTTCCGGCGGGTCTTGCCGGCAGCATCTATCTCTATGTCTACCAAAGTACCTTTTCGAATGATGGAAGTATATTGTTCGGGCAGCGTGAAATCTACTTTTATCTTATCCAGCTGCTGCACGGTGGCAATGATGGTGGCCGGAGTGGCATAGGCGCCAGGGCTCACCTGGCGAAGACCCACGATGCCGCTGAAGGGAGCCCTTATGATGGTCTTGTCGATCTGCGCCTCGGTATAGGCGATGTCAGCCTTGGTGCTGTTGACATTGTTCAGAGCAAGATCATAGTCGGCCTGGTTGATACCCTGTATCTCCAGTAGCTTGCGATCCCGCTCCTCGGTCTTCTGATAAAGATCCAGCTGTACTTTGGCCTTTGCCAGCGTTGCCTGCAGATCTGCATCGTTGATACGCGCAATGACAGTACCCTTCTCCACAAACGCCCCTTCCGGTACATTCAGATAAATGATACGTCCGCTGATCTCGGGGTGCAGCTCCACATACTCATTGGCCACGACGCTGCCATTGGCCTCTACGGTATTTTGTATGCTGCGGGAGCCGGCAACGATCACATCCACGATCACGGGCTGATTGCCTTGAGGCTTGATCTTTTCAGCATCCGTCTTCTGTCCACAAGAAAACAAGACGAGGGAAGAACAAAGAAAGAAGGTTATAAAAATAAGGGCATTGCCCTTCCTCAGAGCCGATGCGTGTAGTAGCCGGGGCATAGATCGAATTAGGTTGAAAGCCCCAAATATATAGAGTTTTAAACTCCATATAGGATCATCGGCTAAGTATTTCCATGAATGGCAATTGGGAGAGAATTTTGGAGGGACAATATCATTTCCAGGCAGTTATAGAGCCTGCCCATTAACAATTGGTTAAAAAATGGATTAAGATGAGATTAAAAATGGAGAGCCGGGAGGTCAAAATGGGGAGGATGGTGATTTTCTCAATAAAAGCAAATGGAAAACCACTTTTGGGGAAGAAAGGAGGCAGTTTTATATGAGCGGCGAATTGTCAATACCCGTCTCAATCGTCATTTTTTTTGCCAGCACCTTATCGGCATACGGATGCATGGTCAGGTCCGCATTTTCCAGGGCTTGGGCGACCAATTTATCCATCTGTCGCTCAAAAGAAAGGATCTCTGCTTCCAGCCAGGAAATATGGCTTCTGATATGCCCTGCCAGGAAGCTGTAATGACACTTCATTTCGTCATGGACATCATCCTGTCTTCCGGTGATCTTTTCCCAGCGCTCTTTTTCTATCTTCAATTTCCGATGCAATTCGGCCAGGTAACGCCCAAGTTCTCTTATCTGCCTGGTCTTGCGATGTAAAACAAATGCGGTCTTCATTGATATCCTTAGAATTTTTCGACCTGTTCGAGATTCATTTTTATCTCCTTCTTCGATAGCCACGCAATACGCATTTCCTTACGGGATAATAGCTGCAGCTGGTCGCCCATATGCTTGCTTCCGGGCTCGGAAGCATTTCCATAGCTCAGCAGCACCCGGGCTTTTACACGTCTGCCAAACTCAGTTATTGCCACATAGCTATCACCTGCAACAGCCCATTGCCTGCCCGAACTGTCTCCCGAAAAATAAATGGTCCGGTATATACCATACTTTTCGGACCCTCCATTGGCTGGATAGTTAAAATGACCTATCCTGAACCTGTATACATCGCCCCATGCCACATTCAGGCTGTCATACTCTTTTATTACCTCCCTGGCAGCTTCTGCCAGCAATCTCACGGCTTTCCCTGTATCTTTTAGCCCGCAAGGGGTCGCCACCGGGTCAGAGGGATCCCAGGGCCGTCTGAACATATCTGCATTGATCTTATCATACCAGCGGGCGAATAGCACGGCGCCACGACTATTGGTATCGGTGGCCCCATCCCATTTTTTCAATACAAGGGCCGCCTGCAATGCCATGGTATCCGGAGATTTGTCCACATAGGCCAGCAATTCCTTTAAAAAACGATCGGCGGCCTCCATTCCCGTGTTCAGTTTGAGATGGACCAAACCGGCCAATGTGATGTCATATTTATTCCTGATCAGATTGACTGCCCGCTGGGGACGCAACGCCATTCCTTGTGGTGATAGATAAGCGGGGAATTTATGTGCATCCAGCAAGGGCGGATAGGTGCAGGTCCAGGGAGGGTCGTTGGCATTTTGAATAAATCCGCTGGGAGGATTTGACAGCTTGGGCAGATTGTCGTAAGACAGGGTTTGCTGCCAGATGTACCTGGAGTGGCTGCCATCCACTATGCCATTCCAATATTTCCAATCCCCTTCCGCCCGCATAGGGACATTTCCGTCAAACAAATAGGATATATTGCCGGCGTCATCCGCGTATATGACATTGAACATTGGCAATTGCATCATTTTTAAAGCGTCTTCAAACTCCTTCCGATCGTGCGCCTGTGCCATCCGATGCCATTGGTAAAGAACGTCCGGGTTATTCCATCCCGCAATACGGACAGCCTGATCCTGCTTTCCATTTACATTCAGTACCGGTCCGTGTCTGGAATAAGTAAACGTCTGTGTCATTGCAGTCACGCTGCCATCCTTCTGCCTTATTTTCAATATGACGGAACGCTTTTCAAAAGGAATAGGAACGCTGTCCAGCATATAGCTATCTCCATGCGTGCTCAGCTGATACCTGTCGCAGGCATCTATGGGATTGACGGTATGCGTCCATCCAAGATGATCATTAAATGCAATGCAAAGCACCGGAATGCCAACGACGGCAGCCCCATAAGCGTTAAATCCCGGCGATTGCAAATGTGCCTCGAAAAAAGTAAAAAGATCCCCCCAGGGAAGATGGGGGTTGGCCACGAGCATGGCATCCCTGTTCGCCGACCTGGACGGCCCCACGGCATAGGAGTTGGAACCCGCACCGGACTTGCGGCTTGCCGCGCCAAGGTCGCCTCCGGCGACAAATGTTAAAAAAATGACCCGTATGCCATGGGCAAGGACATCTGTCCCCGTCACAGGCAGGACCTGGTGGTTCTCCTGGCTGATAGCATCCGGATGAGCTTTTGCAAAATCATTGATCCCATTGACAAACGAGTCCAGCATGCCACGGAACAAAGGGTTTTGTGCAGCATAATTCCGCCCGGCCTGGGAAGGCACATCAAAAAGATGCACCTGTTTGTCGGAAGCCAGATACTTTTCGCCCCAATACTCTGCAGCCCGGCCCCTTGCCTGGCCATACAGACGCAATAGAAGATTGGCATGATTATGCATCTGTGCCCATCCAAACTCGTAATACATCCGGCCCGCGCTTTGAGCGTATATATGCGGTACCCCATACTTGTCCCATAATATTTCATTTGCGGCCTGCGCCCTCGCAGCTATCTGCATGAGACAGCAGCAGAAAAAAAGGAAGATCTTGGTATTCATGAAAAAACAGGTTCTTCTACAAGATCGAGAACACCCAGTATCAACAGCCGGCGGACTGCGGACGTCAGGGTTTCTCCTAATTTGATCTCCAATTCGGCGGAGCTTCCAACATTGTACGCTCCATAAAAAAGAGAGATGACGGCCTCGTCCTGGCTAAGTACGAAATCAAGCAGCTGACTGTCCACAGAAGCCACTGTCGCAGGGGAATTGAATAGGTCCGCAAAAAACAACAACAGCCCCAGGTTTTCCTTTTCTATCTTGTTCCACCGCGTGAGACGCAGAAAATACGCGCCTTTTCCATAGCCGGTAAAAAGCCACGTTAAACTCTCCTTCGTAAAGGGCGTGGTCAGATCGATGCATGCTTCTTTCCGAACAAAAATGACAAATGGAGAGACCACCAGGGTCAGTTTAAGGAAGGGTTCGTCAGGAAGATGAAGGACATGATCAAGGGTTTCTGCAAACCGGCAGTCTTCGGGATACGATGCATTTCGGTGCTGCGCACGGAGCGTCACCAACGCCATCTCATGTTCCATACATTCCTCCAGGGCAGATCTTTCCCTGGGATCAAAATGTTCCATGGCGAATGTGTCGGCCCATTGTTTGAACCAATTGATATTCACCAACGGCTGTCGCGTCAATGCCTGTTCGAATTCCGCGGCACATCTCTTTTCCAGGAAAGCAGTCGTCGATGGAAAGTTATTTCGTAGTATCAGCCGGTTCACATCGGCAGGACCAAAGGGGTAAGGGCATTCCCCGGTAATTTTTTGGGCAATACCCCGATCCATGGCTTTTAGAAGAAAACACCCTATTGCCGGCGCTTCATCAAAAAACTCCGCCTCTCTTTCCGGGTCGCCTTCGATGGCTTCCAATCTTTGCATCAGCACAGAAGATATACGTTCGACATCATCCAGGTAACGGTCCTCGCCGAAAGCATGTGCTCTTATAAGACAGCGCCATCCATCTTCCAATACATTGCGCGAAGACATCCGTCCGGCAGATTCGTCCTCACAATTCAGCGCGGCTTCCGCAATAGAAGTCAATTTCCGGTCATTGAAGTATTTTCCCGCCTCGAGCAGACTATATGCGATGCCGTTACCTTCCCAAAAAATACCCGATCCTGCAAGCCGCGCTCTTCCCGTCAGCGTAACAAGACATAGTTTTATAAGATCGTATTGCCAGTCCTCACCCCTGGCTTCGTGAAGAGCAAGACACAATAAAAGGTAGCCGGCCAGCCTGTTCGCAAGGTCTTTATGATCGTACATCCACCACCGCCGGGCGTCTTTTTCCGACAGGTCTTTTGTAATATTCAAAGCACGATCCAGGTAACCAGCATCCTTAGTAGTCTTGAATAGCTCAAGATAGAAAGAGGCCAGTTCTATAGTGGGGGGCATATCCTGCCCGAGCGCCAAGATCCGGCGGCCCATCTTCAAAATACTGTCTTTTCGCAACTGCATGCTGAACTAGATTTGGAAGGAAGCGACCAGGTCCCTGATCCTCCGGTGATACCAGGGATAGTCGGATTTTAATTTCCATTCAAGAGAAGCATAGGATGTCCGTAAGCCCTTATAAAAACCATAACAATGCACGTAATTGTTGTTAGCGGCGGCTGCATGAAAGAAACCGATGTCCCTTGGATTATTCCTTTCATTAGGGAACAGGTAAGTTATTTCCCGCTGATGATGTCTGGCATAATAATAGTACAGCCCCTGCTCCAAAACTATATTAGCCAGGATGGGGTCAAGCTCCTTATTCGCCCGGACAATGAAATCTTTGTTCTCTTGAAAAAATATAAATGCTTCGTCTACCCACTGTTGAAAAAATCCGACATCGGTGCCCCCGGTAATACCCATATTGCAGCAATCACCTTTTTGCTCCTCATACACGGGTTTAAAATAATCCGGCAGATATGTGAATCCTTCCCAGATAGTCCTGGCCACATCTCTATAACCGGGATAATTATAATCTGGATTTTGAGCCGTTAGCGGAGCCTCTTCGATCCGCCGGTCGAATTTTCCGAAAATGAAAATATCTCCATCGACATGCAGAAAAGGCTCCTTTTGTATCCGGTAGGCATGCAGCTTGCCAAGACTCCAGGTTCCCGCATCACAGTCGGCCAGTTCATTCAATGCAACGGAAACGCTGGTATATGGCAGGGCCATCCTGTCGATGAGTATTTCCTTTCCCAGGTCGTCGGTTACCAGTTCCACCTGATCGTAAAACTTGCGCAGCTGAAGACAGCTCAAACCCCAACTGTAGTAATTGTGGATACGATGATGCCACCCCGCATTCAACCCGGAATACGTGGGGTCTGGACCAGGCCGCATATACGGCCTGGTCCAGAAACTTTGAACAATTTTCATGATTGCTTACTGTGTCCTGATGCTTTTTACTGGATTCATCAATGCAGCCTTGATGCTCTGATAGCTCACGGTCAATAGCGCGATGACAATGGTAATTACGGCAGCCAGAACAAAGACCCACCAATCGATGGCAGTCCTATAGGCAAAGTCCTGCAGCCAGCGGTACATCATAAACCAGGCAAGGGGGAAAGCTATCAGCAAAGCCAATACGATCGGCTTAAGGAATTCCGATAATAACAAAAAGAGGATCCTGGGCACCGATGAACCCAGCACTTTCCGGATGCCTATCTCCTTTGTACGCTGCTCGCCGGTGAATATAGCAAGCCCGAACAAGCCAAGAGAGGATATAAATATTGCTAAGAATGCAAAATAGCCGGAAAGCTTGCTGACAAGCTGCTCGCTTTTGTATAATTTATTGTATTCCTGGTCCGCGAATGCGTAAGTGAACGAAAAATTCGGGTTCAATTCCCTGTAAATGCGTTCCAGCCCGGAGACCACTTCCTTGATATTATCATTTTTCACCCGGATGAGGATCGTACCCCACCGCTGGTCTTCTGCCAGGCGGATAACCAGGGGTTCGATGTTCTGGTGCATGGAATTGAAATGGAAATCCTTTAAAACCCCTATGATCTTCCCGTGACGGCTGCCCCAATAGAGGGGTTGTCCGACAGCATCCTTGTAGCCCATCTTCTGCGCAGCCATCTCATTCACCAGGAAGCTGACGGAGTCGTTAAAATCACGGGAAAAATCCCGGCCGGACGCCAGTTGCAGCCGCAGGGTCTTCACATAATCGTACCCTACAACCGCGTCCGAGAATACAGCCGGCTGGTTGGGGTCTTTTCCCGGCCATGAAATGTCCCCATTGGTATGAGCGATCACCGTAGGTGACTCCTTCATCTTCGAGATGGCCAGCACGCCGGGCAGCTTATCAGCCTCATCTTTGAAAACATCATATTTTTTTATCAGGTCCCCTTCTATCGGAAGATATAAGAGATTGTCACGATCATATCCAAGGTTCTTATGCTGCACATACTCCACCTGCTGATAAATTATGATCATACCAACGATCAGCATCACTGCCAGTGTAAACTGGAAGACGACGAGACTTTTCCTCAAAAAGATCGAACCGCTGCTGAATTTCAAGTTGCCTTTTAATACTCCGATGGGGTTCAGTGAAGAAAGAAAAAGAGCGGGATAGCTACCTGCCACGGTTCCTGTCAATGCAAGGAGACCCAGCAAACCAACCCAGAACACCGGTTGGCCAACGGGCAGGGTCAGCTGTTTGCCTGTAAGCCCATTGAAAGTAGGAAGCATCAGTAACACAAGGGCGATAGCCACTATGATCGCAAAGAAAGTCAGCAGCAGCGCCTCGCCCAGGAACTGACCCATTAGCGCCGCCCGGAATGCACCGATGACCTTGCGGATCCCTACCTCTTTAGCCCGTTTGGCCGAGCTGGCCGTAGCGAGGTTCATAAAATTGATACAGGCGATTAGCAAAATAAATACGGCGATAAAGCTGAAAATACGGACATATTCTATACGGCCGCCGTCGATGTGCCCATTCTTAAAGGTAGAATGCAGGTATTTCTCGGGGAATGGCTGCATGAGCAATTCCGTACGAGCGCCCCGTGCTTCCGTTTTATACAGATCGACAAATCCACGTATCTTGGCCGCTACCCGGGCCGGGTCCGCGCTTTCACCCAGCTGCACCAGGGTATAAGGGCTGGAGCTGCCCCAGTTACTTACCCAGGTATTCTGCTCCACATATGCCCGCCAGCTTCGCAAGAAATCAAACTGCTGGGAGGAATTGGCCGGCAAATCCTCAAACACCGCGGTGACCTGGAGATCCTCTTTGTTCTCGAAGCGGATATTTTTCCCAATCGCATTTTCCGGGGACGAGAAAAACACTTCAGCCATCTTCCGGGAAATAGCGATCCCCGTGGGAGTATTTAACGCCGACGAAGCAATGCCCCGCAACAATGGATAGCTGAACATCTGGAAAAAATCCTCTCCCGCATAGCTGCCATCCATTTTGAGCGCTTTATCGCCCACCTGAAAAGTATAAGGATGCACCTGTTCCAGGCCGCTGGCATACTTTATTTCAGGTATCTTTTTCTTCAGCTCATCTGCCAGAAGCCCCTGTGTGAGGTAGCTGGCTTCGGCTTTACCATCGCTGTACTGCGCCTCATATAGCTGGTACAAATACTTTCCATTTGTATGAAATCCATCCACACTCCGCTCGTCCACCACCCATAGTATGATCATCATGCTACAAGCAAGTCCCAGCGCCAATCCCAAAATATTAATAGCGGAAAAAGTCTTGTTCCTGGCAAGAGCACGGAAAGCAATCTTTAGATAATTTCTAAACATAAGATAAGATATTTGATCCTTAAGTCGCCACGAAGATAATGCCAGATCGTAAGAAGCTAATAATTAATGAATTATCTTGATGAAGAGCTGCTAAATGTACGGTTTTGATACAGGGGATGCCCGATTTTATCAATATCAGGGATAACATAATGTAACTCAATATATTCCCGGATGAGGTCGAAGGTATATTCCTTGCAGGGCAATATGTCCTTCTGAAGTCTCATTTCCAAAGGGTCTACCTCGTCCAGCCGGAACAGCTTTTTATCGCCCTCTTTCGTCGCCTTTATAATGATGCAATCTGCCAGCCTGCCTTCCCACCATATCCCGGCATTGCCCAGGTCCTCATAGACGCCCGTAAACACGATCATCGCAGGCAGCACATCGCGTAGCTTCTTTTTCAGCAGGAAATTATAAACACCCGAGGCGGCATGCATAAGTCCTGTACAGGGCCCGAGGATCATCACCACTCTTTTGTCGGCCATGACGGCACAGGCTTGCCGGACGGAAAGCCCTTTCAGCAGAACGGTTTTTTCCATATCGACTCCGAGACAGCCGTAAAATTCGTCCTTTTTTTCTTCAAAGGGGTCGAATAATACAAGCCTGCAGCCAGCCCTGGACTGCAAATATTTTATGAGCTGCACATTTACACTCATCTTCAGCATCTTCCTGAACTCGGACGCCCGGTCGAAGTAAATGATCAGACCACCCTCGGGCGCCTTTTCCTGTAACAACCTCCCTGCCTGGAGCATTTCTTCCTCCGAAAGGCATATCTCACATCTGTTTATATCCTCCACCAGCAGTCCCGGGTACGAAAATTCGAACAACCGCTTCAAAAAAGGGATCCTCTTTCCTTCCATGCTCTTTACGAAGGGATGATAAATAAAAGCTACCGATAAGCTGATGCCGGGATGCCGTCGGACATATGCCTCCACCATGGCAAGGAAGGCCGCTTCGTCATCGACAATGAGCAATACGACGTCATATCCTTTGAGATCAAGCTCTGCCGGCGGCAAATTGGAAACACGTCTGATATGTGGTAAATATAGGGCCAGTTCGTTCCAGAAAGGCGACGGCGCATTGACATGCAGTCCGGCATGAGGAAAATAATGCTGGATATATTTGAACCGGCTCAACCAGATGATGGTATCGCCTATCCTCGCGCTGTCGATGGTATCGATCAGGATCAGAATGGATCGCACAGATTCCCGACTCTCCCATTCACAACAGTCTCCGCCATTCATAAGTCCGGATATTGCCATAATTGCCTATTTAAGATATTTTTCTGCCAGCTGTTCCACTGTCATATACATAATGTCATCAAACTCCAGGTCTATGCCAAGATCGTTCCTGAAAATGGTCATCATCTGGACGACATGCAGGGAATGCCCCCCAACGTCAAAAAAGAGGTCATGAATGCCTACTTCACCGGTGTCCAAAATGCTTTTCCATATCCCGATGATCCGCTGCTCCTTTTCATTCGGCTCACGGCCATCAACAGGTGAAGAAATATAACCGGCCCGCTCAAAATACTCTTCCAGCAGCTTCTTCCCGGGAATGTTCTTGCCTGAAAGCTCCGACATATCCAGCTGAATGATCCGGGAAGGTATCATATGCTCGGGCACCGTTGTACTCAGATGGTCCTGGTAATAGTATCTCGGTCTAAAATTTTCCTCAGGACATATGACAGCCGCTACCAGCTCATTTACCTCTTGTACGTCTCCGTCTTTGGCCGACCGCCTGCGGGTATGTATGAAGGTGACCATTGCTTCTATGACTCCGGGTAAGGTCTTCAGCTGCTGTTCCACCCTTTCCATCTGCGTACGGGTATCTTCCTGTACCTCCTCTTCGGCCATTGCCGCCAATGCCTTTCTGTCAACCTTGCCATTGGAGGTCAGGGGGATCCGCTGGATCTGTAGAAATTTCGCCGGTATCATATGCGAAGGCAGCCGCTTTTTCAGAAAAGCTCTCAGGTCATGAATGGGAACAGGCCCCCTGCCCGTCACGAAGGCAAATAGATCTTCGTGGCCTCCGTCGTAACTTCTCTGAACCATCACTACAGCATCATCTACCTGTTCATACTGTGTCAGGTGATATTCTATTTCCCCGGGTTCTATACGAAATCCCCTTAGCTGCACCTGGTTATCAGCACGGCCAAGATATTCGATCTCACCCGTAGGCAGCATCCTGCCCAGGTCTCCGCTTCGATAAAGCTTCTCCTCCTTGTGGTATGGATTGACGATGAATTTTTCATCCGTGAGGCTTCTTTTATTTAAATACCCGCTGGTCACCCCGCGTCCTCCGACGAATATCTCTCCGGTGATGCCCTGGGGCACAGGTTGCATACTCTTGTCCAACAAATAAATGCTCATATCAGGGAGAGGTCGCCCTATATTCGATGTGTTTTTTTCGATGTCCGGCGCCCCGATCTCTTTGTAAGTAACGTGCACGGTGGTCTCCGTAATGCCATACATATTTATCAGCCTGACTGCGGGGTGTCTCTCTTTCCAGTTTTTAAGCTTGGCGGGGCTCAGGGCCTCTCCGCCAAAGATCACATACCGCAGGAAAGGCAGACGGGTATCTGTCCCTTCCCCAGCCTGTATAAGATTATAGAAGGCAGTAGGGGTCTGGTTCAGAACAGAGACCTTCTCTTCCCGTAATATGCTCAAGGTCCTGGCAGGGTTCATCGCATCCGCCCTGGATACGACCACCAGCCTTCCTCCATATAACAAGGCCCCATACATCTCCCAAACGCTGAAATCGAAACAATGACTGTGAAACATCGTCCAAACATCCTTTTCAGTGAAATCAAATAAAAAGGCATCATTGAAAAGAAGCCGGACCACATTCCGGTGGCTTACCATTACGCCCTTGGGATTACCAGTGGTCCCCGAAGTATAGATGACATAACAAAGATCGTCCGGGGAATTTACAGGGTCTGGATCGGACAGGCTCCAATCCTCCCCATCCGGCGCATCCATGAATACCACGTCACACATATGCCCTACGACGCCGGCCTGGCAGCTTTCCGTTAGAACAAGCTGCGCCTCGCTGTTCTCCAGGTAATAATGTATCCTCTCCTCCGGGTAATCCACATCGATGGGTAGATAGGCCGAACCCGATTTGATGATGGCAAGCACCCCGGTAACAGTATCCAGGGACCTGCCCATAAGCAGTCCGACGATGACATTCGGACCGGCTCCCCGGGATCTAAGCCTATGGGCGATCTTATTGGCCCGGATGTTCAACTGTCCATAAGAGAGCGAGACCCCATCCATGACGACAGCTATACTATCGGGCTTTTGCGCCGCCTGCCGCTCGAACAGGCTAACCAGGGTCGCTGTGGAAGGATAATTCACGACGATATCCCCTTTCTCCCTTAAAAGGAACCTTCTTTCGGCCGGCGAGAGGATAGCTTCTTTTCTCATAGTCTCGCCTGTGTGTCGCACAAACTGCTGAAGTATCCGTTTATAATAGGTGTAGATCTTTCCGGAAAGAGCTTCGTCGATGATGGAAGTCGAGTAAGTCAGGGCTATTTTGAATCCGCGGCTATGTGCAAATATATGCAGATCGAAAAGTGTATTGTTATTGACATAATTGTCGAATTGGAATCTTCTCTCCACCGGAACTGTCGAACCTTCGTCGGACAACATTTCGTTGAAAACCCTGAAGTCGACATAGTTGAATGATGTATCGAATATAGGGTTGCCTTCCTGTCCTCCCTGGCCCGTGATGTTCAATATTTCCCGGAAAGGCACCCGCTCATGCTTCTTCAACGTCCGCAGCTTATCCTCGATGAACCTGATAAATCCGCCCCAGGTCATCTTCGCAGGTATCCTGGCCCTGAAAGGCACGGTATTTAAGAAACATCCGACGAGCCGCTCGCCATCTTTTACCAGGGGACGGTTGTTCGTCACAATACCTACTGTAATATCATCCGAATAAGACAACATATACAAAGTGTATATGTATGCAGCAAAACAGATGTGCTTGAAATTGGAATTCCATCCCTGGGCAAGATCCTCCAATTCCGACCGCAATTCCCCCCCAAGGTCGAACAGATCGCTCTTGTATTCATGTGCCAGTCCTGTACGATGGAATTCAAATCTTTTATGCTCCTGCAGCTCCGATTTCCAAAAAGCAATGCTCAGCGGGTTCCTCGTCGCAGCTATCTCCCCGATGATCTGATCCCGGTAGCTGCAACGCAAATGCAAAGGCATAAAGCTGGGATCTTTCTTCAGAAGAATATAGGTATTATTCAGCTCCGTAATAAAAGACGACAGGCTCCAGCCATCCAGCAGGGAATGATGCATATCGAATACCAGGTAATGAAGGTTATCGGCGATCTTTATGACGCTCATACGCCATAAAAGTGAAAAGGACAGTTCCGTGCCCCGGATCTTTTCCTCATACATTTTCTTCAACATGTAACCTTTTTGTTCTCCCGGGGCCATGCAGGAAATATCTATGTACTGAATTTCAGGCTCTATTTCTTTCAGGACAATATGGGCAAAACTGTCCAGGTCGTAGATCTTTCTGAAAGTAGCATGCTTGTCGGTCATAAGCAGCAATGCCCGGCGAAAAATATTCGGATCAAAGTCGTCATAATTTATTTCATAGATATTTTGTTCGTGATAGATTATCTTATGGATATCCTTCTCCCCGGCTGTCCTTTTTAAAGAATGGAACACCATTCCCTTCTCGACACCATTCATAGGGAGTATCTCCTCATACGAATCCGGGATGCGACGCCTGGAAATATAATGGTTCCTGAAATCCGCAACCTCTTTTTCCACAGCCGCCATATCTTCTTGTTCCTCCGTATTCAGGGCGCCGATCCTATCGGCAAGGTCTTCTATCGTCTGATTGGAATAAAGGTCGGCAATGGTCAGCGACGCTCCCGTCAGCTGATTGATCTCATAGATCAGCCCGATGGCTTTCAGGGAGTCGCCGCCCAGGCTGAAAAAATTATCTTTTACCCCCGGCTGATCCACCGCCAGCGCCTTTGACCATACACGGGCGATGTCCCATTCCACGGTATTCCTCGGCGCAATATAGACGGCGCGCTCGGTGACTTCCGGCTCAGGCAGCAGCTGAATATCAATTTTATTATTGGAGGTCAGCGGGATATTTTCTATGGGCATAAAATAAGAAGGGATCATATACGCCGGCAGCTTATCCTTTAAGTACTTTCGGATATCCTCCATTGCCACCTTTTCCTTACACACCAGGTAGGCGCATAAGTATTTGTGTTCCGGCTCCTCATTTCTTTTAACCACTACGATGGCATTGTCTATCAGGTCATGCTGCACCAGATGATATTCGATCTCACCAAGTTCGATACGGAAGCCCTTCAGCTGCACCTGGTGATCGTTCCGTCCAAGGTATTCGATCTCTCCGTCCGGCAGCATCCTCGCCAGGTCTCCCGTCCGATACAATCGCTCGCCTTTCCACAGGGGATGAGCGATGAACCGCTGCTGTGTCAATCCGGGCTTATTGAGATATCCTCTGGACACACCCTCTCCCCCGATGTACAGCTCTCCAATTACGCCCTGCGGTACAAGCGCCATATGCCTGTCGAACAGGTAGATGCCCAGGGTAGGTATGGGATGCCCTATGTTGCTGATGTTATTGACGATCTCATAGTCCCCTATCTCCTTATACATGGCATGAACGGTAGTCTCGGTAGTACCGAACATGTTGACGAGCTTGACGCCGGGATATTTTTCTCTCCAGGTCCGCAGTTTTAGAGGGAACAGGGCCTCCCCTGCGAATATGACATACCGGAGATACGGCAGCACTGCCTCACTATGAAGATCCTCCCGGACAAGATTGTAAAAAGCAGTCGGCGTCTGGCACAGAATGGTGACTTTTTGCCTCTTGAGGATAGACAGGTATTTGACAGGGTCCAATGCATCCAATCTTGATACAACCACCAGTTTCCCACCTCTCAACAGCGCCCCGTACATTTCCCACACGCTGACATCAAAACACTGACTATGGAACATGGTCCATACGTCATCCCCATTGAAGTCGAACTGAAAAGCATCATTGAAGAGGAGTCTGACCACATTTCTGTGCTCCACCATTACGCCTTTGGGGTTGCCGGTGGTCCCGGAAGTATAGATAATATAACAAAGGTCCTCAGGTCCGTTGACAGGCGGAAGGTCATCGACATGCCTCTCTCCGCCAAGCGGCTGGTCAATGAATATGCAGTCCAGCCTATCCGTAATGTCACGCGGCTGATTGCTGGTCGTAATCAATATTCGGATACCGCTGTCTTCCACCATATATTGTATCCTTTCCCCGGGATACTCCACGTCGATGGGGAGATAAGCGCCGCCGGCTTTGATGACGGCCAGCATCCCTACAACAGTGAGTATGGACTTTTCCACTAAGATCCCTACGATCACGTCCCGCCCGACGCCTTTGTTCCTGAGCAGATGCGCGAGCCTGTTGGCACGTTCATTCAGCTCCTTATAGGTCAGTGACAACCCGCCCATTTCCACGGCCGTCTTCGTCGGAGTTGCGCGGACCTGCTGTTCGAACAGGCTCACCAGGGTGGCATGCCGGGGATATGACACGTCAATGTTATTGTTTACATTCAGAAGATAGAGCTGCTCTTCGCCGGCTATCAACGATATTTCCGACAGCCTGACAGTATCATCGTCCCCTATTGCACGAAGTATATTCAAAAAGTAACCGCCAAAGCGCTTGATCGTGGCCTCTCTGAAAATATCGGTGGAATACTCGATCTGGAAGTACAGACAGCCCTCGTCTTCTGCTGTGATCAGGGACATATCAAATTTCGACCTTACCTGCCTCTGTCCGACAAGGCTGACATTCAATTTATCCATGAAAGCCGTCTCCCTGTTCATGTTCTGAAATGCAAACAGGACATCGAACAAAGGGTTTCTACCGGGGTCGCGGGACAGTTTAAGATCATCGATCAGATCTTCATACGGGTAGTCCTGGTGATCGAAACAGGACAAGGCTTTTATACTGACCTGGGATAAAAAATTCCTGAAGCTCAGGTTACTCGCGGGAGTAAGACATAATGCCAATGTGTTTACGAACATCCCAATGATCCGCTCCAGGTCCGAATGGTTCCGGCCAGCCACGGGCGTTCCGATGACAACTTGTTCCTGGTTGCTAAGCCTCGATAACAAAATACTCCATGCAGAAAGCAGCACCATAAAAAGGGAGGTGCCCGTCCGCTGCGCCACCTCTTTTAACAGAAAGGTATCTTTCTCATCCAGCGAAAAAGAAATGCTCTGACCACGGTAGCTCTTTTCCATGGGCCGGGCAAAGTCCGTAGGCAGCGCCAGCGCAGGAGGCAGCAGACTAAACTCTTTTTTCCAAAAATTCCTCTGTCCTTCAACAGCCCGGCGGGCCTGTTCGCCCTGCCGCCATTCTGCGTAGTCGCGATACTGCCGGTGCAGCACGGGAAGGGTTTCACCGTTGTATAGCCGGCTAAAATCGTTCATCAGCACTTGTTGAGATACGCCATCGGAAATAATATGATGCATGTCCACCATAAGAAGATGGGCGACAGGGCTCAGCTCCACAATAGCAGCCCGTATCAATGGGGCCCTGGCAAGATCGAATGGACGGACAAACCTGTTCATAATAGAATGCAGGTCGGCCTCGGAGCCTTTATAGAATTCCGATTCAAAGCTATACTCATCCAGGATTTTTTGCACAGGCTCCTGGCCCTCCATCTCAAAACAGGTTCTCAGACTTTCATGCCGGCGGATCAGCTCCTTAAAAGCTTCGGTCAGCCGCCCACGGTTTAATTCCCCTTCGAGCATATATGCCTGCGGTAAATTGTAGGCAAGAGACTCTTTCGACAGCTCATGTAGAAGGAACAATCGACGCTGGGGTGGCGTCAGCGGATAACTGCTCCTGGATGCGGATCCCGGCAATTCTTTCAGGATAGCCCCGGCCGTCCTTCTGCTGCTGATATAGTCGATCAGCGCTTCTTTCTTTTCCCTGACCTCATCGATGATGGTGGCTTCGTCGAATCCCTCCGGAACATGGATGGATAATTTTCCATCCACTACTTCGACATCGATATTGTTTCTTTTCAGTTTGAATAGCAAGTCTTCCATACTACCCTATTTTAATTTCAAATTTTTTTGTTTCGGAGACGGTCGATGCACCCCTATGCAGCCATTCGTTGGTGGTGATGAATTCTGCCTGCTGCCGGACAGTCTGTCTTTGGAACATGTCCATTAATTTTATCTCCGTGGAAAAGCTCTTTTTTATTCGATTGGCTATCTGTATTGCCGACAGGGAGTGGCCTCCCAGTTCCAGAAAACTTTTGTCCGTGCTGATGGCATTGCGATCCAGCTTCAGCACTTCCGCCCATATTTCAACCAGCTGTTCTTCCGTCCCGTTGGCCGGCCCTACCCG
>Ga0105237_10002470_pt1 | contig 22937 bp, 22 predicted proteins | sample KBSC24metaG_FD_81520 | JGI IMG/M metagenome (GOLD analysis project Ga0105237, IMG submission 81520) | Corn rhizosphere microbial communities from Kellogg Biological Station, Michigan, USA - KBS C2-4 metaG | ecosystem: Host-associated > Plants > Roots > Rhizosphere > Soil | place: Michigan, USA...
CGGGGCCGCGCTGGCAACGGGGGAGGTTCCGGATGGCGACGAGCAAGCGATCCTCCCCCGCCAGGGGGAGGTGGGCCGCGCAGCGGCTCGGAGGGGGAGGAAGCACGAGGGCCCGAGAAGTTCTGGCATCCTCCCCCTCCGTCGCGCTTCGCGCGCCACCTCCCCCTGGCGGGGGAGGATAGATTGTACGCGAAGGCACGAAGATGAGAGTTTGTTTCGCGCGGAGGCGCGGAGACGCGGAGAAGAGAGAGCGGCGCTTTGCGCCCGTGAGAGAGGGGCCCAGTCGGCGCAGCAGGGCCAAGCCCCTCTGCGCTCTCTGCGCCTCTGCGCGAAAAAAACTCCGCGTCTTCGCGCTTCCGCGTAAACCAGTTCTTCGTCCCGCCTTCGTCCCATTGCGCCTTCGCGTGAAAATCTTCGGCGGGCCGGAGCTATCCCCCCACCCGCACCACGACCTTCCCGATCACCGCCCGCGCAGCCATCTTGGCGATCGCAGCACCGCCCTCGGCGAAGGGAAACACCTCCGTCACCCGCGGCGCGATCTTGCCGTCGCTCCACAGCCGGAACAGCGTGTCGACATGCGCGCGGTTGGCCTGGGGGTCGCGCGCGGCGAAGGCGCCCCAGAACACGCCGCACACGTCGCAGCTCTTGAGCAGCGTCAGGTTGAGCGGCAGCTTGGGGATGCCCGCCGGGAAGCCCACCACCAGATAGCGCCCCTCCCAGCCGATCGCGCGGAGCGCCGGCTCGGCATAGTCGCCGCCGACCGGATCGTAGATCACGTCCGCGCCCTTGGGGCCGACCGCTGCCTTGAACGCCTCGGCCAGCGCCTTCGACGCTTCCTTGTCGAGCGGCCCGCGCGGATAGACCAGCGTCGCGTCCGCCCCCGCCGCGCGCGCCGCCTCGGCCTTTTCCTCGGACGAAACCGCCGCCACCACCGTCGCGCCAAAGGCCTTGCCCAGTTCGATCGCCGCGAGCCCGACACCGCCCGCCGCGCCCAGCACCAGCAGCGTCTGGCCGGCGCTCAGCCTGCCCCGGTCGAGCAGCGCATGGATCGTCGTCGCATAGGTGAGCAGCAGCGCCGCACCTTCCTCGAAGCTGCGACCCTCGGGCAGGCGGTAGAGCTGCGCCGGGCTCAGCACTAGCTTCTCGACCAGCCCGCCATGGCCCGGCACCGCGATCACCCGGTCGCCCGGCGCCCAGTCGGTGACGCCCTCGCCCACGGCTTCCACCACGCCCGCGATCTCGCCGCCCGGCGCGAACGGCCGGGGCGGCTTGAACTGGTAGCGATCCTCGATGATCAGCACGTCGGGATAGTTGATCGCGCAGGCCCGCACGCCAACCAGCACCTGGCCTTTCCCAACGACGGGATCGGCTACCTCTTCCAGGCTTAGAGTATCAGGTCCGCCCGACGCCTTCGACAGCAACGCCTTCATGTCCGCCTCCTACAGCGATCCACGGGCGTTCGTGCGCAACCGCGGATTCGAAATTCGAAATCGCGGTATCTTGTGCCAGCGTCATGCCGATCTCGTCCAGCCCCTGCATCAGGCAGTCGCGGCGGAACGGGTCGAGCTCGAAGGCGAAGCGGTCCTGGAAGTCGGTCGTGACGGTCATCGTCTCCAGGTCGACGGTGATTGCGTTGGCGGTCGCCACCTGCACCAGCCGGTCGATCGCCTCCTGCGGCAGCACCACGGTGACGATGCCGTTCTTGAAGGCGTTGCCCGAGAAGATGTCCGAGAAGCTCGGCGCGATCACCGCCTTTATCCCTAAGTCGGCCAGCGCCCAGGCGGCATGCTCGCGGCTGGAGCCGCAGCCGAAATTCTCGCCCGCCACCAGGATCGGCGCGCCGGCATAGCGGGGATCGTCGAACAGATTGCCCGGCTCCGCGCGGACGCTCTCAAAGGCGCCCTTGCCCAGCCCCTCGCGCGTGGTGGTCTTCAGCCAGTGCGCGGGGATGATGATGTCCGTATCGATGTTCTTGGCGCCCCAAGGATAGGCGCGGCCCGAAACCTGCTGGATCGGCTCCATCAGCGGCGCTCCGCCGACACGGTGTTCAGATGCATGGACACAGCTTTCCTAACGAATGGCCGGCGGCCATCCCTAATTTCCGGCAATCGGCCGCCCGCGTCAGCGCGGTGCGACGACGGTCCGCTCGAGCGCCGGGATGGTCTTGATCGGCGTCTCGGGCCGCGGATAGGCACCCGCATAGGCCGCGGCGACACCGCTGAGAATGGTTCCGGCAATCAATGCGACGAGCGCCTTTTTCACGGCGTCTCTCCCCTTAACTATTACGCCTGGTCCGCCATCAACTCGCGAACGTCCGTCAGGTGCCCGGTGATCGCCGCCGCCGCCGCCATTGCGGGCGAGACGAGGTGGGTGCGCGACCCCGGACCCTGGCGTCCTACGAAATTGCGATTCGAAGTGGAAGCACAACGTTCTCCGGCGGGAACCTTGTCCGGGTTCATCGCCAGGCACATCGAGCAGCCCGGCTCGCGCCACTGGAAGCCCGCCTCCAGGAAGATCCGGTCGAGCCCCTCTTCCTCGGCCTGGCGCTTGACCAGCCCCGAGCCCGGCACGATCAGCGCCTGGCGGATGCGGTCGGCGACCTTGCGGCCCTGCACTACCGCGGCGGCGGCGCGCAGATCCTCGATCCGGCTGTTGGTGCACGACCCGATGAAGATGTGCTCCACCGGAATGTCCTGCATCGCGGTGCCGGGGGTGAGGCCCATATAGTCGAGCGAGCGCTGCGCGGCGGCGCGCTTCGAGGGATCGGCGAAGCTTTCCGGATCGGGCACGACGCCGGTGATCGGCACCACGTCCTCGGGGCTGGTGCCCCAGGTGAGCGACGGCGCGATGTCCGCCGCGTCCAGCGTCACCACCTTGTCGTACACCGCGCCCTTGTCGGTCGGCAGCGTCTTCCAATAGGCCACCGCGCGCTCCCACGCCTCCCCGGTCGGCGCCATCGGCCGGCCCTTGAGATAGGCGAAGGTCTTCTCGTCCGGCGCGATCAGGCCCGAGCGCGCGCCGCCCTCGATCGACATGTTGGAGACGGTCAGCCGCCCCTCGATCGAAAGGTCGCGGATCACCTCGCCGGTGAATTCGATGACATAGCCGGTGCCGCCGGCCGCGCCGATCTTGCCGATGATCGCCAGCACCACGTCCTTGGCGCTGACGCCGTGGCCGAGTTTGCCGTCGACTCGGACTTCCATCGTCTTCGACTGCTTGAGCAGCAGCGTTTGTGTGGCCAGCACATGCTCGACCTCGCTGGTGCCGATGCCGAAGGCCAGCGCCCCCAGCGCGCCATGCGCCGAGGTGTGGCTGTCGCCGCAGACCAACGTCGTGCCGGGGAGCGTGAAGCCCTGTTCGGGCCCGACGACATGAACGATCCCCTGCCGCGCATCGATCGCGTCGATATAGGGCACGCCGAACTCGGCGACATTGCCGCGCAGGGCCGAGAGCTGGCCGGCGCTGGCCGGATCGGCGATCGGCAGCGGGTTGCCGGCAGCGTCCACGCGCGGGGTGGTCGGCAGATTGTGATCGGGCACCGCGAGCGTAAGGTCGGGTCGGCGCACCGTGCGATCGGCCGCGCGAAGGCCGGCAAAAGCCTGCGGGCTGGTGACTTCGTGGACGAGGTGGCGATCGATATAGATCAGGCAGGTGCCATCGTCCCGGCGCTCGACCACATGGTCGGCCCAGATCTTCTCGTACAGGGTGCGCGGTTCACTCGACATGCGCGCGATCTAGTCGAATCGTGCGCGGATGCAAGCTTTGGGGACATTTTCTGCCGCAACGCTTGATGTGTGCCTGAGAGCGCGTGGCGGTCCCGGTGCGGGCGGGTCGATGGCCATGCCGGTGAACCATCGACCCGCCCTGAAGCGTCTTTGGGGGACGCTGGAGCATTTTTGGGGAATGCTCCGGGTGCCTTCCAGGTTGCAGGGCACGTGCCAGTTTTCAGGATGCACGGCATTTCGCGGGATGCGATGGTGAAGCGCCGTTAACCCCGCGGCACGGGTGTAAATTCCCCCGACGGTTTCGCCGCGGCACCTCCGGTTCATCCCGTATTCAGCACCTTGACTACACACGTAAACGCAGCGATTACATGCGTAGTCAGTGAGGGGTGTATGACCGAGCGAATCAGCGAAGCCGAACATGCAGTGATGGAAGTGCTCTGGGAAGAGTCACCGCTCACTGCGCAGGAGGTGGCCGAACGCGTACCCGTCGATCGCGACTGGAGCGCCAACACGGTCAAGACCCTGCTCGGGCGGCTGCTCGCCAAGAACGTCATCGCGCATGAGGAGGAAGGGCGGCGCTATCGCTACCGTCCGCTCGTCGCGCGGGGCGATTATGTGGTAGGGGAGTCGCGCAAGCTGATCGACCGGCTGTTCGGCGGCCGGCTGACGCCGTTGGTGGCGCACCTCGCCGAGCGCGACGCCATCACCGACCAGGACATCGCCGAAATCGAAGCTCTTCTGAAGGAGCTGAAGCAATGACCGGCTGGTGGATCGAAACCCTGCTCGCGAGCACGCTGCTGATGCTGCTCGCGCTTGCCCTGCGCGGCCCCGTGCGCAAGGCGTTCGGGCCCCAGCTCGCCTATGCGCTGTGGGTGCTGCCCGTCGCGCGGATGCTGCTGCCGCCGCTGCCGGGGCAGTGGCATCTCAGCCAGTGGCTCGCCCCGCTCACCCGCAGGGTGGCCGAGGGGCCGAGCATGGCGGTGGGCGTGTTCCAGGGCGACACGGCGCCGGTCGTCGCCGACAAGGCCGGGGCGATCGAGATCGATATCGGCACGGTGGTGGATGCCGCGCCGGTCGCCGCCGCCAGCCACCATGCGCCGGCGGTGCTGGCGACGCCGATGGCGGGCATCGAGGGACTGAACGTCTCGCTGTCGCTGCTCCTCCTGCTTTGGGCCACGGGCGCGCTGCTGTTCCTCGGCTATCATTTGATCGCGCATCGCCGCTTCTGCCGGCACCTTCTGTCGCGGGCGCGGGTGGACCGTACCGTCGCGCAGGGCCGGGTGCGGGTGATCGAGACCGATGCCGCGCACGGGCCGCTCGCCTTCGGCATCTTCCGCAAGTACGTCGCCTTCCCGCGCGACTTTTCCGAGCGCTATGACGAGGTCGAACGCGACCTCGCGCTCGCCCACGAACTCGGCCACCATCTGCGCGGCGACCTCATCGCCAACTGGGCCGCGCTGATCGTGCTGGCCGCCCATTGGTTCAATCCGGTCGCATGGCGGGCGTTCCGCGCCTTCCGCGCCGACCAGGAAATGGCCTGCGATGCCCTGGTGCTCGCCGGCCGCGCCCAGGCACTACGCCATGCCTATGGCCGTGCGATCGTCAAGTCCGCGCATGGGGGCGCGGTCTCGGCGGCTTGTCACCTCCACACCATAAACGACGTCAAAGGGAGATTGCGCATGCTCTCGATCCACCGGAAGCTTTCCCCCATCCGCATCGGCGCGGGGCTGGCCGGGATCACCACCGTTTCGCTCGCCGCGCTGGCGCTGACCGCCTCGGGCAGCCAAGCCGCCGAGCGGATCCGCGACAAGATGACCGCGGCGATCCAGGCGCAGGACGTGCCGGTGGCGCCCGCCGCCCCCGCGGCACCTGCAGCCCCAGTCGCGCCCCGCGCTGCCGGCGCGCCCGTAGCACCTCCCGCCCCGGTCGCGCCGCCGGCCCCGGCTGTACCCGCGGTTCCCGAAGGCCCGGTCGGCAAGCATCATGTCGTCCGTATCGACCGCTCGGTGACCGACGGACACGCCATCAAGAAGATGGTCATCGTCCGGCAGGACGGAAAGCAGCAGGAAATCACCATGCCCGACATGGTGGCGATCCAGGCAAGCATCCCGGATATCCGCAACGGCACCTGCGGCAAGGGCAACGCGTCCACCGTCGAGCATCGCACCGAGGGCAACAAGCAGGTGATGATCATCTGCAGCGATCGCATCGCCGCGATGAGCGCCAACGCCACCCAGATGGCGATGCACAGCAAGGCCATGGCGATGAACACCAAGCAGATGGCGATGAACAGCGCGCTGATGAGCCTGCAGCACGCCCGCCGCACGATCGAGATCCAGTCGAGCCTCAGCCCTCAGCAGCGGGCCGAAGCGCTGAAGGGGATCGACGAGGCGCTCGCCGAACTGCGCAGCGACGCCAACGACGACAGCGACGATTGAGTGTAGCGCGCCGCCGCAACGTCTCACGGCGGCGTGCTCGGCGGGACCGGCCTACTCCTTCGCGGCCGGTCCCGCTCCCCTTCGCCTTGCTCTTGGGCGGTAAATGCCCAAATGCTCTGCCATGACCGATGATGCGCCCACGGGCCTTGCGATGCCGCTCGAACCGCTGGTGACGCGGGTGCTGGCGGACAATCCCTCGCCCTTCACCTTTACGGGTACCCAGACCTATCTGGTGGGCACTGCCGACCTGGCGGTGATCGATCCCGGCCCCGACGATGCCGAGCACCTCGCCGCGCTGCTGGCGGCGATCGGCGGGCGGCCGGTGCGGGCGATCCTGTGCACCCATACCCATCGCGATCACAGCCCCGCGGCGCCTGCGCTGAAGGCGGCGACCGGCGCGCCGATCATCGGATGTGCGCCGCTGGTGCTCGACGATGCCGGACCGCGCGCCGATGCCTCGTTCGACACCGGCTATGCTCCCGATCGCGTGCTGGGCGACGGCGCGCAGGTGGCGGGGCAGGGCTGGACGCTCACCTCGGTGGCGACACCCGGCCACACCTCCAACCATCTCTGCTTCGCGCTGGAGGAAAGCGGCGCGCTGTTCACCGGCGACCATGTGATGGGCTGGTCGACCACGGTGGTGGCGCCTCCCGACGGCAACATGGCGGCCTATATGGCCAGCCTGGAGACATTGATGTCCCGCGCGCAGGACCGGATCTACTATCCGGCGCATGGCGATCCGATCGAGCGGCCGCAGCGCTTCGTGCGCGGGCTGGCCGGGCATCGCAAGCAGCGCGAGGGGCAGATCCTGCGGTTGCTGGCGGAGGGCGTCGGCGCGGTGCCGGCGATGGTGGCGCGCATGTATGTCGGGCTCGATCCGAAGCTGCACGGTGCTGCGGGGCGATCGGTGCTCGCCCATCTGCTCGACCTGCAGGCGCGCGGACAGGTTGCGGCGACAGGCGACGCCTGGCGGTTGTTGCCCGAGTAACGATCCAAAGCGGGTATAGTAGTTGTGCTCGCGGTTGTAGAATCTCCATAGTAGAGCTATACCCGGCCCAAATTGGAGGGGTGGGGAAATGGCAACGATTGTGCAGGCGCCGCCACGTGTGCGCGCCGGGGACACGCGTTTCTTTCTGGTGATGGCGTTCGTGATGGGCGCGATCGACGTCGCCGGCTTCTCGCTCAATCTGGCGGCGGGCCGGTCCAGCTTCGCAGTGCCGCTGATCTTCCACGTTCACGCCGTCGTGTTTTTCGGCTGGATCGCCCTGTACATCGCGCAGAATCTGCTGGTCGACGGCGGGTCGGTGGCGCTGCATCGCCGGCTGGGCTGGGTGGCGCTGTTCTGGGTGCCGCTGATGGTGCTGCTGGGCACCGTGATGACGGTGCTGTCGGTGCAGCACGGCGCGCCCTTCTTCTTCGACGTCCGTCAGTTCCTGATCAGCAACCCGTTGCAACTGCTGCTGTTCGCGGGCTTCGTCGGTGCGGCGCTGGTGCTGCGGCGGAAGACCAGCTGGCACCGCCGGCTGATGTTCTGCGCCATGGCCATCCTTTGCGGCCCAGGCCTCGGGCGGCTACTGCCGATGCCGCTGTTCATGCCCTATGCCTGGTGGGTCGCGGTCGTCGCTGTGCTGGTGCTGCCGGTGATCGGCGCAATCGCTGACCAGCGCCGTGCGGGCCGTGTCCACCCTGCCTGGCTCTGGGGCATCGGGATGACGCTGGCGGTGCAGCTGACCGCCGACGCGATCGCGTTCAGCCCTGCGGGCACCGCGTTCACGCGCAGCGTCGTGGCCGGCACCGCCGGCAGCCATCGCCCGATAACGCCTGCCTTCCCTTGATCCCGCGGCGCGACCGGGCCATGTGGCGGGCGCACAACGGGAGTTTTGGGAATGGACGCGCGCAACGGCATCGGCGGCAGCCTCAGCGGACTCGATCTCCGCGCCGAGATTGAGCGGCTGCGCAAGGAGCGTAACGCCGTCATTCTGGCGCACTATTACCAGAAGCCCGAACTGCAGGATCTTGCCGATTTCGTCGGCGACAGCCTGGACCTCAGCCGCAAGGCGGCGGAGACCGATGCGGACGTGATCGCCTTTTGCGGCGTGCGCTTCATGGCGGAAACCGCCAAGATCCTCTCGCCGGACAAGATCGTCGTGCTGCCGGACATGGACGCCGGCTGCAGCCTGGAAGACAGCTGCCCGCCCGACCAGTTCGCCGCCTTCCGTGCGCAGCACCCCGATCACATCGCTCTGACCTATATCAACTGCTCGACCGAGGTGAAGGCGCTGAGCGACATCATCGTCACCAGCAGCTCGGCGGAGAAGATCCTCGCGCAGATCCCGGCAGACCAGAAGATCATCTTCGGCCCCGATCGCAACCTGGGCGGCTATCTCCAGCGCAAGACCGGCCGCGACATGCTGCTGTGGCCCGGCGTGTGCATCGTCCACGAAGCGTTCAGCGAGACCGAGCTGCTCAAGCTCAAGGCCGAGCATCCCGGCGCTCCGATCGCCGCGCACCCCGAATGCCCGGCCTATATCCTCGATCACGCCGACTATGTCGGCTCGACCAAGGGCATCCTCGATTTCTCCAAGACGATGTCGGGCGACACGCTGATCGTCGCGACCGAGCCGCACATCATCCACCAGATGCAGAAGGCGATGCCGGAGAAGAACTTCATCGGGGCGCCCGGTGCCGACGGCAACTGCAACTGCAACATCTGCCCCTATATGGCGCTCAACACGCTGGAGAAGCTTTACCTCGCGCTGCGCGACCTCAGCCCCCGGATCGAGATCGAGGAGGGGCTGCGGGTGCAGGCGAAGAAGAGCCTCGACCGCATGCTGGAACTGGCCAGCGGCACGGTGGGGCAGGGCGATCTGGGGCCGGTGCCCGCCTGATCGCCTGGAGCATTTTCAAGGTGACCGTTTACGGTCAACGACTCGGAAAATGCGGCACTCGAAAACCTAGAGCGTCTTCGCCCAAGGTGAATACGCTCTAGCCGCGACTGTCGGAAAGCAGTGCGCCGAGCCGCGCCGCCGTGCTTGCGATGCCGAGATTCGGGATCCGGCGGCGTCGCGTGACCGCAACCGGTGGCGCGGCCGCGGGGCGGCGCGCGGCATGGCCGTCCCGGATCGCGACGAGGATCGGCGCTTCCGCCAGCGCCATCGCCCGCGCCGCGGCGCGCGCGAAGCCGATCGCGTAGACCGGCGCCCCGCAGCGACCGAACCGGGCAGATTCGAGCGCGATCAGGTGGTTACGGCCGATGCAGGTGCGGTCGGAGAGCTGTTCGAGCGACCATCCCAATGCTTCGCGACGATCGCGAAGCGCAGCCGCGGCGGCAGTCCAGTCTTCTGGCCAGCTTTCAGGCCAGCTTCCGGCCCCATTTTCCGGCAGCATTCCCTGTGTCATTTTGATACAGCGGCCTCAGCTACGTCGACCAGCGCATTGATCTGGGCTAGTAACGATTCGCTAGCTCCCGGTTACTCATTCTGGGTGGGGCGAATGAGTACTTGTGTTATTTTTCTCGCTGGGGCCGATTTTGCCGATGCAGGATATGATCCGATCCGCGCCTGTCGTCGATCGCAAGCACATGGCGATGCCACAGGGGCGGCTGATCGTTCGGCTGATCGCTGCGCTGGAGACGACGATGGTCGCGGCCGGCGTCCGCGCACTGGACGGCGATCTGGACCGGGCGATCATCTTCATGGTGGTGGCGCGCGCGAGCGAGATGCTGTCGCCGCACGGCGCCGGCCATGCCCGCGGCGACGGGCGCGGGGCCAAGGCGATCAGCATCAACGCGCTCGCCGCCTCGCTCGGCCGCCCGTTCGAGACGATGCGGCGGCACATCCATGCGCTGTGCGCCGCGGGCCTGTGCGAGCGCGGCCCCGCCGGGGTGACGGTACCCGAGGCAGTGCATGCACGGCCCGAGATCGTCGCGCTGTTCCGCGGCAACCACGATGCGCTGGTGGCGATGGTCGAGGACATGCGCAGCTTCGGTGTCGCGCTGCCCGAGACGCGCGCGCATGTCGGCTATGACTGGCACACCGGGCTCGCCGCCGCGCACGACGTGCTGCTGACCGGCATCGAGTTCCACGCCCACCGCTTCCAGTCCTGGACCGACCTGGTGCTGGCCAACGCGATCCTGTGCGCCAATGCCCGCGCGCTCACCGAGAATCGCGATCTGGCGCTCGCCTATGCCGAGTTCGGCACGCCGCCGCCCGACGGCCTGTGCAAGCCGGTCTCGACGGGCTCGGTGGCGCGGGCGCTGGGCCTGCCGCCCTCGACCGCGCACCGCCGGGTCGCGGCGATGATCGAATCGGGCTGCCTCGGGCGCCGTGCGCGGGGCGTGGTGCTCACCGAAAAGGCGCTGACCGATCCCGAGCGGATCGAGGAACACCGGACGAGCATGCTCCACGTCCGCCAGATCCTGATCCGCCTGGCTGCCGGCGGCTTCCGCTTCGACCAGCCGGCCGCCAACTATCTCGACGGACGGCCCGCGCCGCTGCAGATCGCATAGACGCGCGCGGCCGGGGATTCTACAGCCCCGCCATGACCTTCGCGCTTCCCGGTTTCGATTGCGACTCGTTCGTCCGCGCCACGCTGGCCGAGGATCTCGGCAGCGGCGGCGACATTACTGCCGCGGCGGTGATCCCCGCCGAGGCGCGCTTCGAAGGCGTGATGGACAGCCGCGACCCGATCATCGTCGCCGGGCTGCCGATCGCCGAGGCGTTCTTCCGCGCGCTGGATCCCGAGGTGGCGATCGAACGGCTGGTGGAAGACGGCGCGCAGGTGGCGCCGGGCACCGCGCTGCTGCGGCTGCGGGGCAAGGCCCGGGCGATGCTCACCGCCGAGCGCTCGGCGCTCAACACCGTCCAGCATCTCAGCGGCATCGCGACGATGACGCGGACCTATGTCGACGCGATCGCCGGCACCGGCGCGACGCTGCTCGATACCCGCAAGACGCTGCCGGGCCTGCGCGTGCTCGAGAAATACGCCACCCGCACGGGCGGCGCGACCAACCATCGCATGGGCCTGTGGGACGCGGCGATGATCAAGGACAACCATGTCGCGGTCGCGGGATCGGTCGAGGCAGCCGTAGCGCGCGCGGTCGCGGCAGGAATCGAACGGATCATCGTCGAGGTCGACCGGATCGACCAGATCGAACCCGCGCTCGGCGCCGGCGCGACGCATCTGCTGCTCGACAATATGGGCCCGGCGGTGCTGCGCGAGGCGGTGGCGCGGGTCGCCGGGCAGGTGCCAACCGAGGCTTCGGGCGGGGTGCGGCTCGATACGATCCGCGCGATCGCCGAGAGCGGCGTCACCTATGTCAGCGTCGGCCGGCTGACCCAGTCGGCCCCGGCGGCCGATATCGGCCTCGATTTCGCGAGCGTGTGAGGGAGTTAGGCATGAAGGCGATTCTGGGAAGCCTGGGGGTCATCGCGGCGCTGCTGCCGGGGGCGGCGCTGGCACAGGCGCAGATGTGCATGGCGCCGAGCAAGGTCGAGCGGCCGCTGCCCGAGCTGCCCAGCGCCAAGGAGCCGCAGCGCATCCTGCCGATCGGCAGCTATACGCTGGCGCTCACCTGGGCGCCGGGCTTCTGCCGCGCGCATGGCGACGAGCCCGGCAAGGCCTTCCAGTGCGGCGGCCAGAACCGCTTCGGCTTCACCCTGCACGGGCTGTGGCCGGACGGGCGCGGCAAGCTGTGGCCGCAATATTGCAAGGCGACGCCGATCCTGCCGCCCGCGCTGATCCGCAAGACGATGTGCGCGACCCCCTCCGAACAGCTGATCCAGCATGAATGGGCCAAGCACGGCACCTGCATGCAGACGACGCCCGAGGCCTATTTCCAGCGCTCGACGAGCATGTATCGGGCGATCCGCTATCCCGACATGGAGGCACTGTCGCGCGGCGCCGTGACCGTGGGTGACTTCAAGCAGGCCTTCGCCGCGAAGAACCGCGCCATCCCGGCGAGCGCGATCCGGGTGACGACGACACGCGAGGGCTGGCTCGACGAGCTGTGGCTCTGCCTCGACACGCGCTTCCGATATCGTCGCTGCGAGGCGGGTACGGGCGGCGCGGCCGACGATGCAGCGCTGAGGATCTGGCGGGGGCGGTGAGGCTAAGCTGTTAAGCCCCTCCCCTTCAGGGTAGCGGCTTGGGGTGGGGCAGTGTCTCGAAGAGACCAACCCACTGTTCTGGAATCCCTCCACCCCAACCCCTCCTCCAAGGAGGAGGGGCTTAGTTCCTCAAATCACCCTTCGATCACCACGCTCGCCGGGTGATGCTTGTCCAGATAGCGCTTAATCAGCCGCACGTTGCGGGTGTTCGAGCGGAAGAAGAAGTCTGGCACCGCGCCCACGAACGGGATCATCCCCAGCGCCCAGTCGACGCCGATATTGCCCGCCATCCGCGCGATCGTCCGCTTGGGCATGCCCAGGTTCCGCGCTCCCCAGGCCAGATACGCGCCCATCGCCGCGGCGATGCTGGGGCCGACCGCCGGTACGAAATCCAGCAGCACGTCCAGCCCCACCTTCCGGCGGGTGCCGGGGATGGTCACCATGCCTTCCAGCAGATGCTCCATCGCCTCGATCCGCTGGCGGACCGCCGCGGCATCGGTGCCGATCGGCAGCCGCTGCGCGAATCCCTCATTCAACCGTGTTGCCCGTGCCATTCCCTGACCTCACTGCTTGCGCAGGTGATTCAACGGGTGCCAGGCGCGCGCGTTCCCCTGCCAGTTGGAGAGGCGCAGCGCGACGATCGACCAGCGCAGCGGACGCGCGATCGGCAGGAAGGCAACGTCGCTCGCCAGCATCGCGTCGGCTTCGGCGATGCGGTGGGTGCGGTTGTAGAGATCGGGTGCGTCGCGCGCCGCCGCGATCAGCGTCGCGGTGTCGTCGGAGCAGGCGCGGCAGGCGTTGGCCAGGTACCAGCGGCCGCTGTCATAGGGCGCCACTTCGTCGACCAGCGCGAGATCGGCGCGCGGATCGCCGAGGCCCACGCGGTGCGGGGTGAGCCCGATCGCGATCATCGAGGCGGCGAGATGTCCCCAGAGCAGCGTTGCGCCTGCGCCCGACGGCAAGGCGAGGGTGATGTCGACCGGCCCGCGATGCACCGCCTGCCATTCGCGCACCCGCTGGCTGGCGAGCGCCCGGCGCTGGTCGGGCGCGACCGTCATCCAGCTGCCGGGGGCAGGGGGTGCTGCCGAATCCATCTGCGCGGGGAGGATCGTCTCGGCGGGCGTCCAGTCGGGGGCGATGGCAGCGGTGAGCGCGTTGCGATCGATCGCCATCGCGATGGCCGCGCGGTTCTGCGGGGTGGAGAGAAAGCCGTCGCGGTGGAGCACCGCCAGTCCGAACAGGCCGACTGCGGCATCGACGCGGATATTCTCCGGCGCGATTCCCGCCGCATCGATGATCGGCCAGTCGACCAGCGATCCGCCGAGGATGAGATCGGAAGCCCCCGCGCGGAACCGAGCGATGGCTGCCGCCGCGCGTTCGCCGCGCAGCCGGACATATTCCTGCGGCGCCGGTGCCGCCTTGGGATCGTCGCCGGGTTCCTCGGCGGGGCGGAGCAGCAGCCCGTCGCGCTTGCCCGCGACGATGCGGAAGGGCCCAGATCCGGCGAAATTGCGCCCGCGGAACACCGCCATTTCGGGTTGCGCGAACAGGTTGAGCAGATCGGGGCGGGGGCTTTTCAACCGCACCTCGATCACCTGGGGCGTCATCTCGACGATTTCGTCGATCACCGCGAGATAGGGCTCCAGGCGGCTCTTGCTGTTTGCGGCGACCGCGCGGCGTAGCACGCGGACGATCTCGCCGGCGGTGACCGGCTGGCCGTCGGGCCAAGTCGCCTCGCCCAGGCGGAAGATATAGCTGCGCGCATCGTCGAACACCGCCCAGCGCTCAGCGAGCGCCGGCTCGATCTGCCCGTTCCGATCAAACCGAACCAGGCCCTGCGCGGTCGCGGCGAGCGCCACCGCCTGGGCCGTGTCGATCGCGGTGGTGCTGGGATCGACAAGCAGCGCCTCGCTACCGATCGCGCTGACCACCACCGGGCTCGTATCCTTGCGCTGCCCTGTCGGCCCGCCGCATGCGGTGGCGGTGACAAGCAGGGCGAGGACGGGCAGGCGCAGGCGTGGCATCGGCGGGTTCCTGGCGGCGAAACCCAAGCTCTATGGGAGCGGGCCGGTGCTGCCAACCCCGGTGGGTTCCGTGGGCGCGCTTCGGGGCTTATCAGGCGGAGATGGCATCGAATCGGCTCCATTCGAACCCGGTCACGGCGCTGGCGATCACGCTGGCGCTGCGCGGCTATCTGGCGGTGCGAACGGTCGGCTGGTTCGTCACCCGGCCGCAGACGCGCGGGGTGCGGGCGATCGCGCTGACGCCGGAAGGCCGGGTGACCCTCGTCCGCCATAGCTATATACAAGGCTGGCATCTGCCGGGCGGGGGCCATGAGCGCGGCGAGACGGCCGAGCAGGCAGCGTTGCGCGAGCTTCGGGAGGAAGTCGGCATGGTGTCGCATGGCGCGGTGCGGGTGCTGGGCACGCTGCAGCACCGCCCCAATTTCCGCCGCGATACGGTGACGATCGCGCTGGTCGAGCAGGTGGAATTCGCCTTTCGGCCTTCGCTGGAGATCGTCGAGGCGGGGGCCTTCGACCTGGATGCGCTGCCGGACGGCGTCACCGCGGGCACCGTCCGCCGCCTCGCCGAATGGCGCGAGGGGCGCGCCGTCGCCAAGGACTGGTAGCGCGGGCATCCCCGCCGCCCGGATGCGACAAGGCCCGGGTGTCGGCGTCGATGCCGATACCCGGGCCTTTTCAGCGTGGAATCAACGCCATGCTGGTGCGGACGGCGGGACTCGAACCCGCACGCCTCGAAAGGCAGAAGATTTTAAGTCTCCGGCGTCTACCGGTTCCGCCACGTCCGCGTGGGCGGCAGGCAAGACGCTGCCGCACGCCGCGTGTCAAGCGCGCATCACATGTTGAGGCGGATGCGCATCTCCTTGCCGGGCTTGAAATAGGGGACGCGCTTGGCGTCCACTTCCACGGACTCGCCGGTCCGCGGATTGCGGCCCGTGCGGGCGTCGCGCGCGCGGGTCGAGAATGCACCGAAGCCGCGAAGCTCCACGCGCCCATCTTCACTCAGCCGGCCGACAATCTCGTCGAAGAAGATCGAAACGATCTTTTCGACTTCCCGGACCGATAGGCCCGGATTTTCCTGCACCAGCAATTGAACCAACTCAGACCGGATCATCCGGGCCCCTCCCTTGGCGAAACGCGCCCCCCAATGGCCGCGCAACGGCTATCCCCAAGGAAACCTTAGCGCTTTTTCCCAATCTGCAGCAACCAGAAGATGTGGTTGATGCCATCCTAAAATCAAAAAAGAAGGGCCCGGGAACCGCTTGCACGGTGCCCGAGCCCCTCTTCAGGTCGCAGAATTAGTTGTTCTGGCTGCGGGCCTTGAGGGCCTCACCCAGAATGTCGCCCAGCGACGCGCCCGAGTCGGACGAGCCATACTGCTGCACGGCCTGCTTCTCTTCGGCGATCTGCATCGCCTTGACCGAGAAGGTCGGCTTCTTCGAACGATCGAAGCCGGTGACCATCGCGTCGAACTTCTGGCCGACCTGGAAACGCTCCGGACGCTGCTCGTCGCGGTCGCGGCCGAGGTCGGTGCGCTTGATGAAGCCGGTCGCGCCATCGTCGCCAACCTGCACTTCGAGGCCCGCGTCGCGGACTTCGAGGACGGTGACGGTGACGACCGAGTTCTTGCCCAGACGATCGGCACCACCGGTCGAACCGGCAGCGGCGACGCCGCCACGCTCGAGCTGCTTCATGCCGAGCGAGATGCGCTCCTTGTCGGCTTCGACGGCCAGAACGATCGCGGTGACGGTCTCGCCCTTGCGGTGCAGCGCCAGCGCGTCTTCACCCGAGATGCCCCAGGCGATGTCGGACATGTGGACCATGCCGTCGACGTCGTTGTCCAGGCCGATGAACAGGCCGAACTCGGTGGCGTTCTTGACTTCGCCCTCGACGGTCGAACCGACCGGGTGCTCTTCGGCGAACTTTTCCCACGGATTCTGCTGGGCCTGCTTGAGGCCGAGCGAGATGCGGCGCTTTTCCTGATCGACCTCGAGGACGACCACATCGACTTCCTGCGAGGTCGACACGATCTTGCCCGGGTGGACGTTCTTCTTGGTCCAGCTCATCTCCGACACGTGGACCAGGCCTTCGATGCCCGGCTCCAGCTCGACGAACGCGCCATATTCGGTGATGTTGGTCACGCGGCCCGAGAGCTTCGCGCCGACCGGGTACTTCACGCTCGCGCCATCCCACGGATCGCTCTCGAGCTGCTTCATGCCCAGCGAGATGCGCTGCGTGTCACGGTTGATGCGGATGATCTGAACACGGACGGTGTCGCCGATGTTCAGGACTTCCGACGGATGGTTGACGCGCTTGTAGCTGAGGTCGGTGACGTGCAGCAGGCCGTCGATGCCGCCCAGGTCGACGAACGCACCGTAATCGGTGATGTTCTTGACGACGCCGTCGATCACCTGGCCCTCGGCGAGGCTCTGGATCAGGCCCGAGCGCTGCTCGGCGCGGGTTTCCTCGAGCACCGCGCGACGCGACACGACGATGTTGCCGCGCTTGCGGTCCATCTTGAGGATCTGGAAGGGCTGGGCGATGTCCATCAGCGGGGTGACGTCGCGCACCGGACGGATGTCGACCTGGCTGCCCGGCAGGAAGGCCACGGCGCCGTTGAGGTCGACGGTGAAGCCGCCCTTGACGCGGCCGAAGATGACGCCTTCGACGCGGGTGTTCTGGGCGAATTCCGCCTCGAGCTTGTCCCAGGCGGCTTCGCGGCGGGCGCGGTCGCGGCTGAGCATCGCTTCGCCGTTCGCGTTCTCGACGCGATCGACATAGACTTCGACTTCGTCGCCGACCTTGAGGTCTGCCTTCTGGCCCGGCGCTGCGAATTCGCGCAGCGGCACGCGGCCTTCGGACTTGAGACCCACGTCGATGACGGCGAGGTCGTTCTCGATGCCGGTGACGGTGCCGATCACGACGCGGCCTTCAAAGCCGTCCGCCTGACCGAAGGTTTCGTCGAGCAGTGCCGCGAAATCGTCGCGGGATGGGGTTGCCGTAGTGGCCATAAAAAAGAGGTTCCTAACGTTCGTTTTTCCGGCCAGCCGGTTGGATCCGGCGGTCTTGAGGGCCAGAATCGCCGCGGCGGCCGAATGCCGGTCGCGACATCCCTTGCGCGGGTTCCAGTGGAGGACGGGCAAGTCGCGCCAAAACGCGAAAAGGGCGCATGGAAGCAAGGCTCCCAGCGCCATCCCCCACGAGCACCCGCCCGCAGGATGCGCGCGCCTTACTGCGGATGGGGTCGAAACGCAAGGTTTTCGGGGGCGGAACACCTTCTTAGCCCCTCCTCCTTGGAGGAGGGGTTGGGGTGGAGGGATTCCAGAACGTCTGTTGGTCTCTGTGAGACACAGCCCCAGCCCAACCCCTCCCCTGAAGGGGGGCTTAAACTGTCGCCCGCTTCTTCTCGACGATCTCGATCGCGCGCTGCACCGCTGCGTCGATCGACAGGAAGCTGGTGTCCAGCGTCACGGCATCGGCGGCCTGGACCAGCGGGGCCTCGCTGCGCTGCGAATCGCGTTCGTCGCGGGCGCGGATGTCGGCGAGCACCTTGTCGAGGCTGACGTTGATGCCGTTCTTGCGCAGCTCCAGATGCCGGCGCTGGGCGCGGATCATCGGCGTGGCCTTGACGAACAGCTTCACCTCCGCCTCGGGGGCGATCACCGTGCCGATGTCGCGGCCGTCGAGCAGCGCGCCGCCGGGCTGCTGGGCGAAGCGCTTCTGCCGGGCGAGCAGCGCCGCGCGCACCAGCGGATGCGCCGAGACGATCGAGGCGGTCTGGCCCACCTCGTCGGAGCGCAGGGACGGATCCGCCAGCAGCGAATCGTCGAAGCTGCAGGCGGCGACCGCATCGGCTTCCCTGGTCGGGTCCAGGCCTTCGCGCAGTACCGTTGCGGCAACGGCACGATAGAGCAGGCCGGTATCAAGATGCGGCAAGTTGTAGTGGCGGGCGAGGGCACGCGCGATGGTGCCCTTGCCGGAAGCTGCCGGGCCGTCGACTGCGATAATCATGCGGTTTCCTTGCGAGGCCGGCGCCGCGCGTCAAGGGACTTGCCGTGAACTTGTCGCATCAGTCGTTGGTCAGTGCGTCCAGCGTGGCGAAGAAGTTCGGATAGCTGGTCGCCACCGGCGCGACATCGTCGATCGCGATCGGCTGTTCGGCGGCGAGCGCGGCGACGGTCATGCTCATCGCGATGCGGTGGTCGAGCAGCGTCGCGACCTTGCCCCCGCCGGCGAGCGGCTTGCCGCCCGAGCCCTGGATGGCGAGGCCGTCGTCGAACTCCTCGGTCACCACGCCGCAGGCCTCGAGCGCCGTGCGCATCGCAGCGATCCGGTCCGATTCCTTGACGCGCAGCTCATGCGCGCCTCGCGCCACCGTGCGGCCCTCGGCCAGCGAAGCGGCGACGAACAGCACTGGATATTCGTCGATCATGCTCGGCGCGAGATCGGCGGGGACTTCAATCGCCTTGAGCGGCGCGTGGCGCACGACGAGGTCGGCGACCGGCTCGCCGCCGACGGTGCGGGCGTTGGTCTCGGCGATGTCGGCGCCCATCAGGCGCAGCGCGGTGATCAGGCCGGTGCGCGTCGGGTTCATGCAGACATTAGCGATGGTGATTTCCGAGCCCGGCACGATCGACGCGGCGACCATCCAGAAGCCCGCGGAGGAAGGGTCGCCCGGCACGACGATATGCTGGGGCTTGAGCTCGGCCTCGCCCGTGATCGAGATGATCTTGCCGTCCGGCCCATCCTCGACGGTAAGCTCGGCGCCGAAGCCGCGCAGCATCCGCTCGCTATGGTCGCGAGTGGGAACGGGCTCGATTACGCGGGTGATGCCGGGTGTGTTGAGGCCGGCGAGCAGGACCGCCGACTTCACCTGCGCCGAGGCGACGGGCAGAGTATATTCGATCGGCACCGCCGGGCACATGCCGCGGAGCATCAGCGGCAGGCGACCGCCGGGGCTGGCGGTGATCTCGGCGCCCATCTGGCTCAGCGGCTCGATCACCCGGCCCATCGGGCGGCCCGAGAGCGAGGCGTCGCCGGTGAAGGTCGCGGTGATGCCATGGCTGGCAACGAGGCCCATCAGCAGGCGGGTCGAGGTGCCGGAGTTGCCCATGTCGAGCGCCTGGGCGGGCTGCTGCAGCCCGCCGACACCCACGCCGTGTACCCGCCAGACGCCGTCTTCACCGCGCTCCACCTGCGCGCCCATCGCGCGCATCGCCGCGGCCGTGGCGAGCACGTCCTCGCCTTCCAGCAGGCCTTCGATCCGGCTTTCGCCGACGGCGAGCGCGGAAAACATGATCGCGCGGTGGCTGATCGACTTGTCGCCGGGAACGGTAACGGTGCCGCGCAGCGGACCGCGGGCGGCGAGGGTGAGAGGGCGGGGATCGGTGTTCGACATGGGCGCGGCTTTGACAGGCGGCTTGCAGCATGGCAAGGCGCGCCCCACTTTCCGGGATCACATCCCGAAATCTCCGAACACAGCGAAAGGCGAAGAGGCAACACATGGTGAAGCCGGAATGGGGCACCAAGCGCAGCTGCCCGAAGTGCGGTACGCGCTTCTATGATCTGACCAAGGACGAGCCGGTCACCTGCATCAACTGCGGTTTCGCCTGGGAGCCCGAGCCCATCCTGAAGTCGAAGCAGCCGCTGCCGTTCGAGGCAGTGAAGGCCAACAGCGACAAGCCGGAAGCCGAGGATTCGGATCTGGTGGGCGATGACGATCTGGACATCGGCGCGGACGACGAGGAGCCCTCGCCGGACGACGACGTCGATCTGGGCGGCGACGACGACCTGGGCGTCGAGACCGGCAAGGACGAAGACGAACAGTAAGTCCGAAAAAATTTGGCAAGCGCGAAAAAGGCGCTTGCCAACCCCGCAAGGCCCTTATAGAGGGGCCGCCTTCCCGGGGAATGGGGCCGTAGCTCAGCTGGGAGAGCGTCGCAATGGCATTGCGAAGGTCAGGGGTTCGATCCCCCTCGGCTCCACCATTTCCCCCGGATTTTCCGATCTGAAATTCGCCCTTCGGGGCAGTCGGCAGCCGCTCCGGGCGCGCTGTTCTGTCAGGTCGACAAAGCGCCGATCGATGCGCGAACGACTCCCTTTTCTTGTGCTAGCCGCGGCCTCGGTTGCCTAGTGCTTGGTGCCTAGCAGGCCGGCTAGAAGACGGTCGTCCCTCGCCAGCCTGCATTCGCGCTGGCCTCAGGGCTTCGCCGCGACCTTCGGCGCGGGGCCGCCGCCCGCCAGAATCTCGGCATAGTCGATGCTGAGACGATCGTAGATCGGATCCACGGCCAATTCGCGCCACTCGGCGCCTGCCAGTTCGGGCGGAAGCGGTTTGTCCTCACAGACCAGCCAAAGCCGCAATGCACTGTCGCGACCGGCATACGCTGCCTGCATCTCGCGTTCGAACGTCCGGCGGCTTTCCAGCAGCAGCCGGCTGCAGCCCTTTTCCTTTGCGAGCAGCACGGCGTTCAACAGCCCGATTTCCTCGACGGTCGCAGCGGACGCGAGCTTGTGCGAGAAATGGACGTCCCAGCGATAGCCTCCCGGCAGCGCTTGCCGCGTCCCACCGCCCGTGGGATCGAATTGGAAGCTGCTTCTCGATCCGTTCGACTTCGGCTGCGTTTCGGGGGTCTCCGGGCGGGGCAGGGCGCGCATGAGGGCGGCGGCGTCCGGAAGCTCCTTCGCGCCGGTCGCCGTGCGGAATTCGGCGATCTGCGTACGCCCGGCCGCGTTATCCATCGCGGGCAATTGCGAGAGCATGTCGGCAATCGTCAGCGACGACTGCGGCACCGCCTTGACCAGCTGGTCGATCACCTCTTCCTTCGACAGCGTGTGGGCGGTCGTGCGCAGCGCGATCAGCTTGCGCCAATTCTGCAGTCCCGTCCGGGCCTCTGCGAGACTCTTGGCGTATCGCGCATAGGCAGCCGTCTCGGTGGCCACCTGATGCTTGGCTTTGCCCATGCCCAGGAAGCTCGGCTGCCACGGGGCGGGCGGGGGGAGTGCGGCTTCGCGCTCGATCTCTGCCTCGAGCCCGGCCAGGCGGGCGTCCGCTTCGCTCGTCTTGCCCGTCGCGGCCTCGGCATAGGCCGTAATGCCCGTCGCAAGCTGGCGCATGCCGATGGTCTGGTTCTTGTCGAGGGCGCCCACCTCCTGCCAGCTGTCTTGCGTGGAGGGAGACGTGATCGTGAACCCGTTTCCGAGCCTCGCCACGTCGCTCATGCGCCCCTGGCCGAACGCCGCCAGCATTGCCGGCCCGATGCGGCTGGGGTCCAGAGCGCCGTCGCGAAGCGCGCCGCTGATCCGTATGTCGGCGAGCGTCCCCTTGCCGGATGCCGCGGCAGACAGGGTACGGAGCATGTCGGCGAGGCTCTGCACGGAAGGCGCATAGGGGCGCGCCGCAGCGATCTCCGCGATCAGCGGCTCCGCCGCATCGGTCTTCCCGAGCTTGATCAGGGCATAGGCGCGCGCGGTGTTTTGTTCGATGTCGAAGCTGCGCGCGCGCAGCGGCGCCGGTACATCGAGGCTGAGGCTGCGCGCGGCGTCGATCACCGGCAGCGCCTCCTGCGGTCGCCCGGCGGCAGCCAGATGCATGGCCTTGGCGATGAGGAGGTGATGTCGCCGCAGGGTGAAATCCGGGCGCAGCAAAGGGCTGGCAAGCGCAACGTCGCACGCGACCACACCTGCCGCCCCGAGCGGCAGCTTCTGGTCCTGATGGAAGTCATAGGTGCCGGTTCCCACGCCGAACAGCACGGTTCCATGGATGTAGTTATCGGTGGCCTTGTCGGGCGTCATATAGCCGTCGCACGGCATGAAGCTGTTCTTTTCCGTCGGCGCCTTTGCGGGCGGCGGGGGCACAAAGACGGGTAGCCGAGGCGGCGCGGGGGGCACCAGCGGCGTCTGCTGGGCCTGTACCGTCGTCGCGGACAGAAGCCATGCTGCACCGAGCAGCCAGGGGGCGGCAAGGGCGCGACGGCGGCGGCCGGTATCGTGTGGTAGGAGAGCAGCGCGAGAGGCTGCTGTCGAGCGGTGCTGAAGCGGGTGATCCTGCATGCTGCACTTATAGTAAAAACCCATAGCAAGCGGCTGAACCGCAAGTCAGAACGCGGTGGAGGACGGCATCTGGACCTGGTGCATTTCTGTGCCGCCACCCCATGCTTGCGGCGCACCCCTCCTATACCAGCGTTCGGTTTCGCCGCCGTACTGATCCTGCCATGACCGCCCGCAGCCGATCGGGCGCACCGCGCGCCATCGTCGAATCGGCATTGGTTCGGAGGAGCGCGCGATGAGCGGAATCGAGACTATGCTGGGCGTCACGCGCCGCGAATTGCTGGAAGGCGCGCTGGCGGTGGGTGCCGTCGCAGCGCTCGCCCCGGCAGCGCAGGCGATGGCCCAGGGCCATTCACATCACGGAGAAGCAAACATGGCGACGATCACGGTCAAGGACGGCACGACGATCTTCTACAAGGACTGGGGCCCCAAGACCGCCCAGCCGATCGTCTTCCACCATGGCTGGCCGCTGAGCGCGGACGACTGGGACGCGCAGATGCTGTACTTCCTCGAGAAGGGCTTCCGCGTGATCGCGCATGATCGCCGCGGCCATGGCCGCTCGACCCAGACCGACACCGGCAACGACATGGCGACCTA
>Ga0105237_10002471_pt1 | contig 22936 bp, 16 predicted proteins | sample KBSC24metaG_FD_81520 | JGI IMG/M metagenome (GOLD analysis project Ga0105237, IMG submission 81520) | Corn rhizosphere microbial communities from Kellogg Biological Station, Michigan, USA - KBS C2-4 metaG | ecosystem: Host-associated > Plants > Roots > Rhizosphere > Soil | place: Michigan, USA...
AGGAGGAGGAGGAGGAGAAGCACACCCCGAAATCAAGGACGACAACGAAGCGCCGCCTCTGCCGGTCGCCGTGCAGGAACAGCTCGGGTTGAAGCTGGACTCACATAAGACCATGGTCGACGTGCTGGTGATCGATCACCTGGAAAAGGTTCCGTCGGACAACTAAGCGTTCACCGCACGCTCATCTGACGGCGTAGAGTCCGCATGCACAATCGCATCGGATATGCGAGCGCCGGACGCATCCAGTACGCTGCCGGAGATACCGGCGAATTCCATTTGTGAAAGAGCCAGTGGACCACAGAGGAAAAAAATAAAAAAAGCGAAGACCGGGTAATGCAAAAGATGTATGTTTCATGCAGAGCAGACTCTGCTGCGAGTCTAGCGGCCGCACATGAATTCTGGATTGCTTTAACGGAAGTTTCGGTGACATATTTCCCGGCCGTCAAAGCCGCGCACTGTGCTACGATGAACCCCAACAAACTCATGGCGTTCCCCCCTTCTGTCCCGGAAGTCCCCGCGGCCAACGTCGAAAAAGCCGCGGCCTACTACGTCAATACGTTGGGCTTCACCTTCGATTGGGGCGACGACCAAGGCGGTATTGCAGGTATCTCAAGAGGGAATTGCAGACTGTTCATCACCAATCATTCGTTCCGGGAGCCCTACGGCAACACGGGCCCGATACTTTTCTGGCTCAATCTCAACAGCAAGGCTGAAGTGGACGAACTCTTCGCACAGTGGAAGGCCGCGCAAGCGAAGATCGTCTCCGAGCCCGAGGACAAACCGTGGAAGCTACACGAGTTTATCGCTGCCGATCTGGATGGCAACCTCATTCGTGTCTTCTACGATTTTCGGAACGACGTATAAAAGGCATTTATTCCGCCCTCAACGCCTGCGCCGGATCGGTCGAAGCCGCACGTCTTGCCGGAATCAATCCGGCAAGACACGCAGCCACCAGCAGCGTCCCCAGCGCCAGCCCCAGCGCACCGCCGCTCACAGTCGTCAACTCATACAACTGCGACTTCACCAGCTTCACGCTATAGAAAGCCACTGGAACTCCAATCGCCATTCCAATCAGCGTCTGCGCCATCGCACTGCGTAGGATCAACGCCACCACGCCGCTACGCTCCGCGCCCAGCGCCATGCGAATACCGATCTCGCTCGTCCGCCGCGCCAGGGTATACGCCGTCACGCCGTACAGCCCTACCGACGCCAGCAGCAGCGCCAGCGCACCGAACAGCGTCATGAGGCGCGACAGCATCCGCTCATGGGTGAACCGGTCGGCGATCTGTGCATCGAACGTCTGGAACTTCATCACCGACAGGTTCGGATTGATGCCGGAGAGCGTCTGTCGTGTGATCGCCTCCATGTTGCCGATGGGCCGTGCAGTCTCAAGCACAATCGCCCCCGGGCAGAGCGCCCCGCCTTCTCGATCGGCCGCTTATCAGAGGCGCCTCGCTGCTATTGCCACCCTCTCGATTGGGGCTCATGGACTCCCCTGGAAAGCAACTTCTGAGCGCGGAAATAGTTCAGGATCAGTTCGCGGTGCTGGCGGAGTGACCTAGAGATCAAGCCAGACCATCTGCCCACGACTTTGGGTCACTTTGCCAGTGGTACCCGCCGCCGCAGCTCATCGAAAAAGTTCAGGAGCATTACGACCTCGTGGTCCTGCCTGGGCGCTCCGGGCGTTTCCGCGGGCGTCACCACTGCCACGCGTTGGCCATCCGGCGCCAGATCCCATGCCGTGCCGAATCCGACACGGAAACCGCCGAGCTTCGCCAGCCATACGCGAGGCTTCTCCGCCACGAACCTGTCCCCTTTCGCCGTGTAGGCCACCGCCATAATCTGATCGCGGGATTGATACAAGAGATCGTGGCCGTTCGGCGACCACGCCGGAAACGTACCGCCGTTGTTGGAGATTTGCCACCGTCCACGGGTGTCGGGGAATGCCTGAACAAAGACCTCGTAGGTCCCGGTCACATTCGAGCAATACGCCAGCCACTTACCATCGGGCGAGAATGCCGCGCAAACTTCGGTGAATGGGCTCGTCACCACCTGCTCCGGCTTCCCGGTCTTCATCTGGCCGTTGGTCTCCTCCATCGGTACCGTCCAGATTTGAGCACGCCCGGCATATTCGGAATAAGCCAGCCGCTTACCGTCGGATGTAATCGACAATGGAGCCTGGTTGGACTTAGTTCCAGTGAGCGGCAGCGGGTCGCTTCCGCCGTCGGCCCGGGTCCAGAGGATGCCGCTTCTGACACTGCCGAAGAATATGTAGCGGCTGTCGGGACTCCAAACCAGGCTGGCGGGACCCCCACCGGAGTTCAGCCGCGTCATCGTGTCTCGCCGCAGATCGTAGACCAACAAGTCCGTCGTCCCCTGTTCCATGACCATCATCGCCAACCGTGTACCGTCCGGTGAAAGACGCGGGGAAATGTAGCTACCGGGCTTGGAGAGCAGCGGTTCCTTCTTGGCTGCACCGTCGATATTTGGGGTGAGCCACTGGATGGAGGCCGTAGCCTGTACCGAGCTGCCGCCTCCCTTCCGGTAGACCAGCGTGCCGCTGCGCGACACATCATACTGAGCGCCGCCGGACACCGCCGAATAAGCGACATCATCCAGCACCGGCACCGCCGTTCCTCGTGTCTGCAAGCGTTCCAGGTCAAATGGAACGGCGAACAGCGTTTCCTTGTTGGTGTAAACCAGATAGCCGGCCCCGTTCGCAGTCGGCAGGTAACGCGCCGACGTGCCCCCTGGAACCAGCGTCTTCCGGTGGCCATCCGCCAAGGTAACTACTGCGACACTGGCCTTGTCAGCGGAGAGCGCGGCGTAGGAAACAAATAACACCGCATTACCTCCAGGCAGGACTTGGGGGAACGCTGCGGCAAATTCTCCGTTCGCCAATTCCATCACCCTCGTAACGGCGCCACCGCCCGGGGGCATGCGGGCCAGACCTGGTAAGCCGGCGGTGATGATGCTTCCGTCGCCGCTCCAACTTGCCCCGGCGAATGGCATGTCCGCCAGCGGCACGACCGCACCGCCTTGTACCGAAATCTTGTTGTATTTGCCGCCGGCAGAGAATCCGATCCACTGTCCGTCTGGCGAAAAGACCGGCTCATTCGCCCCGTTTGTGCCAGGTAGTTCCACAGCCTTCGATTGGTCCAGCCGCCGTGTGAAGAGGCGTTGCGGGCCGCTGGAAGGGCTGGCCACATACGCGAGGCGCATCCCATCCGGAGAAAGAGCTACGGTGCTCAGGGGGCTGTTCTCGGGAGAAGGCAGGGAAATCTCCGAACCCAGGTCGACATCAAGCCGCACCAGCGGCCTCTCGATCGGCTCTTTGGAGCGCCACACCTCCCACAGCAATGCGCCTGCAATCACAGCCAGCACCGCCGCCGCGATCCAGCGGGCGATGCCGAAGCGCGGCCGAAAGGGAGCCCCCTCTGTCGGCTCTGGCTCAGCACCCTTCCCGGCCTTGGCAATCGCGACACGCGCTTCGCCGATGGCTTGCAGTCGCATCTTCACGTCCCGGTCGAGACACCGCTTCAGCAAATGGCGAATCGCCACCGGCGTCACGGAGGGCAGCCTGCCATAATCCAAATCGCCTTTGACGACCTCGGCCAATATGAGCGCGGCGGTCTCGCCGCGGAACATCCGTTGCCCCGTCAACATCTCAAACAGAACCACGCCGAACGCCCAGATGTCCGCGCGCCGGTCCACCGGCTTGCCCGCTGCCTGTTCCGGGCTCATATAGCCCGCCGTACCCATGACTGCACCCGCCTGCGTGGCCCCCAGCGTCAACGTTGGGGAATTAGCCGGATCCGTGGCGACGGTAATAGTAGGTTGTAGGATGGTCGCCAGTCCGAAGTCGAGCACCTTCACCGTGCCGTCCGGCTTGGTCTTGATATTGGCGGGCTTCAAATCGCGATGGATGATGCCGTTCTCGTGCGCCGCTTCGAGCGCCTCGCAGATCTGTCGCGCAATCTCGAGCGACTCCTCCAGAGGGATTGCACCTTGGTGGATGAGGTCGTCGAGCGTGGGGCCGTCCACCAGTTCCATCACCAGCGCGCTTTCTTCGACTCCGAATATCTGCGCGATGTTGGGATGGTTCAACGCCGCCAACACTTCGGCCTCGCGCTGAAAACGCGCCACGCGCCGGCTGTCGCTCGCGAACGCCTCCGGCAACACCTTTACCGCCACTTCGCGTTTCAGCCTGGTGTCTTTGGCGCGGTATACCTCACCCATGCCCCCGGCGCCGAGGGGCGCGATGATCTCGTAGGGGCCGAGTTTGTCACCCACAGAAAGGGGCATACCTAGGACTCCAGCCCAGTTTACCTGATCAAGCAGCAGGTTGAGCCTTGTTGGCGCACCAACCGGAAGTTGCACGGGCGATCAAGCTGACGGAAAACGCGCGTCCGTTCATGTGCCCAGCTCTAAACGTTCAAATGTCGGAACGGCGACAGCCCGTCAAATGGTTCTTGACGTGCGGGCTGTTCGTTCAGGCTCTTGTCCGCATCAGCAACGCGAAAATGAGAGCGTGCGATACCAACAACGGGGGCACGATTGCCGTTACGATGTAGAATGCGGCACCGAGGGATCCGGGATCGAGGCGGACTTTAGCCCCTCTATAGAACGCAAACAATAGATCTGCTGCACCCCAGATATTGAAGACCCACACGGCCTCGATAGCCCAGCCGGACGTTTCTACCAGAGCCAGAGTTGCAATTATGGCGAGGGTTCCCGCAATCAGGTCGCCGTATCCAGCCGGTACCGACCACGCTTTCGGCAGTGCCCCAGATACAACCCCAGGCACGAAAAAACTGATCCCGATGAAACGTAAAAACAAGTGCGGCACAACCAGCCAGATCAGCGCTTGCTCCTTATTGCTGACGCTAATCCAAGGCCACACAAAAAGCAAAGCAACCACGGCTGAACTGATGAGGCTCATCAGGATACTGAGTCCAAATGCAGCACGGGCGTTCATCGGCCGCCACCGGGCTTTGATAGAACGGACTCGGGGACTTGCGCCTTAAGCTCCTCGATTCTAGAAAGGAGCGTTTGCCTGCGCCCATCGAACGTGGTGAGCGGAATCACCTCGGTCTCCATTCGCGGCCAAACTGGTAGGCTTGTAATGAGATCGTCCAATTCTTGCGCCGAGTCAGCAGCCACAATGAGCGCAAGTGCCACAGCGCCGCTCACAGGTCCCCCCGCGAGGATCTTTTTTTCTCCTAGAAGCTTTTTGCATTTGTCCAGCGTGGGGAAGATAAGCTGTTCAATAAAGGCAATTCCCTCATCGGGACGCATTGGGCGGACCGAACTGATCAGCCGTAATTGCACCAGGTATTCCACGGCATCCCTCCCTTACTGATGTATACCGCACTGCGCGGTTATGGGTCTGTATTGCTGATATCGGAAGATTGACCAACTTGCCTCTGAATCCGGATGCAGTTAACGAGGGAAATCTCCGGAACGACTCGGAGCCTTACGTCAGAAGTTCCCGGAGATGCGGGCCCTGGGTCAGTAGTCATCTCGGCCCACGAGAGAGTGGGCATTCGGACATCCCACTGGAACCGCTGTCGAAACAGCACGATTCCGCGCATGGCTTTGCTCCCGGCTGCATTCCTTGCTCACTCGCCTGAAGGCTTGATTGCCGGCGAAGCGGCATGACCACTACGCAATTTTTGGGGGACTTCCCGGAGGTCGTTTTCGCTGCCCTGAAAATCAATCCGAAACCAATGAAATAGTTGAGCAGGCGCTGGCACTTCATCGAAGAGGACGGCGATTTCGAGCGACCGGTGTAGCCGAGGGCGTCTCGCCTGTCACGGCGAAAGGCCCGAACATCGAACATCAAATGCCGGTTCAGCCGGCTTCCGGGCTTCCGGCCGGTGGGCCGAAGAAGAATTCGACTTTGACGTCAAACGATGACGGCAGTCAGTTTGGAGTGGAAGGTTGTCGAAAGAATCGGATAACTCTCGGGTAACACGTAGCGTTTACCGGAGAGAACAAACTAGTTCGAAAGGCAACTGGCTACGAACAGGAAAAGCTGAAGCCGCGCTATCCCACATCGGGTTCGCTGGTTGCTCGGGCCGAGCTTCCGGCGCCCGTTGGACGTATCGGTGACCCACAGATTTCTCGGACGAGGCTCGTGAGTAGACATCGAACGTTACTCCATTGTCGGTATTGTTGAATGCCGATATCTGAATATTCTCGATTGAGACATCGAAGTTCCCGATCTGAATGGATTCGCCGCCAAGATCGCCTGCATCATCCCCAAAAGTCATACGATTCAAGTTATTTAGAAGTATTGTACTCCCGTGGCATATCCGGGTATCTGCTGCGAGGCACCACAGACAGGCTGCTGCAACTGCAAACAAACCGACTGAATTTGGCACGGTGATGCAATCTACGGTTAATTACGTTGCTGGTCAGTTCCCGCTTTTGTGTGCTCCATTTCCGCACTTTCGGGGGTAATCGATCCCCAATAACCCCAGGTACTTTCTCGCAATTTCGGCGGCGGCACCAACGGCTGCGGCAGGCCGGGCATCCGAGTGTGCTTACGCTAAAGACGGACTTTTCCAAGTGGATCACAAAACTCGGCAACTAAATCTCCCCTGTTTGCAACACCAATCCCCAAAAATCGCCATAACCCCTGACCCCGCATGCCAAGTTAAACACAGAAAAAAAAGGCTATTTCGATCAAAGGGAACTTTCTAGAGGAGCAACAAATGGCAAGCGCAGCACAAGTAGCAGCGAACAGAGAAAACCCGAACCGTCCCCGGACGCTCTCGGAAGAAACAAAAGAATCCCTACGAACCCGAGCCCTCAAACACGGTCTGGCCAGCAAACTCGACGCCAACACCGTCGTCAGACACGAGAACAAAGAAGAATTCGAGACCATCCTCAACGCCCTGGTATCAGAAGCCACACTAGGCGTCCCGGAGGAAATCCTACTCATCAACCTGCAAGCGCAAAGCTACTGGAAGCTGCAGCGAGCAATGAAAATGGAAACCGGCGCCCTCAACGTCAGCGTCATCGTGGCGCAAATGGAGAACAAAGTAGCGCAGACCCTAAAAGACGGCGCCGGACTCGGATCGGCCCTGGCAATAGCCCTCCGCGAGCACACCGCCTGGTTCGAAACCCTCCGCCGCTACTCCACCACAGCCGAAAGGACCTTCTTCAAGGCCACCCGCGAATTGGCTATGATCCTCGGTCGAAGCCAAATTGGCTAGTTTTGCAAATGCACAAAATGAAGTACGCGATTCGCGAGAATTGGCTATGTTCCGTTATGTTTTGCAAATCGACGAAATGGAACCGCGGGGCTTCGAATCCGGTGACCACTATTTGCCAACGATCGTCGCCGCCCCGTCAACTGCTTACGAGCGTACCGCCAGTCAACTCACCAGTCGGTGGTGTAGCTTCAAAGCAGGAAGGAGGTGCAAATTGGCTATATTTCGCAGGGCGTCGGAATGGCGTGGGCGCCTCGCTAAGAATTGGCTATGTTTCGTCAAACGAGGCAACCACAGCCAAATGGAGATCGTATTAAATTGGCTATGTTCTGCAAAGCGACCGATTCGAGCGGCGCGTCGCCGAGAAATTGGCTGGTTTCGTCAACGATCCCAACGACAAACAAAAGTCGAGGCCCTATCGCAATTGGCTATGTTCGCTATGTTCGGCAAATCGCGGAACACGACGCCGCCTCGCAAGAATTGGCTATGTTCGGCAAACGAGCCAGCTACGGTCAGGTCAGGGCTGCACTCAAAATTGCCTATGTTTCGCAAATCGACGGAACCCCGGCGCTCCCCCAACAATTGGCTATGTTTCGCAAAATCCCACCCGGCCCCCAGTCAACCCTCGTGTAAAGTAGAAAAAGATCATGCACAACCACGCAGTGGGGACACCCGTTCCTAGAAAGGAAGGTGCCGAAAAGGTCACAGGCCGGGCACAGTACGTGGACGATCTCCACATGCCCAACATGATCCACGGCACCACTGTGCGCAGCCAAATCGCCCGAGGCAAAATCCACAACATCACCTTCGCCGAAGGCGTCCCGTGGGACGAATTCACCATCGTCACCGCCGCCGACACACCCGGCAAAAACGCAGTCACGTTGATCCTCGACGATCAGCCATTCCTCGCCAACGGAATCATCAATCACCCCGAAGAACCAGTCGTACTGCTCGCCCATCCCGACAAGGGCCTCCTGGAGAAAGCCCGCACTCTGCTTCACATCGACATCGAACCCCTCACACCAATCTTCAGCATCGAAGAATCCGAGCGCCGCGAGCAAATCATCTGGGGCGACGACAACCTCTTCAAGAACTTTCTCATCGAAAAGGGGGACCTCGACAGCGTCTGGGCCCAAGCCGCCTACATCGTCGAAGACGAATACCGCACCGGAGCGCAGGAGCAGCTCTACATCGAGCCGCAAGGAATGATCGCCCTCGCCAACCCCGCCGAAGGCATCACCATCTGGGGTTCCATGCAGTGCCCGTACTACATCCAAAAGGCGCTGCTCTCCCTGTTCCCGCTGCCGCCGGAAAAGATTCGCATCATCCAAATGGAAACCGGAGGCGGCTTCGGCGGCAAGGAAGAATATCCGTCAATCCTGGCCGGACACGCCGCGCTTTTGTCATGGAAATCGGGCCGCCCGGTAAAGATGATTTACGATCGCGCCGAGGACATGTCCGCCACCACCAAGCGGCATCCTTCCCGCTCGCGTCTTAAGACCGCGGTCGCCAAGGACGGCAAGCTGCTAGGCATCGACTTTCAATTCGACATCGACGGAGGCGCGTACGCGACTCTCTCCGCCGTGGTGCTCTCGCGAGGAACCATTCACGCCTGCGGACCGTACTACTTCCCGAATGTCCGCGTCACCAGCCGCGCATTCGCCACCAATTCCCCGCCCCACGGAGCCTTCCGAGGCTTCGGCGCGCCGCAGAGCATCTTCGCCATGGAACGTCACATGGATAAAATCGCTGGAGTAATCGGCATCACGCCGGAGGAGATCCGCCGCCGAAATTTTCTCAAACCCGGACAAACCACGTCGACCGGACAAACCGTCCGCGAAAACGTGGACCTGAACCAGATTCTTGACCGGGCACTGGCCCTCTCCGATTACCACCGCAAACGAGCCGAATTCGCCGAAAAGAACAAGGGCCGCGCGACAAAAAAAGGCATCGGATTCGCCAGCTTCATGCACGGCGCCGGCTTCACCGGATCGGGCGAGCGCTACCTCCAATCCGTGGTTGCCGTCGAAGCCACGCGTGAAGGGCGGGTGCGCGTGTTGTCGTCCAGCACCGAGATCGGCCAAGGTACGAACACCATCTTTTCGCAGATCGCCGCCGACGCTCTCGGCATCGGTTACGATCAGATCGACGTCGGGCGCCCCGACACCGCCGAGGTTCCCAACAGCGGACCCACCGTCGCATCGCGCACCTGCATGGTCGTAGGCAAGCTGGTGGAATCGGCGGCCATCGGCCTGAAGCAGACGCTGGTGAACAGCGGAATTTTGAAGCAAGAATATACGCCGAAGGAGTTCCGTCAGGCCTGCGCGGCATACATCGACAAATTCGGGATGCTGAAATCAACCACTCAATATGAAGCACCGCCCGGCATCTACTGGGACGACGAAAAATATCAAGGCGACGCCTATGGCGCATACGCCTGGGCCGTCTATGTCGCAGACGTATCGGTGGACACGCGCACCTGGGAGGTACAGATCGACGATTTCGTAGCGCTCCAGGAAGTGGGGCGCGTCATCCATCCCGTCCTCGCCAAAGGTCAGATTGAAGGTGGAGTCGCGCAAGGAATCGGCTACGCACTGTATGAAGGCGTCACATGGAAAGACGGCCGGATGATCAACAATCAGATGACCAACTACATCATGCCGACATCTGCCGACATCCCGCCCATCCGCGTATTCTTCGAAGAGATTCCCTACGCCTACGGGCCCCTGGGCGCGAAGGGTATCGGCGAACTGCCCATGGACGGTCCCGCGCCGGCGATTCTGAATGCGATTGAGAACGCCACGGGCGCATCCGTCAACGAGATTCCGTTGCTGCCGGAAATGCTGATGGAGCTGGTTCATGCCTGACGCCATCACGTTCACCGTGAACGGAACGCAGCGCACTATAAATGATCACCCGATGTCGCGCCTGCTCGACGTGCTACGGGAAACTCTCAGCCTCACTGGAACCAAGGAAGGCTGCGGTGAAGGAGAATGCGGCGCTTGTTCGGTGCTGATCGACGGTGAGTTGGTGAATAGCTGTCTTGTGCCGTTGCTCCAAGTAGACGGCGCCCACGTCACGACCATCGAAGGCGTCAGCGCCTACAAAATTCAGAAGGCATTCCTCGACGAAGGCGGCGCCCAATGCGGCATCTGCACGCCCGGGATGATCATGGCCACGGTTCATCTACTCAAACGAAATCCAAATCCGGACGAGCAGCAGATTCGCGATGGCTTGGCGGGAAATCTCTGCCGATGCACGGGCTACACACGTATTTTTGAGGCGGTGCGAGAGGCGATTAAACCGCGATGAGAGCCTATGTCCCGGACTACGAACTGGTCGCTCCGCCCGATCTTCGAAGCGCGCTGGAAACGATGGCCAGCGAGCCCGGTGCGTGGCGTCCCATCGCCGGAGGGACCGATCTCATGGTCCTGTTCGAGGCTGGCAGGCTCCCGTTCCACAAGCTGCTCAGCATCTGGAAACTGGATGAATTGCGAGGCATCGACGTGACGCCGGAGTCGATCACCGTCGGCGCACTCACCAGCTACACACAGATCCTGCAGCACGCCATTCTGCAACGCGAATTCCCCCTGTTGACCAAGGCGGCGAGTTGGACCGGCGGAGTCGCGACGCAGAATCGAGGAACACTCGCCGGCAATATCGCCAATGCTTCACCGGCCGCCGATTCTCCGCCAGCACTACTTGTTTATGACGCTCAACTCGAGCTCGTCTCTGCCGCGGGATCGCGCACAATCCCCTACAACGGTTTCCACACCGGCTACAAGCGGACCCAAATGCGACCGGATGAATTGATCGCGCGTATACGGGTGCCGCGGAGTAACCGCAACTGGCATCACTTCACGCGCAAGGTGGGCACACGCAAAGCTCAAGCCATCTCGAAGGTCTGTCTGGCAGCCGTTGCGGAACTGGATGGCATCACGTTCAAGGAAGTGCGTATCGCTCTTGGAAGTGTTGCGCCGACCGTGATTCGCTGCCCGCGCACCGAGGCGTTCCTCACCGGCAAGTCAATCAACAACGAAACAATCGTCGGCGCGAAAGAAACAATCGTCAGCGAGGTCCAGCCCATCACCGACATCCGTTCGACAGCGGACTACCGCCTTCGAGTCACGGCAAACGTCGTCGAACAATTTCTCCTCTGGACGAAGTTCCACGCGTGCTGCGGCTCGAGCCGCTGGGCCGATGCGATGGCCGACGGCGCCCAAGACCCATGGTGGAATCTCGAGGAAAAGGACTGGCTGGAGGCATTCGCCTCGCACCCGAAAATCGGCGAAAAGCCCGTCAACGATGCGGTAGCCACGCAGGAACAGAAGAGCATCGGCGGCGCATCGCCGAAAATCCTGGCCGCGCTCGCGGAAGGCAACCGGATTTACTTCGAGAAGTTCGGCTACATCTACATCGTCTGCGCCACAGGCAAATCGGGCGAAGAGATGCTGGCGACACTACGTGAGCGGCTCTTTAACGACCCGGGGAGCGAGATCCGAATCGCCGCCGAAGAGCAACAGAAGATCACGGCCCTTCGCCTGGAGAAATTCTCGGCATGAGTGCAATCACCACACATGTCCTCGACACGGCGAACGGCCGTCCGGCAGTAGGTGTGCCAGTGAAACTGGAATTCCGCCATTCATCAGAATGGACCAGCGCCGGCAGGGGCGTGACGGATGCAGACGGCCGGTGCCGCACACTTCTGGCCGGCGCGCTAACGAACGGAGAGTATCGAATCACGTTCGATACTTCGTCGTATTCGACCTTCTACCCCTCGGTCACCATACACTTTGCCGTAACCGACGCGGCGCAACATTATCACGTCCCTCTACTATTGAGCCCTTATGGATATTCGACCTATCGTGGAAGCTGAAGCCTACGGCAAATCGCGCGTGCGCCTGGTGAAGGTGGTGCGCCATCCGGACCGCCACGACCTGAAGGAGCTAACCGTCAACATCCTGCTGCGGGGCGATTTTGAAACCTGCTACACCGAAGGCGATAACAGCAAAGTGCTGCCGACGGACACGATGAAGAATACCGTATACGTGCTCGCACAGGATACATGCGCCGCCACGCCGGAGCTGTTCGCGCAGCACCTCGTGAGGCATTTTCTAGACGACAACCCGCAAGTATCGTCGGTAGAGATCGCCATCACGGAACATCTCTGGAGCCGTATCGACCGCTACACCTTCGAGCAGCGCGGGCCAGAGTTGCGAACTACGACCGTGAACGGCGATCGCTACAAGACGACCGTTGTCTCAGGCATCGATGATCTGGTGCTGTTGAAGACAACGAAGTCATCATTCGAGGGATACATCAAAGACAAATACACGACGCTGCCGGAGACAAGCGACCGCATTCTGGCCACGGCCTTGCGCGCAACATGGAAGTACTCGGACCCCGACGTTCCCTTTGATACCATCTGGCACGCCATTCGTAAATCGATGGTCGAAGCGTTCGCCGAGCACGAGAGCAAATCGGTCCAGCACACGCTCTACGCCGTAGGAGAACGCGTGTTGGACACCTTCCCGCAAGTAGGTGAAATCGAGATGGCAATGCCGAACAAACATTGCCTGCTGGTCGATCTGGCACGATTCGGGCTAGAGAACAATAACGAAATTTTCGTGCCCGTGGACGAGCCCCACGGTTACATCAAAGCCAGGCTCGTCCGCGGATAGTAAGATCAGAACACCAGTTTCATGCCGAGTTGCAGTTGCCGCGAACTCCCCAGATCGCCGCGGGTGGCGCGAGTCGCCGTGATTTGTCCGTACGTCGCCGCAGTGAACGTATTGATGGGCTGCGTGAAGTTCGGATGGTTGAGAATGTTGAAGGCCTCGGCTCGGAACTGAAGATAGATGCCTTCCTTGATCGCCGTCATCTTGGCAACCGAGAAGTCGACGTCCTGCAAGCCTGGGCCAGTCAGGATATTTCGCCCGGCGTTCCCGAATCCGAGATTGTGCCGGACAAACGCGAGCGGATTGAGCCACTGCGTGGGCGACGGATCAGTCACGTAGAGGGGTTGGCCGGGGACGACGTCCGGACGGTCAAAGCCTTCCAGGCTGCCGCTGTTGTAGATCGTTCCGGCGACCGGCGGCTGACCCGGGGTAATGGATTTCGTGAGCGCTACAATCGGGCTAAACGGATTGCCCGATTGCATAGTCACGATGGGCGACACACTCCAACCCTCCACCAGGCGCTTCATGAAGCCTTGTTCCGCCCGGAACTGGAATTGATAGAGACCGCTCAGAACGAAACGATGCCGCGCGTCGAAATCGGAGAGCCCCCGTTCGCCTGCGATGTTATAGAAATTCTGAATCTGGGGATTCGAACTTCCGACTGAGTTGTCGTCGATCGATTTCGAGAACGTGTACGAGGTATTGAAGGAGAAGCCCTTGCTGAATCGCTTGGCGGCGGAGAGCCACATCCCGTTATAGTTGGAGTTCGAGACGGACTCCTGCACGTTGATGCTGGAAGCCGCTGTGACCACGCCGTTGTTCGAGAAAGTGGAGATGGGACGAACCGCGTTGATTCCCTGGTTAGCATCGCCGTTCAAGCGGAGGTGTCGTCCCTGGCTGCCAACGTACGCAATCTGGAAGACCGTTCCGAGCAGTTCCTGCTGGACGTTGAAGTTATACGAAAGCACCCGGCCATTCTTGAAATTCGGATCTACAGCCTGGAGCGCGCTACCGGTTCCAGGAGGCGCAGCGAACGGGTTGGCGATACTTACATTGCTCGTGTTGTTGACGGACTGCGCGAATGGAGGGTTCGAGCCAAGCGGAGAAACAATGTTGGCGACGGGTTGGTCGTAATAGAGTCCGACGCCTGTACGAATCACGGTCTTCCCCTTGCCAAACGGATCGTACGCAATGCCAAGGCGCGGACCGAAGTTGGTGAACTGTTTGTGGTACGCCTCGTTCACGCCATTGGTGCCGATCGTACTGAGCGTGTTGGTGGCGAAGTTGTAAATGCCGAGGCGGTTATGAATCTCGCTGGGCACGCCGTTGTACTCCCAGCGCATTCCTGCGTTCACGGTCAGACGCGAAGTCAACTTGATGTCGTCCTGGATAAACGTGCCAAAGGCGCTGACACGCAATGCGGGAGTGGCCGGCAGCGAAGTCTCCGTAGCCGAAGTGGGCGCGCCGGCGAGGAACGCCGCAAGGTTGGGGAAGTTCACTGTTCCGCCCGTGCCGCCGTTGTTGTTGTTATTACGGAAGCGCCGGAACTCGGCTCCGAACTTAATGGAATGCTTGCCGCGAGTCCAGGAGGCCGTGTCGGAGTATTCGAAAGTGGTATCGCCGCGCCCTTGCGGAAATCCGGTGATGCCGCCGAACGCCATTCCGCCCGATACCACAAAATCGGGAAACACGGCAGAGGGAGAAGTGATGCCGGCACTATCGGGAGTTGACAGAAACGCCGGGTTGAAGGAAATCAGAACGCGATTCAAACCGGCCCGGAGTTCATTCGTAATGCTCGGCGAAAGGACGGTAGTGAGACCGAGCGATAGGATTTCGCGCTTGGCCGGCCGGGCATCGCCAAAACCCGGCAGGTTGTTCCCCTGCAAAGTCGGCTCAGTGCGGCTGTCGCGATTGGAGATGAAGTTTCCAAACAGGTAGTTCTTCTCGTTGAAGTTATGATCGATGCGGCCGGTGAACTGGTTCAGTTCACGTTTGCGGGGAGCGGAGCCGACAAAGAACGTACCGGTAGGGTCGTTAGCCAGAGGTATCAATGGAAGTAGCTTCGACACAACCGGGTTCGTGACGGAGGAGCGTTGGGCCGGAGTTGGAACCTGTGTCCTCAGCGACGCAACCTCGCGCCCTTCGCGGCCTTCGTAGCTGGTAAAGAAGAAAGTCCGGTTCCGAAGGATTGGTCCGCCAACGCTATACCCGTAGACATTGCGTTTGAACGGAATGATCGGTCCTGGGCCATCGAAATAGTTCTTGGCATCGAACTTTTCATTGCGAACAAATTCGAATGCCGTGCCATGAAAGCTATTTGTTCCCGACTTGGAAACCGCGGTGATGATGATTCCGGCGTTGCGTCCGTACTCTGCCGAAAAGGCGCTCGTCACCACCTTGAACTCCTGGATGGATTCGATGTTCGGCTGAAATGTAATCTGATTCTGCGCCATGTCGCTGAGGTTGATTCCATCGAACATGTAGTTGGTGGAGTCCTCGCGAGTGCCGGAAGCGTTGATTCCGGAGATACCAATTCCACTTGGTACGGCTAGAAATGTCCGGTTATTGGTACTCGGCGAAACCGTTCCGGCCGTCAGCATCGCAAGATCGAGAAAGAAGCGTCCGTTGAGCGGAATCTCCGAAATCCCCTTGCTGGTGACAACCTCACCCAAACCGGAGGTTTCCGTTTGAACACCGGTCGCCTCAGCTTCGACTGTCACTGTGGCGCTGGCTTCGCCAACTTCCATCGGTGCGTCGACACGCGCACGATCTTCGACCGCTAGAGTGATGTCATTTTTGACAAAAGTCTTGAAGCCCCGCTGCTCGACTTTCAAGGAATAATTACCCGGTTTCACGAAAGGAAATTCATAATTACCGGCCGAGTCTGATTGAGTGGTTTGACTAACCTGCGTATCTCGATTAGTCAGTGAAATGGAAGCGTTGGCAATCACGCCACCGGAAGAATCTCGTGCAGTTCCCACCAACGCCGCATTCTGCGCCGCCAGCGGCAGGGATAGCGATAAAAGGAATAAAGCGACCCCAAAACCCCGTTTCGAGCCTTGCAACATAGACCCACCTCTGAGTGTAAGTTTCGACTCACGGAGTGCTCAATGTCAAGCCGATAACGGGAGCGGCAAGAAGGACGGGAAGCTAAAACCAGCGCTCCATGAGGACTTTTTGTTCTGTATAAAAGTATACGGCGTCTTTGCCGTGCGCGTGAAGGTCGCCAAAAAACGAGGCTTTCCAGCCTGCGAATGGGAAGAATGCCATGGGCGCGGCGACGGCCATGTTGACCCCCACCATTCCGACGTCGATTTTAGTTTGATAGTCGCGCGCCGCTTTGCCGCTATTGGTGAAAATGGTCGTCGTATTGCCGAAAGGCGAGCTGTTTACCAGGTTGATTGCATCATCGAGTGTCTTTACGCGAATCACAGAGAGCACCGGGCCGAAGATTTCTTCCTTCGCAATGGTCATTTCCGGAGTGACTCGATCGAAGATTGTCGGGCCGACGAAGTACCCTTGCGTCTTCTCCTTGGTCACCGCGCGGCCGTCGAGCACCGGCACCGCTCCTTCGGCTTCGCCCTTGTCAATGTACCCGGTCACTCGCTTCCGATGTTCGTCTGTGACCAGCGGCCCCATTTCGATGCCGGCCTGGTTTCCATCGCCGACCGTGGTCGCTTTCGCTCTAGTGACGAGAAGATCGAGCAGAGGTTCCGCAACGTCGCCGACCGCGACCAGAACGCTGCCCGCGAGACATCGTTCACCCGCTGCGCCGAATGCCGAACTCATGATGCAATCCACGGTTTTCGGTAGGTTGGCGTCCGGCATCACTACCAGATGGTTCTTCGCGCCGCCGAGCGCCTGCACGCGCTTCCCATATTTGGAGGACTGTTCATACACGTACTTGGCAATCGGCGTGGAACCAACGAACGAGACGGCTCTTACGAGCGGGTGCTGCATCAGCGCATCGACTGAGTCCTTGCCTCCGTGGAGCAGACTGAAGACACCCGCGGGCACTCCCGCATCGTGCAGCAGTTCGGTGGCGCGACTCGGAGTCATCGGAACTTTTTCCGACGGCTTGAGAATGAACGTGTTGCCACACGCGATGGCAAAAGGCCACATCCACATAGGAACCATGGCCGGGAAGTTGAACGGCGTGATGCCGGCGCAGACGCCGATGGGTTGGCGAATGGTGTGGCAATCGATATCACGGGCTACTTCGGCCAGTGAATCGCCCATCATGAGGGACGGCATTCCGCAAGCGACTTCCACCATCTGGATGGCCCGCTTCACCTCGGTCCTGGCATCGTCGATGATCTTGCCGTTCTCAGTGGTCAGGATTCGCGCCAGGTCCTCGGTGTATTTTTCGAGAAGCGTCTTATAGCGGTAGAGCACCTGGACGCGATCGACCACCGGCACATTACGCCACGTGAGAAAGGCAGCGTGCGCGGATTGAACGACGCGATCCACATCGGCCGCGGTTGCGAACGGCACCTGTGCGATGGAAGCGCCCGTGGCAGGGTTCGTAACGTTATGGAGGTCGCGATTTCCCGCTTCCGTCCACTGACCATTCATGTAAAAAGAAAGGGTCTTTGCAGCTATTTCAGTAGCAAGCATTTTGTCTTACCTCCTGTGCATCACGGCGACGTAGACCGCGCCGGAGACGAGAAATCCTACAAACCACGCGTAGTCGTAAAGCCACCGCAGCGGTGGAACAACGAGTCCGAGAAGAGCCAGCGCAATACCCGCTATGAGTGCGCCGATCGCGCGATAGTTTACTCCATTCGAATACTCATACGCACCGCCACGCCGGTAAAGATCGCCGACATTCAGTTCGCGATGACGCACCAGAAAGTAATCGGCGATCATTACACCGGCGATCGGCCCCAGTAATCCGGAATAACCGACGAGCCAGCCAAAAATATACGCACTGAAATCACTCAACAGCTTCCATGGCATCATGGCAATGCCGAGGACGCCCGTGATGAACCCGCCGGTACGGAAAGAAATGAGCCTTGGGTTTAAATTCGAGAAATCGTTGGACGGCGATACCACATTAGCCGCCACATTTGTATTCAAAGTCGCGACCAGTAACGCCACGAGCGCCACCGATGCGATTACGGGCTCGTTGAAGCGACCGAGCAACGCAACCGGATCCCAGATCGCTTCGCCGAACAGCACTACCGACGCCGATGTGACGGCGACTCCGATAAACGAATAGATCGTCATGGCGGCCGGCAGCCCAATCGCCTGACCAAGCGCCTGGGCCCGCTGCGATTTGGCGTAACGTGTGAAATCGGGTATGTTCAGCGCGACGGTGGCCCAGAATCCGACCATGCCGGTTAACGACGGAATGAAGAAATGAACGAACTCGGCGGTCGTTTTGAATTTGCTCGGACTACTGAGTACTGGCCCGAAACCGCCGGCCTTCCGCGTGATCCAAAACAGCAGCAGCAAACCAATGCCGAGCATAAACGGCGCGCCGATGCCTTCAAGAAACTTGATGGTCTCGATTCCCTTCCAGATGACAAAGATATTCAGCGCCCAAAAAGCGAAAAAGCAGATCCAGATGCCGCCCTCTACATCCTTCGCCGCGGGCCAGAGGATCTTGAGCATGGAATAAATTGCCTGGCCGCCGATCCACGTTTGGATTCCGAACCAGCCGCAAGCGACCAATGCGCGCAGCACCGCAGGCACATTGGCCCCACGTACTCCGAACGACGCCCGCACCAGGACGGGAAACGGAATGCCGTATTTTGTGCCGGCATGCGCATTCAGCAGCATCGGAATCAGGACGATCAGGTTTCCGAGGAGAATGGTTCCCACTGCCTGCCACCAACTCATGCCACCTGCGATGAGCCCCGACGCAAGCATGTAAGTGGGGATGCAGACGCTCATGGCGACCCACAACGATGCGTAATTATAGAGCCCCCAGGTGCGGCGCTCCATAGGAATAGGCGCGAGATCCTCGTTGTAGAGCGATGAATCTTGAGCAGTCGTGATCACTTCCAGGCCCCGCCCCGCGCCGCTCGGCGTAAGTACTGCCCGCGTCCAACGCGTCCAACGTAGTTGCCGTTTTCGACGATTACTTCACCCCGCGAAACCACTTGGCGGGCGTTGCCCTTTACTTTGAAGCCTTCGAACATGGAGTAATCGACGCGCATGTGATGAGTGCTGGCGCTGATGGTGTATTCGGCGTTTGGATCCCAGATCACGATGTCGGCGTCGGTGCCCGGCGCGATCGTTCCTTTCTTGGGATACATGCCGAAAATCCTTGCGGGCGCGGCGGAGGTAATTTCAACGAAGCGGCTCAGGCTAATTCGACCTTCGTTCACGCCGTGGTTGTAAATCAATTGCATCCGGTTCTCAATGCCAGGGCCGCCATTCGGAATTTTGGTGAAGTCGTCCTTGCCGAGAACTTTCTGATCCTCAAAACAAAATGGGCAGTGGTCGGTGGACACCACCTGCAAATTGTCGGTCTTCAACCCTTCCCAAAGCTTGGGAAGATTTTCCGCCGTTCGCAGCGGCGGCGTGAAGACATATTTCGCTCCTTCAAAGTTTGGGCGGGCCAGTTCGTTGACGGTGAGCAGCAGATACTGCGGACACGTTTCGGCAAACGCCGGAAATCCACGATCGCGCGCCTCGCGTACCTGATTCAACGCATCTTCAGAAGAGAGATGCACGATGTAGATCGGCGTACCGGCCATCTTCGCCAGCGCGATGGCGCGATGCACGGCCTCGGCCTCCGCGTCCGTGGGCCGCGTGAGCGCATGGTAGATGGGCGACGTGTGTCCCTCGGCCAGCGCGCGCTGCACAATGACATCGATCACACCGCCATTCTCGGCGTGCATGCAAACCAACGCCCCGTTCTTCGTTGTTTGCGAGAGTGCCTTGAAAATAGTGGCATCGTCGACCATCAGCACATTCGGGTACGCCATGAACAGCTTGAAACTGGCCACACCCTCGCGCACCATGTCGTCCATGTCTTCGAGCCCCGATGTCCCGAGGTCGGTCACGATCATGTGGAGGCCGTAATCAATGCAGGCTTTGCCTTCGGCTTTCTTCCACCAGGTGTCGAGCGCATCGCGCATGCGCGTGCCTCGCGGCTGGATGGCGAAATCGACGATGGACGTTGTACCTCCAATCGCGGCGGCACGGGTCCCGGTCTCGAAATCGTCGCTCGAGGTGGTCCCGCCAAATGGCATGTCAAGATGCGTGTGCGGGTCGATGCCACCCGGTAAAATGAGCATCCCAGTCGCATCGATCACGCGGTCCGCCGCCCGTCCCTGTATTCCGTGCTCCACTTCCTTGATGCTTTCGCCGTCGATCAGAACATCCGCCAGAAGAGTCTGATCCGCGGTTACCACGGTGCCGTTCAGAATCAGCGTCCTCAAGATGCGCCTCCGTTCCGCTGCTCCCAGGACTGCTTCGGTTTCCCGGTGAAAACTTGGTCCATGGTGATGCAGCCTTCCACTGGGCATACCAGTGCGCAAAGATTGCAGCCCACGCACTCGTCCTCGTCGATGCGCGGTATTCGCTCGCGTGGGGTGCCGTTTGTGCGGTGATACGAAGCGGGCAACGGAGTCTGGGTAATGCGCTGTCTGCTGGCCGCTTCTATCGTGGCCGGCGCCTGGTGGTCGGGCCCCAAGTGGATGCACTGATGCGCGCCATCCCAGCACGCGGTGTAGCAGAGATCGCAGCCGATGCACTTCTCATCGTGGATGCGCGCGACGATCTTGTAATTCAGATCGAGATGCTTCCACTCAGTGACTTTGGGCAGGCTCAGTCCACGAAAATCGCCGATGGTTTGGAAGCCTTTTTCGTCCATCCAGGAACTCAATCCGTCGGCCATGTCCTCCACCATGCGGAAGCCGTAGTGCATGGCGGCGGTGCAGACCTGAACATTGGTGCAGCCCATCAAAATGAACTCAGCAGCCTCACGCCAGCCGGACACGCCGCCGATTCCGGACATCGGCAGATTAGAATCCGCACTGCCGAGCACCTGCTGGATCATGTGTAGCGCGATGGGCTTGACGGCAGGTCCGCAATAGCCGCCATGGCCCGATTGACCGCCGACATCCGGCCTCGGCACGAAAGTATCGAGATCGACGCCGGTGATCGAGTTAATAGTGTTGATTGCGGAGAGCCCGTCTGCGCCCCCGCGCTTGGCGGCTTGTGCAACGACACGAATATCGGTAATATTCGGCGTGAGTTTCACCAGCACGGGAGTGCGCGCGACTTCCTTCACCCATTCGGTGATCATCTGCGCGTAATCGGGCACCTGGCCAACAGCCGACCCCATGCCGCGTTCCGACATTCCGTGCGGACATCCGAAATTCAATTCCAGTCCGTCGGCTCCGGCATCTTCGCTTTGCTTCACGATGCTGTGCCAGGCTTCGCGCGTGGATTCGACCATGAGCGAGGCAATGACAGCGTGCTTCGGATAGCGTTTCTTCACCTCCGAAATCTCGCGAAGATTCACGGCGATGGGGCGATCGGAAATCAGCTCGATATTGTTCAGACCCATCATGCGCTGGCCGTTGAGGTCGACGGAGGAATAGCGCGAGGAGACGTTGACGATGGGTTCGCCGATCGTCTTCCAGACCGCGCCGCCCCAACCCGCATCGAACGCGCGCATCACCTGATCGCCGCAATTGGCAGGTGGGCCGGACGCGAGCCAGAAAGGATTCGGGGACGAAATCCTGCCCGCGAATACTGTTGTTAAGTCAGCCATGCTGCAATCCCTTGGCCCGCGCGTTTGCCGTCGGCAACGGCGTCCACTACTTCGCGGCCTCCATTGACGCAATCCCCACCGGCGAAGTATTTCGGATTCTTCGTTTGTCCCGTAGCGGCATTTGTGACGACGCGGCCGTCGCACAGTTCCACTCCGCGAAGCTGCTCGAGAAGCGGCAGCAGACGAGTCTGGCCGAGTGCGGGAATGACGATGTCACAGGGGATGGTGAAGTTCGAACCCTCGATAGGTTCCGGCTGGCGCCGGCCGGTTTTGTCGGGCGAGCCCAACTGGGTACGCAGGCATTCGACTCCCGTAACCTTCTCGCCGCCGTGGATTGCCACGGGCAACGTCAGCCAGTGAAAGCGGATGCGGTGTTGTTTTGCGTACTTGTATTCAAACGGAAACGCCGGCATTTCCTTCTCGCTGCGACGGTAGAGCATATGTACCTCATCCGCTCCGAGTAGATGCGCCGCGTTGGCCGCATCGATTGCCGTGTTCCCGCCGCCGATCACAACGACTCGGCCGGAGATCTGCGTCACGCGCCCGGTTTTGTAGCCGGCGATGAAGTGAAGTGCATCGACTACTCCGGAGGTCTGTTCGCCGGCGAGCCCGGGTGATTCCGTGGGACCCAGTCCGACCCCAATGAAGATCGCATCGAACCGTTTTTCCAATAGCTCCAGAGGCATGCCCGCCGGGATCTGGACATTCTGCTCAAAGTGAACGCCCATGGAACGAATCAATTCGACTTCGCGCAAACTGTCGGACGGACGCATCTTGTACTGGGCCACTCCATAGGTATTGAGGCCGCCGGCCAGAGGTTGAGCGTCGAAGATGGTCACTTGAAAACCGTGGCGGCGAAGCTCGGCGCCGCAGGCGAGCGATGCAGGACCGCCTCCGATGCAGGCAATGCGCTCTTTTCGTTCCACGACACCATTCATGGGAAGCTTTGCGCCGTTGGCGTAGAAGTGGTCCATCGAATAACGTTGGAGGCGGCCAATTTCGATCGGCTGTTTGTTGTAGCGATGCATGACGCACGCCCCTTCACAGAGCACGTCGACCGGACAAACTCGAGAACAACTGGAGCCGAGAATGTTTGACTCGAGAATCGCCGCCGCGGAGCCTCTTAAGTTATTGGTAGCGATCTTCTTGATAAAACGCGGCACATCGATGTGAGTCGGGCAGGCGACGGTGCAGGGAGCATCGAAACAGAACAGGCAACGATTGGCTTCGACCACCGCCTCCTGGGGCGCAAACGGCGGATGAATATCCTGAAAGGCATCGCCATGCGTCATCGAATGCTCCCC
>Ga0105237_10002472_pt1 | contig 22929 bp, 22 predicted proteins | sample KBSC24metaG_FD_81520 | JGI IMG/M metagenome (GOLD analysis project Ga0105237, IMG submission 81520) | Corn rhizosphere microbial communities from Kellogg Biological Station, Michigan, USA - KBS C2-4 metaG | ecosystem: Host-associated > Plants > Roots > Rhizosphere > Soil | place: Michigan, USA...
GATCGTATCGCGCGCCGAATTTCCCGGGGAGTGTTGAGACGGCGTCTCCGCCCATGCTCCCGCGTCCGCGAAGACGGACTGGAAATCCGCGGCGCCTCGAAGCCCGGTCCCTGCGACGGCCAGACAGACGGTGGCCAGGCGCAGCGTGAAACATCCCCTAAATTTCACCCCGTGAAGATACTCCACAAATACGTTCTGAAGGAGCACCTCGGCCCCCTGATCTTTGCCCTGGCGACGCTCACGTCGCTCCTTTTGCTGAACTACATCGCCAAGCAGTTCGGCAACCTGGTGGGGAAGGGGATTCCGTGGACCGCCATTCTGGAGTTCTTCGCGCTGTCCGTGCCATTCACGGTGGCACTCACGTTTCCCATGGCCGTGCTGGTCGCCACGCTCTATGCTTTTGGACGGCTGGCGGCGGAGAACGAGATCACGGCGCTCAAAGCGAGCGGCGTGAGCCTGCGGCGGATCCTAGCCCCCGTGTTGTGGGCCGCGGTGGCGGTAACGATGTTCATGGTCGTTTTTAACGATCAAATCATGCCGCGAGCCAATCATCGGTTGGCGGTCTTGCAGTCGGACATCGCGCAGAAAAAACCGACGGTCTCATTGCGTGAGCAGATCATCAACGAAGTGCAGCGCGGCAAGTTGTATCTGCGCACCAGCCGCATCGACGAATCGTCCAACCGGATGCGGCAGGTCACGATTTACGATCTGAGCGACGCGCGGACGCGCCGCACCATTTACGCGGACAGCGGCGATCTGGTGCTGTCCAAGAATCAATCCGATCTGTTGCTCACGCTATTTCACGGCACCATGCAGGATGTGCCGTGCGACGGTGTGGATCAGCTGGAACGGCTGTATTTCAACGTAGATCACGTCACGGTGAAGGGTGTTGGGAACTCGTTCCAGCAGTCGAACGGGAACCAGCAAAAATTCGAACGCGAGATGACGGTGTGCGAGATGAGCGACGTCGTCACGCGCGCGTGGCAGTCGTATACGTCGTCTCGACAGGTCTTCGAGCAGAGTGTCATGCAGGCACAGGCGACTCGGGTGAAACTCTCCAAGTCCGTGCTGCAAACGCCGCTCATGACGCCACCAAAGTTCACGTTGGGACGCTTTTATTGCGACCTGACGCGCAAACTGGGAGTTCCCGCGGCGGGAGCGCAGGAGCCGAACGATCGACCGCGAGATACGACAACCACGTCGTCCCTGACGCCGACGACGACCGCGGCACCGACCACGCGCCCTTCGCACGATACGGTTTCGAACACAACGCACAGCGATAGTGCGGCAGGCCGAACATCGACGAAGAAGGACACGAGTGTGCACGACGCGAGTGTGCACGATGCGAGTGTGCACGACACGAGTACGGCACACGACTCCGCACGCACACGGCGCGACTCCGCGGCGACGCGAAACGCGCAACATGATACGACGCGACGTGGCGCGGCCGCACGGATTTTACCACAGACGCCGTCCAAGCCAAGTATTACCAATCGGCAGCGACCGGGACAGCTGCCCGCGGTGCCTCAGCCATCGCCCTCTGCAGCTGGGACGGTAAAGCCGGGGGCCACGCCTCGGGGAACGGTGCCGGGACGGCCATCGACGCCACCGCGGCCTGGCGCGACCGCGGTGCTTCCACCAACGCCTGTCGTACCGCCGGGCGTTGCCACGCAACCGAATGCGGTGATTCGTACCGTACCTCCGCCGGGCGCGAAACCCAATAGCCATGCGCCGGTACCACCCGGCGCGCGGCCCCACCTACCGCCCGGACTTCGCCCGCCTGAGATGGACGGGATGACGCCGAGCATTATTGCGATGCAACAGTCATCGATGAACGAATCGTTGGACACGGTGGCCAAGTACGATATCGAGATCCACAAAAAATTCGCGCTGGCGGTCGCCTGTTTTGTCTTCGTGTTACTCGGCGCACCAATCGCCTTGAAGTTCCCGCGCGGCGGGGTGGGGCTCACCATCGGCGTCAGTCTGTTTGTCTTTGCGTTGTACTACGTTGGTCTCATCGCGGGCGCGTCGCTCGCCGAAAAGCGGATCATCCCTGCCTGGATTTCCATGTGGGCGGCCAATGTGCTCTTCAGCGCCGTGGCGCTCTACCTGCTCAGCGGGATGGGCAAAGAAGGGAGCACGGCACGCGGCGGCGATGCGGGCGAGCTGTGGGACTCGATCAAAACCACGGTGTTGCGGTGGGTTCGGCCGAGCGCACTGAAACGCGGTGAGGCGGCGTGAGGATGCGCATTTTTCAGCCGTTGGACCGGTACGTCTTCAAGGAATTCTGGAACATCTTCGTCGCTACCGCGCTCGGCTTTCCTATCCTGGTCGACATCATCGACCTGACGGACCATCTGGACAAGTACATGGGGTGCAAGGTGACGACCCCAAAGCTGTTGCTCAGCTACGTGTACTGGTTTCCCGATACCGTCTTTCTCGTGCTGCCAGCCGCGGTGCTCTTTGCCACGGTGTTCTCGATCGGGACGCTGACTCGGCATTCGGAAATCACCGCGGCCAAGGCGTCGGGGATCAGCTTTTATCGGCTCATCGCTCCCATTTTTGGCGGCGCACTACTCGCGACTCTGATAGGGTTGGCGTTGGGTGAGTTGGCCCCCAAGACCAACACGCTGCGTGATAGCATTCTGTCGTGCGGGCAACAACAGTCCGCGGCGGAGCGCTATAACTTTGCTTACGCGTCGGAAGAAGGGCGCGTCTACAAGGTGGGGACGTTACGCGTCCAGACGCAGTCGATGGACAACGTGCAGATCGAGCGGCGCGGGAATGGGCCGTCGTATCCGTCGTTTATTACGTCCGCACGCGATGCCAAATACAAGAAGGGGCGTGGGTGGATTCTGTCGGCCGGCGCGATGCATCTGCTGACCGGGTCGACCACCAACGTCACCTTTGTCTTCGATTCGTTACGCGATCGGCATCTCGTCGAGCGTCCAGAGGAGCTCAACGCGTCGCCCAAGGCGCCGACGGAAATGGAGTTCGCGGAGCTCGGGCGGTTCATTCGGGCCATGGAGCGTTCCGGCGCTGACGTCAACGAGCTTCGCGTGGAACGGATGCTGAAGATCGCCATTCCAGTGACGTGTCTGGTCATTCTCCTGTTCGGCGCGCCCCTTGCCACGAGTACGCAACGCGGGGGAGCTGCATACGGGATTGGCATCAGCCTCGCGACTACAGTAACGTTCCTCATCATGATTCAGATGACTAAGGCGATTGGCGGCAAGGGGATTATCACGCCGGAGCTGGCGGCGTGGCTGCCGAGCATTGTATTTGGGACCGTAGGGGCCATCCTGTTCGCGCGAGTTCGGACGTGACGGCTCGGCTCATCGAGAAGGTCGGCTCGCTGTTCGACCGGATCGGCGCGCGCGGTTATTTCTTTTACGACATCGGACGCGCGCTTCGGGATTGGCGCACGTATGGCGCCGAAGTCGTTCGGCAGATGCGGAACATTGGCGTGGAGTCGGTACCGCTCGCGGCAATCGTGGCCGCGTTCATCGGTGCGGTGACGGCGTTTCAGACGCGATACCAGCTCTTTGGTGGCGTTCAGCTGTCGGTGGTGGGGCTCATCTCGCGCCAATCAATCATCTTGGAATTGGGGCCGTTGCTCACGGCGCTGGTGTTGACCGGACGTGTAGGCGCGCGGATCACCGCCGAGATCGGGACGATGCGCGTGACGGAGCAGATCGACGCGCTCGAGACGTTGGCCTACGATCCGGTCGCGTATCTGGTTGTCCCACGCGTGATCGCCGCAACGGTCATGCTTCCGGTGCTGACCGTGATCGCCAACGCCGTGGGGGTGGGGATGGCGTTTCTCACCTCGCTCGTGGCCACCGACATCTTGCCGTCGGACTTCATCGACGGGTTGCGGCTGGCGTTCGCCCCCTTCCAAATCGTGTATTCACTCATCAAGGCCACCATTTTCGGCCTGGCGATTGCATTTTTCTGCTCGTACGAGGGATACACCGCGGATGTCGGCGCCGAGGGGGTGGGACGGAGCACGGCACAGGCGGTGGTGATCACGTCCGTTGCTATTCTCGTGCTGGACGCCATCACGGCGTTACTGTTGGCGCCGTACCTTCAAGCCTGATTATGCCCAAGACTCGTGACAATATTCTCGTCGGCCTCGTCATCGCGATCGCGGTGATCACAGCCGTCGTCGGCTCGCTGTGGCTCGCGCGCGGCGGGTTATCCAAAGGGTACCCGTTGTACGCGCAATTCAAGTGGGGAGCGGGGCTCAAAACTGGGTCGCCCGTGTGGGTGAGTGGCGCCTCGGTCGGCTACGTTTCGGATGTCTCGTTCCGTCCGGATGGGACGTTGCAAACCGAACTGCGCATTACCAGCCCACAGCCCATCCCGCGTGGAAGTGTGGCGCGCGTGGTCCCCAACGGGCTCTTTGGCGATGTAGCGGTGAATTTCACTCCCATCATGGCGCCGCAGCGCTATGCAGCCAACGATACCGTGGCGGCGGGGAATCCGCCGCCTGGGATCGCAGAGCTCACGGCCAAAGCTGACTCCATCAGCGGCTCGGTCAATAGCATCACGACCGCGTTGAACAAAGAGCTGGTGGCAGGCGGCGGCATCGCCGATCTGCGCAAGACATTGGCGAGGATGAACACACTGGTGGGTGAGTTGACGCAGGTGGCAGCCGAGCAGTCCAAACAGCTCTCGCTTACCATGGCGTCGCTCCGCCGGACCGCGGCCGCCGTGGATTCGGCCAAAGTCGATTCGACGATCACCAGTTTGCGGACGACGAGCACCAACATGGCGAACCTTACGCGGACGCTCGACTCGACCACGGTGGCGCTCAACGAGATCGTGGGCAAAGTCAACAACGGCAGTGGGACGGCGGCCAAACTCATCAACGATCCCGCGTTGTACAACAATCTGATGCGGTTGGCGGGTCAGGCGGACAGCGTGCTTGCGGATCTCAAGAAAAATCCGCGGAAGTATATCAACCTGAAAATTTTCTAAGCCGCGAGATCGTTGCGTGGCGGTACGTCATCGAGCGTGTCGCCACGCCGGCGGATAACCAAGTAGTAAAACGGGATTCCGGCCAGGATCACCGCAAAGACGACGGCCATAGGCCACTGTGCCTCTGGATCACGTAGTGCATCTCCCAACAACGCGATCGCGGCCACAATAAACACGATGGGTGTGACTGGATACCCCACGGCGCGAAACCGCGGATGATAACCAGGGCGTTTGCGTACCCGAAAGATCGCCGCAATCGCAAGCGCATAAAACGGAAGGATCGCCGTGACAAACGTGTCAGCGAGCTGCTCGAAGGTGCGGAGCATCACGAACACCACGCCCAACACGGTCGCAAGCAGGATCGCATTACTCGGTGTCTCGAACTTCGGATGTACATGTCCGATGCGGCGAAAGAGCATCCCATCGCGCGCCATGGCCCACAAGGCACGCGGTCCCGTAAGCATGGAGCCGTTGAGTGTCCCAAAGGTCGAGAGCATGACCACGATGCCAATGGCCACCGCGGCACCCGGACCCGCCACCTGTTGCGCGACGTCGGCGGCCACGAGCGTGGAGTGTCGCATAACATCGATAGGAAGCACGAGCAAATACGCGACGTTGGCGAGCAAATACAACACGGTGATTGCGAGTGTCCCCATGATGATCACCCGCGGTAGGTTGCGCTCGGGCGATTGCACCTCACCAGACACAAAGCTCACGTCGGCCCATCCGTCGTACACCCATAACGCCCCAATGAGCGCGGCTCCCACGGCGCCCGCTTTGGTACCCGGTGGCAATGGCGTGGCGAGATGCAACACACCGGACGGGAAGGCCACCGCGAGCGCCGCCAACACCAGCGCCACGAGCCCCACGCATTTCACGATGGTCAACACGTTTTGCAATGTGGTGCCGCGCCGCACACCCACGTAATTGACGATTCCGACCACCGTGATGGCGGCCGCGGCCAGGTAGTGCACGTGATCGCTGTACGGCGCCACACGCGGATCGTATCCGGCCACGCGAATGGCGTATTCCGCGCACGTGGTCGCGATGGCGCCGAGCGCCGAGGCGCGCATGATGAGGAGCTCGGCCCAGCCGAAGAGGAAGGCTGGGAGACGTCCCCACCCCTCGCGGATAAACACATAAATCCCACCGGTCTCGGGGAAGGCGCCGGCCAGCTCGGCGAGGGCCAAGGCGCCACAGAGAACCACGAGCCCTCCGATGGCCCAGACCCCGAGGACGGCACCGGCTCCAGGGACTCGGTCGGCCACCACAGCCGGGGAGCGGAAGATGCCGGAGCCGATGACAGTACCGACCAAAATAGCGGTGGCGCTCCACGGGCCGATGTGGCGCGGGAGACGATCGGGCGCCGGAGCGCCCACGTCGGAGCCGCCGGAATGTCCAAAACTCATTATTTATGGTACTGCACCCACCCCGGGTTGGCGAGTAGCTTTCATGGCTGAGATGGATATCCGACATGCCCTCTTCTGGGCCTGCGCCGCCGTGATCGTGGTGGCCGAACTTTTCATTTTGCGCGCTGCGTTTTTTCCCGTAGCGGACGTTCAGCCGTCGGCGAATGTCCCTAAATCTCCACGCGCCATCGAAACACTCTGGGGCACCCTCCCCGCCTTCGCGCTCGGCGCCCTCCTCTGGGCCGTGTGGCGTGCGCTTGTCTAACATGACCGTTTTTCGCCGACTTTCGTACGCGACACTCACGCTGGCGTTCGCGCAGATTGTGTTTGGCGCGATCGTACGCATTACCGGATCGGGGCTTGGATGCGGCAATCACTGGCCCAAATGCAATGGGCAATGGTTTCCCCCGCACGACCGGATCGACCTGATCATCGAGATCACGCATCGCTACATCGCCGCCGCGTTGACCGTGGCGATCCTCATTCTGTTGCTCCGCGCCCTGCAGCGACGGTCGCAACCGGGCGTCGGAGGACCTGGTGGCGTGTTGCGTCCAACGGTGTTGGCGACCGGATTGGTGGTCACCGCGGCCATTTTTGGCGCGGTGACGGTGAAGATGGATTTGAATCCCTATATCATCGTCACCCATCTCTCCATCGCGATGACACTGCTCGGCGTCCTGGCCCTCACGGTCGTGCGCGCGGGCGGCTTTGGTGGCGACAGCGTGTCGGAGCGGGGCGATCGCGCGACGGCGGGGCGGACGTTCCGGTCGGCACGTGCCGCGGCGGGGATGGCGTTTCTCGTGCTCGTCTTGGGCGCACTCACCGCGAATGTGACAGCGGCCAACGGATCGTGCCAAGGATTTCCGTACTGCACCAGCGTACTCACGTCGGGGACGCCGCTGTATATCCACATCACACATCGCGTGTTGGCATTTTTGCTGTTCTTCCATCTATTCGGCATGGTGATGATGGGACGCAAACGCGTACAAGCGCCGGTGGTTCGTCGCTCGGTGATCGTGGCGTTCAGCACGGTGATCTTGCAGTTGCTGGTGGCGGCGACGCTAGTCGAGTTGCATCTGCCACCCGTGTGGCGCTCGCTGCATCAAGCCGTGGGAACGCTGGTCTGGTTGTCGGTGATCACGATGGCGATTCTGTCGCGATATGCGGCGCTCGGCGGCCGATCGGTCGTGGCCGACATGGCCGCAGCGCGTGGGCGGCGGGCGGCGACGCGTACGCCGCCGCGCTCCGAGCCCTTGGTTTCGTGAACATCGCCGTGGCGACCCCCGCCTCCAAATCGCTGTTCTCCGACTTGGTCATGCTAACCAAGCCGCGGATCATCTCGCTACTGCTGGTTACCACCGTGGCGGCGATGTACATCGCGGGGACACCGAGCTGGGGGTTGGTCGCCGTCGTCTTGATCGGTGGCTACTTGATGGCTGGCGGCGCCAACGCCGTCAACATGTACATCGACCGCGACATCGACACCGAGATGTCGCGGACACGGCAGCGGCCGCTCCCCGGCGGGCGCATGGCACCCATCGCGGTGCTCTCGTTTGGCGTGGCATTGGCCACGGGTGCGACGTTTTTACTCGGCTATTTTGCCAACGCGCTCACCGCTGCACTCGCGCTGGCCGGTTTTTATTGCTACGTATTCGTGTACACACGCTGGCTCAAGCGCAGCACGCCGCAGAACATCGTGATCGGCGGCGCGGCCGGGGCCTTCCCCCCTCTCGTTGGCTACGCCGCGGTGCGCGGAACGCTGGACCTCACGGCGTGGACACTCTTTCTCATCATTTTCTATTGGACGCCCCCGCATTTTTGGGCGTTGGCGCTCATCAAACAGCGTGACTACGACGCCGCGGGTGTTCCCATGGCGCCGTTGGTGTGGGGTGAACGGCACACCGCCAACCAAATGTTGTGGTATACGGCGATCCTCGTTCCACTCTCGCTGTTGCCGTTTTGCTGGGGGACGTTTGGGACCGTCTATCTCGTAGGGACGGTTCTCGTATCCATCCCGCTCGTGTATGGCGTGATCAAAACGTGGTCGGCGGCGCGCCGCGGCGCGGCGAATTCGGCCAAGATCACGATGTTCGTCTTCAAATACTCGCTGCTCTACCTCGCGCTGCTCTATCTCGCGATGGTCCTCGATCTTCACCGACCCGTGTAGTGGCCGACACTTCGCCTCCCACACCGCCCGCCCGGAAATTCGTCCCGCCCACGGCGCTCATGCGTTTGCGGGGGCGCGTTCGTCCCTATCTTGGCTCGCTGTTTCTCGCCTTTCTCTGCCTACTGGCGGCGAGCGCGGCCGGCCTCGCGTTTCCGCAGATTGTCCGGCGTCTCCTGGACGCCGCGTTCATCAACGGCAACACGCATCGGTTAAACCAAATCGGCGTCGGCTTGCTCGTGTTGTTTGCCACGCAGGCATCGCTCAACATGATTCAGGTCTACCTGCTCACGGCGGCCGCCGAGCGGGTGATCGCCAAGCTGCGTACCGATTTGTATGCGCATGTGATTCGGCTGTCGCCGGGCTTTTTCTCGGAACGACGCACGGGTGAGCTAACAAGCCGGCTGACGTCGGACACGACGGTGTTGCAAACCGTCCTCAACACCAATCTGTCGGAATTCGCCCGGCAATCGCTCTTTCTGATCGGTGGGGTCGTGCTGCTCACGATCACGCACCCTACGTTGGCCGCGACCACGCTGCTGGTGGTCCCCGTGGTGGTGGGAGCCGCCATCGTCTTCGGCCGGTCGTTGCGCAAAGCGAGCACCGGCGTTCAAGATCGCATCGCGGAATCGACCGGGACGGCGGACGAGGCGTTCGCGCAGATTCGGACCGTGCAGAGCTTTACAGCCGAGGGCGAGGAGACGCGTAAGTACGGCGAGCATCTGCAGAGTGTCATTATCGCCGCGTTGCGACGCGCCAAGATTCGCGGGCTCTTTTTCGGCGTGCTGACCTTTTGCGGCTTTGGCGGTGTCGTCGCGGTGCTGTGGCAGGGCGGCCGGCTCGTGATCGCCGGACAGTTGACGGCGGGCGCGCTCGTGCAGTTCCTGCTGTACGCGCTGTATGTGGCCGGGGCCGTGGCGTCGCTCGCGGGGCTGTTTGGCGCGTATCAAGAAGCCGTTGGCGCGGCCCAACGGATTTTCGATCTTCTCGACACCGAGCCCACTATTCGCGATCCGGAGGGCCCAACCACATTGGTGCATCCGGTGCGTGGTGACGTACGGATCGAGCAGGTCAGCTTTCGCTATACACCAGAGCTCCCGGACGTTCTGCACGACGTCTCGCTTCACATCGCGCCCGGCGAAGTCGTCGCGCTGGTGGGGCCGAGCGGCGCGGGAAAAACGACCATTGCATCGCTCATTCCACGCTTTTGGGATGTGACGGGTGGACGAATCACGCTCGACGGCGTGAACATCAACGATCTCACGTTGCACGACCTTCGCCGCGCGATTGGGATCGTGCCGCAGGAACCAACGCTGTTCAGCGGGACCGTGCGCTCCAACATTGCATATGCCGTGGCGAGCGAGACGGACACCGTGTCACACGAAGCGATCGAGGCGGCGGCACGTGCCGCCAACGCGCACGAGTTCATCGAACGACTCCCCAACGGGTACGATACGCCGGTGGGCGAGCGTGGCGTGAAGCTGTCGGGCGGACAGCGCCAACGTCTGGCCATCGCGCGCGTCTTTCTCAAAAATCCGGCGGTCGTGATTCTCGACGAAGCCACGTCGAGCCTCGACTCGGAGAGCGAGCGGTACGTGGAAGCCGCGATGGAACAGCTCCTCAACGGTCGGTCGACGCTCATCATCGCGCACCGGTTGTCGACGGTACTTCGGGCAGACCGCGTGGTCGTACTCGACCGGGGCCGCGTCGTTGAAGAAGGCAAACACAGCGACCTACTATCGGCCGAAGGGACGTACGCGCGGCTCTATCGTGGCCAGTTCCGTCCCGCCGATCTCGAAGCGCTCGAACTGATCTAGCGCCCTCGCCAACGCCGTGGGGGGGGGCCAGTCGCTGGCTGGCCCTCAGGGAAACCGAAGCGCGACGGTCGCGGGTTGTCCCGCGGTCACCGTCACTTTACCATCGACCACGCCGAGCATCGGATGCCATGCGCGGATGGCGTACGTGCCAGGCGGCACACTGTCGAGCGTGAATTTGCCGTCGTCCTTGGTGATGGCCACATACGGATGGTCGAGCGCGACGATCCAAGCGCGTGACATGGGGCGACTTTCGACCGAGAGCTCGTACACACCGGCCGTTTTGAGAAAGTGGTCGTACGGAATGATCTGTCCGTCATCCGTGAACGGCACTTTGGCGACCGTATCGCCTTTGGAGACGTCGGTCACATAGGCTCGTTCAACCAGCGGATCGTCGTTCACGACGTTGACCGTGCCGCCGGTCATCACCGCCAGCACCACCGGATTCCACGCACAGTCGGAGTTGTCCAGCTCGTAGCGACGCTCGAGCGTCGCCGCGCGCCCTGCACGGATGTCGGTGAGCCAGACCACAGCGCCCGACAGTGCACCATTTTTGCGAGTCAATCGCGCGATGCTCAACGGCTTCCCGCACCCATTTTGGTCGGCAGGGATTTGGATGATCGTGTCGGCGGAAGGGGTGCCCGTGTACGAAACCGTGCCAGTTACCGACCCACCAGTGTTGACCGCGACCACCTGATAGCGGCCGGTGACTGGTGGAACAACGACCAACCGACGAGCGCTTCCGACCGTGTCGTCGACCTCTTGGGCCAAGGCGGTTTCTTTGTCCCGGCGCGTACAGGCGACGGCGATGGGAACGGCGAGCGCAAAGACGAGGTAACGGCGAACGGTCATGGCGGCGGAAGAGTGACGAGCGACTAATTTATATAGATGCGGAACAGGATGCGCGCACGAGACACTGCCATTCGCGGCCGATCACCTCGCAACCCACCGGTGACGTCAACGACGCCATCAATATGGGTTGCCACGAGGCGTACCGCCGCGGCCCGGGCCGTCGCCCTGCTCGCTGGCACGCTCGCCACCACGTATGGCATGGCCTGCGCGAGTCTCCCGGGACAGGCCGAGACGCGCCCCACGTTTTGGAGCTTCACCGCGCCCTGGGATCCCCGCAGTGGCGAAAGCGTTTCGCAACATGGAGGCCAGTGCGCCGCAATCATCTCCGGATGGTTCATGCTGGACAGCACCAGCTTTCAACCGGTGCAAGCCTACCCGGACAGCGTGGTCACGCGGTCGCCCCGGGAGACCACGCGTATCATGGCACTCGTGACCTCGTATCAGGGGACACGCTTCCACCCCGAGACCGTTCGGGGCATCGCATCGGATAGCGCCTTTTTGGCCCGTACCGCAGGCGCGATCGCGACCAGCGTGGGTGGCTCGGGATATCGCGGCCTGGTGATGGACTTCGAGGGGATGACCGCGGCCGATCTCCCGGCGCTGCATCGTGTCGTGGCCACCGTGGCGGACTCCGCCCGCGCGCACGGCATCCACTCGGTGGGGATCGCGATTCCCGCTACCGATACCGCGGCCTACCCCGCGCGCCCGCTCATCGACGCGACAGACTTCGTAGTCGTCATGCTATACGATCAGCATTGGCTCACCTCGCCGCCCGGCCCTATCACGTCACCCGACTGGGCACGGCAATGGCTCGGCGTTCGCGTGAGCGAAGTGGGAGCGGGGAAAATCGTGGCCGCGTTTCCGACCTACGGCTACGCGTGGCGTACGGACAGCGCGACCGCGGTGGTCTCGTATCCCGATGCTGTTCGAATGACCGAGGCCGCGAACGTGCCGTTGGAGCGCGACGTGTCGTCAGGAATGTTGCACGCGCAACACGCGCCGTGGACATTGTGGGTCAGCGATGCCGCACACTTGGACGCCCTCGTCCACGACGCGCGCATCGTGGGCGTTACCACCTTCGCGCTCTGGCGCCTGGGACTGGAAGATCCTGCAATCTGGACGCGTGTCGTGCCGCGTTAAACCACGGCCGCGTCGGATGTGGCGTCCGTCGCGTGCGTGCGGGGCCACACGGCGCCACATACGCGACGATCCAGCAATCGCACGTCAGACGATAATCAAATCGTGCTGGATGTCGCGCGGCGTCACCAGCAATTCGTGCTCACCGACAAAGCCGTTCACTTCGCTTCGCATCCCCACGTCGTCGGCAAAGTAGATTCCCGGCTCGATCGAGAAACCGACGCCAGGGAGCAACCGGCGCTCTTCGCGCGTCTCGAAGTTGTCGATATTGGGACCCGAGCCATGTAAATCGCGCGAATCGATGGAGTGGCCCGTACGATGGAGAATTTGTTCACCAAATCCGCGCGCCTTAATGAACCCAGCCGCCGCATCGTCCACGTCTGCGCCACGTACCGTCGTGCCACTCGCGATCCGCTCGCGCAACAGCGCGAGCGCCGAGTCGCGCGCACCACGCACCGCTTCCCAAATGGTCAGATCGCGCGCGGATGGTGTGCCGATCGAACCCATCCACGTTTGATCGGCATAGACGCCGTCATCCGTGGTTTCCCGAGCCCATAGGTCGATGAGCACAATATCGCCTTCGGTTAGCAACGCCGACGTCTCGGCGCTCGGCTCGTAATGCGGATTGGCCGCGTTGCGCCCCACCGACACGTTGGGACCGTGATCGGTGAACAACTTGAGCGCCATAAACTCCTTGCGAATGCGTTCCGCGAGCTCGAACTCGCCGATGGGATCCCCAGCGCGTGCCCGCTCCCCCGCCCTCGCGAACGCCGACCGTGCGATCCGCGCGATGTGCTCGGCAGCACGCTGATGCGAGGCAAGCTGCGGCTCGGTCCAGAGCGCGTAAAACCGCGTGACCATGTCAGCCGACGACACCACCGTCGCTCCCGCGGCGCGCACCAGCTCGATCACACCGGCTGGAATGCGGTCGAGATAGGGAACCGCGTCGCCCGGATAGTACTCCATGGCGATCCGTTTCCCCGCGACGATGAAGGCAATTTCCTGCTCCAACGCGCGCCATCCGCTGTATTTCCGTTTGATCCACGCGGCGGGCCACCCGTGCCACGGCGCCTGTTCGATGTTGTGCGTGATGGCGACAGGGACGCCCTCACGGGGCACGTACACGAAGTACCGGCGCGTCACCATCCCCGACAACCCCAACAACGCATTGGCGATGGGGTTGATCCCACGGAAATCGTACAATAGCCAGCCATCGAGCCCCGCGTCGGCGATCGCGCGCTGGACCTCGGGCAATTGGGCGGACAACGTCATGATAAATCCAGAGGAACTTAACTGAGAGACAGGAGCGTCAGCAGCTCTTGCAATCCTGCATCGTAATATGCGGTTCCCGTCTCCGGCGTTTTGGATTCGGTCACGATGGCACGTTGATCGGGGAGACGCGTGCGCAACGCCGAGCCGTACCGTTCGAGCGACGCCCCAAAGTAGCGCCCCACGATTTTGCGCGCACGCCGGCGAGCCAACGGCCGTGCCACGAAGTTGGGAAGCAGGCGGATCATGCCGCGGACGTAGCCGGGAATCCGCTCGTACGCCGTCCGCGCCATGGAAAAACCCGCCGAACGAAAGACTTCGGCCGCATCGGGACGTCGCCCAATCAACCGCGCCAACGCGGAGACTTCGGCGACATCGATCTGTTGCCCCCGTTTGAGCGCTTCGCCATACCGGCGAATCTGCGCATAGACGGTATCGTGCGTCCCCAGGCGCTTGTTCAACAGCTCAGGAACATATTCTGCCTCGGCTTCCCCTTCGGGGCGGTCCACGTCGCGGACGGCTTCGAGCAGGGTGAGCGGGATCAACGGGTCGACGCTGAACGATGCGGACGATGGCATGATAGCGCCCAAGTTAATGGCGCCGAACGGGCACGACAATTTGTCGATCGCTAAACGCGGGCAGAACGTGCATTGAAAGCGGGTTGAAAGCGGGTGGAGTGCGCCTCGACCCCGTACATTGTCGTCGTAGCGTCACGAAGTGATCGTTATTTGAACGGTGTCGGCTCGTATGTCGCCCAAAGTCGACGAAAACCAAATACGGGATATATCGAACGTTCGTTGTACACTCGGCGCTCCACCCCACTCCGGTGTTGGCCACATCCCCAGACTGTTACTCTTGGAGCCATGAGCCTCAACCCCGATTCCTTCCGCGCCGCCCTCGGCCGATTCGCGAGCGGCGTCACCGTGATTACAAGCCGAGACGCGACAGGGGCAGATGTGGGGATGACTGTGAGCGCATTCAGCTCACTGTCGCTCACCCCGCCGCTCATTTTGGTATGCATCGCCCACACCGCGTCCATGCACGATACGTTGCTCGATGTGACTTATTTCGCGGTGAACCTCCTCTCGCTCGATCAAGAAGCCGTCGCCCGCCGCTTTGCCGATAGCGACGCCAAACGATTCGATGGGATTGGCTATACACGCGGTCTCGAGCAGGTCGCGCTGTTGGACGACGCGCTCGCCCATCTCGAGTGCCGGCGAACCGCGCACTATGAAGCGGGCGACCACACCATCGTGATCGGGGAAGTCGAGAAGGCGACCGTATCGGATGCCAAACCACTCCTGTATTACCGGGGTGGATTCGCGCAACTCGAGCGGTAGGCACGGGACGCTCAACATGTGGTCGCGCCTGGCGCCGCCGCGGCGGCACGACCCGGAATATCTCGACGCGCCGTCGGTCGACGACTCGCTGGTGCTCCGATCGGTGAGCGACATCGTTCGCTCCAACCAGCTCTTTGGCGGGCGCCGCGCCGTGCTCCAGGAGTTACGGGCCATCTTCCCATCCCTTCCACCTCACGCCACACTGCTGGATGTGGGGACAGGGTTAGGCGATATCCCTCGCGCGGTGAGTCGCGCGGCGGGCGCGCAGGGGATCGCGCTTCAAACGTTCGGACTGGACGGCAAGTTCGCGCTGGCACGAGCCGTCGCCCACGGGATTCCCGGACACCACCCACGACGGCACAAAATATCCGTTCTTTCCGTCTGTGGATCGGCCATCCAACTGCCGTTCGCGGATCGTAGTATCGATATCACTATGTGCTCGCAGCTGCTGCATCACTTTCGCGACGACGCCGCGCGGACGCTCCTTCGTGAGCTCAACCGCGTGGCGCGTCGCGCCGTGGTCGTCTCGGATTTGCGCCGGAGCTGGCTCGCGGCGGCAGGATTTTGGGCCGCGTCGTTTCCGCTCCGCTTTCATTCGGTGACACGGCACGACGGTACGGTGTCGGTGATGCGCGGCTTTACGGTGGACGAGCTCGGCGACACCATTGCGGAGGCGGTGGGCGTACAGCCGGTGGTGCATCGGCGGCTGGGGTTTCGTGTCACCACCAGTTGGACGCCCGTATGATCCACGCCACACCGTTGGGGGCGATGCCGGCCGCGCGTGCGATGCAAACGGTGGACGAGCGGGTGGTTCGTGCGCCGCTGCACACGATTTTTCAACTCGCCGCCGACGTGGATCGATGGCCGGAACGGTTGAGTCACTATCGCGCCGTGCATTTCGTGCAGCGCGACGGCAGTGGCGGTGGGTTGGTCGTGATGTCGGCGAACCGCCCATTTGGCGCGGTGAACTGGCCGGTCTGGTGGGTATCCCGCATGCACGTGGACGCGACCACTTCGCGTATTCGCTATCAACACGTGCAAGGGATCACCACGGGGATGGACGTCGAATGGGCCTTCGACGAGATTGCGGGTGGGACACGCGTGCGCATCGTGCACGTCTGGAACGGTCCGGTCTGGCCGTTCGGCGCGGCGATTGCGAGATGGTGTATCGGTCCGGTGTTCGTCCACGGCATTGCGGAACGAACGTTGGCGGGGCTCGCGGCGATCGCCGAAGGATAGTACCGAACCGTTACTGCGATTCACGAACTGCGACTCGCACACCGCGAGTCGCTAGATAGAAACCGCGCGTCGCGAACACTCTTTCACGGCCGGAGTCACCAGGAACATGCGAGATCGACGAGTCGTGATTACCGGCATTGGCGCGGTCACTCCCATCGGCACCACGCGCGATGGACTCTGGGACGGGATTTTACGCGAGCGTTCGGCCGTGCGCTCGATTACTCGATTCGACCCTTCGGTCTTTCGCAGTCACAACGCGGCGCAGATCGACGACTTCGATGCCTGCGACTTTCTCGAGCAAAAGCGTGTACGACGGCTGGACCGATTCGGACAATTCTCCGTCGTGTGCGCGCAACAGGCGCTGCACGATGCACAGCTCGATCTGACGCGCGAAGACCGCGACCGCGTGGGGACGATGATGGGGACGGCGTTGGGCGGTGTGGCGTATGCGGAGCGACAGCTCGCCAACTTTCTGCAAGACGGGTTGCATGGTGTAGACCCCACATTGGCGCTCACGGTGTTCGGTGGTGCCTCCAGCTGCAACATCGCCATCGAATTTGGAGTGAGCGGTCCCAATTCCACCAACGCCATGAGTTGCGCGTCAGGGGCGATCGCCATTGGCGACGCCTTTCGGCAAATTCGGGATGGGTACGCCGATGTGATGATCGCTGGTGGCGCGGAGGCGCCGTTGGCGCCGCTCTGCTTTGGTGCCTTCGCCCTGATTCGCGCGATGTCGACGCGCAACGACGAGCCGGAACAGGCGTCGCGGCCGTTCGATCGTGACCGGGACGGCTTCGTGATGGGCGAGGGGGCGGCGGTGCTCATTCTGGAAGAGTATGGGCGCGCCGTGGCGCGCGGCGCGCCGATCTACGCGGAAATCGTGGGATTCGGCGTGACCAACGACGCGCATCACATGACAGCTCCGCTCCCCGACGGGGCGCAGGCCGCACGCGCGATGCGCGTGGCGTTGAATGACGCACACGTGGCGCCGCACGAGATCGACTATATCAACGCGCACGGCAGCTCCACGCCGCTCAACGACTCCACCGAGTCGCACGCGATTCGCACGGTTTTCGGTCCTACGGCCGACCGGATCCCGGTGAGTGGGACCAAGGGGTACTACGGCCACGCGCTCGGGGCATCTGGGGCATTCGAGGCGGCGATCTGCGCGTTGGCCATGGAACGTGAGTGGCTCCCCCCGACCGTGAACCTTACGAATCCCGACCCGGCATGCGATCTTACGTACCTGTCGGGACGAGGGGTGTCGGCGCGGGTCGAGCACGTGCTCAGCAACTCCTTCGGCTTTGGTGGAATCAACGCGGCGCTCGTTTTCCGTCGCGTGCACTAACCCCACTAGCCCTTCGGCCCCCGGCAACGTTCGTCCACCGCGTTTTCGCAAGCGATGTGGTGGCCACACTTGGACCAAGGGGGATTGCATGCGGGATGCATGGCGCCATTTCATCGCCGAATTCATCGGGACCTTCGCGCTCGTCTTTGTCGGCGGCGCGGCGATCATGACCGTAACGCAAAATCAGATGCCGGGCGGCCTCGTGGCGGTCGCGTTGGCGCATGGATTGATCCTGTCGATTTTCGTTACCGCATTGATGCGTATTTCGGGACACTTCAACCCCGCGGTCACCCTCGGATTCGTCGCGAGCCGGCGCATCGATCCCACGATGGCGGTGATTTACATCATCGCCCAACTCTTCGGCGCCATCGTCGCGGCATACGCGCTCAAAGCAACCTTCCCGGCTGACGTGTTCATGGCGACACGCGGTGGTGGACAGTCCATTGCGCTCAACACGTCGGGGACGCAGGCATGGATTCTCGAAGCGATCGCAACGTTCTTCTTGGTATTCGTGATCTTTGGCACCGCCGTCGATCCCAAAGCACCGAAGGTCGGTGGCTTTGCCATTGGGTTGGCGGTCGCGGCCGACATTCTGACGATCGGTCCGGTGACGGGCGCTTCCATGAACCCGGCGCGCTCGTTCGGCCCCGCGTTCGTGTCGCACATCTACGAAGGACAGATCATCTACTGGACCGCACCCATCGTGGGCTCCATCGTCGCGGCGTTGCTGTACGATACGCTCTTTATCCGGCGCGAGCCCGAACCGCTCGACCACGGGTCGCTCGAAGCATAACCGATCGGCGAGTTGGCCAAAACAGAATTGGGGGCGCCGTCACGAGATGGCGCCCCCAATTCTGTTTTCTATGGACGGGTTCGTGAAGTCGCACAGCTCACGACGTGCGCGAGTCCGTGTCGACTTCATTTACGATCGCAGTGCCCCGCCTACCGCGGCCAGCGTTCCCAAGATCCATAGCGTGCTCGCGACCAACACGGCTCGACGCGTGGTGGTTTCACCAATCACAGCAACACCGATCGCGAGGAGGGCCGTGACCCAGAACGTAAAAAGATCGAATCGGGAGAGAAGCGCGAGAAGGGCCGGCGCCGTGGTCTCGGGATCGGCGAATCGCGCGAGTCCCATGCGAATTTGATATTGACTGACCAGGGAATCGACCGGTAAGAGATATCCCTGAATGAGATTGACCACGTGTTCGATGATCCGTGGAAACTCCGCGTACGTCGCGATCACGCACGATGCTGTGTACGAAAGTCGGACATCGAAGGCGCGGGCTACCCACGTGACGACCACGCCAACGGCCAGCACCGAGAGCAACACACTCAACGGGACCACGACCACGGACATGCGCTCGTTCCAACTCCGCGCCATTTCGAGCTGTTCCGACGTCAAGGTGCCATGCGCCGACGCCCGCGCAAACTCGGCGTCGATTATGCTCTGGAACAGGGGTTTCCCAGCCCAGAACAAAATGGCGATCACCACGACCAGGACGATCAGCGGGACCAGGAACCCCGCCGACCGCCGCCGAGCAAAGACATCACGCGGGGCGTAAAAAATATCGACGAAGTCTTCCCACACACTAGCTGGATGTACCGACGGCGCGGCGGGCGAAGTCATGCGAACACAGGTCAGGGGTGATCCCACGACGGGAGCCCTCTACAGTGTCACAGAATGCGCCGGCGCGCCAGAGTCCACGCGCGAAAATTCGGATGTTTTGGATGTGCGCGGTCCCAGAGCAGCCGCAAGCGCATCGCAGCCGCAAGCGCATCGCAAGCGGCGGAAGTAAGGTACAATGCGGGAGTACACGACAATCGCATCATCGTGCGCTCCTAATCACGAGCGTGGTGCCTTACGGCCCGACCCGCATGTACTTGTGTTCGTAGCGCGCGATGGAGCTTTCGATGACCGCTTTGGCCGAATCGCTCCCTTCCCACCCTTTGATTTCGACGCGGCGTCCTTCGAGATCTTTGTAGATCAGGAAGAAGTGTTCGATTTCTTTGAGATAATGCTGCGGGAACGCGGCGATGTCGTGGTACTGTTCATAGCGTGGATCGTGTACCGGAACGGCAAAAATTTTGTCGTCCGGCTCACCGCGATCGAGCATTTTGAGCACACCAATAGGGCGGACTTCGATTTGACAGCCGACAAAAGTGGCCTCTTCGACGCGCACCAGCACGTCGAGTGGGTCGCCGTCCTCATGGAGCGTCCGCGGGACCAGGCCGTACTCGCCCGGATAAGAAACGGCAGAATATAAGACCCGGTCGAGCTTGAAGAGTCCGGTGTCCTTGTCCAACTCGTATTTATTACGGCTCCCCGTGGGGATCTCGATGACCGCGGTCACCCGTTCGGGCGGCTGCGGGCCGGGTAAAAGGTCATGCCATGGGTGAATCATGCGAGAAAAATAATCACCCCTGAAACCTCTCCCCGCCGAAGTTGGTATCTTAATGCGCCGATGTCATTTCGGTCGCTCTTCCGGAGATTCTATGCGTTCGTTGACTGCCGCCGCATTGTGCGTCCCTTTGTGTGGCCTGGCCATCGTGGCTTGGCACCCGGAGCTCCTGAACAGAACGCCGCTGGCCGGCGTCGGTGCTCGTATGGCCGCCGTTGCCGGCGCGGCGACAGGTCACCCCGCGAACATGCCAGCCGCCGCGGCCACGGGCGACTCCGTGGTGCTGAGCCACGAAGGGACCCTCCCCGAGCTCTCGGGCGGAACAGCCTGGCTCAACTCGCCGCCGCTCACCCGGGAGCAGCTCAAAGGAAAAGTCGTGCTGATCGACTTTTGGACGTACTCCTGCATCAACTGCCTCCGCGCGCTTCCGTACGTCAAGGCGTGGGATGCCAAGTACCGCAAAGATGGTCTCGTGGTGATCGGCGTACACGCGCCCGAGTTCGACTTTGAAAAGGTCAAGAAAAACGTGCAAGCGTCGCTCACCAAGTTGGGGATCACGTACCCCGTGGTGATGGACAACGACATGGCCATCTGGAATGCGTTCCACAACCAGTATTGGCCGGCGCACTATTTCATCGACGTCAACGGCAATATCCGGCACCACCACTTTGGTGAAGGAAAATACGCGGAGTCGGAGCAGGTGATTCGCCAACTGTTGCGCGACGTCCCCAAAAGCACCACGGCCGCCATCAACGACGCCGATACGTCGATGCATGTGGCCGGCGTTGGCGCGCTCGCCGCGCCGGACTTTGCCAATCTCAAATCGCCCGAAACGTATTTGGGCTATGGACGCGCGGAACGGTTCACGGTCAACGAACGCACGCAGGACGACGCTCCGGCCATCTACAGCACACCGCTCTCTCTCTCACTCAACGACTGGGGACTCACCGGGACGTGGACGGTGCGCAAGGAGTTCGCCGAGCTGGCCAAGACAGGCGGCAGTATCACCTTTCGCTTCGAAGCGCGTGATGCCAATCTCGTGTTGGGTCCACCGGAGTCCGACACCCCGGTGCACTTTCATGTGACCATCGATGGAAAAGCCCCCGGCGACGACGCGGGAGCCGACGTGGATGCCAACGGCAACGGCGTGTTGGACGGCGACCGGATGTACCAACTCGTCCGCCAGCATGGAAAAGTCCGCGCACGGACGCTCACCATTACATTCGACATGCCGGGCGTACGCGCGTACGCGTTTACGTTCGGCTAATCGACTCCTGAGGGTGGGAGGGTGCACCCCCTCCCTTCATCCTGGATCGCCAACGTCGCGCACGCCGAGTATTATTGGGGCGAGTTGGCCGGTCCGCCCTCCGCCGAGTTCATGCGTACGTCCGAGTCACCCCCATCCGATGCGTTAAAGTTCGAGGTCTTCGTCGGCTCACCCGAGGCGATGCAGCCGACCTCGACCCTCATTTACGGAACCGAGCGCGCCATCCTGGTGGACGCCCAATTCATTCGCCGCGACGCTCGGCGACTGGTCCACACGATCCAACAAAAAAAGCTCCGGCTACACTCCATTTACATCACGCACGCGCACCCCGACCGATACTTCGGACTGGAAGTCATGTGTGAAGCCTTCCCTGACGCCATCGTGATGTCGGCCCCCGAAGTGGTCCGCCGCATCGATACGACGAGCGCGCACGCATTGGCCGAATGGCGGCCGCGGCTTCAAAAACATCTCCCCGACGTGATTCCGGCCGTGCACCCCATGGACGATGAAACATTCACGCTCGAAGGGCAGGTCATTCGGATTCTCCACATCGATCAGGGCGACGTCGGCGACAGTACTATGTTGCACATCCCGTCGCACCACACCATCGTCGCGGGCGACATGGTGGCCCACGGTACGCATCTGTGGTTGGCCGAGACCAACGGAGAACAACGGATGCAATGGTTGCGGAATCTCGAGGCGATGAAGGGGTTGGGCGCCAAAACAGTCATCCCCGGACACAAAGGCATAGACAATCTGCACGATCACGCCAGCATGGTCATCGGCACCACGCAAGGGTATCTGCGCGATTTCGACGCGGCGTTGGATGCCGCGTCGTCACCAGACGACGTGGTGCAATTCATGATGGAACGTCACGGCGCGCGCGAAATTCCGTGGTTTTTGGAACAGAGCGCGATGCCAACCTTTCACGCGCACATCCGCGATCGGCAGGAGGCGCTGGCCACGAAGCTGTCCGAATCGCTTCCTCGATTTCGGCCGCCGGCACCACCACTCCCTCGGCGCGCGCCATTCACGCCGCCGCGCTTCAAGGAATAAGCAGCACTTTCCCGCTGGTCGCGCGCGACTCCAGCGCGCGATGCGCGTCGGCGGCCTGTGTTAACGGAATGGCGCGGTCGATACGTACCGTGAGCCGTCCGTCGCGCACCCATTCGAACAGATCGTGCGTCCGGCGGAGCAGCTCGTCGCGCGTCGCGACGTAGTCACCCGTCGTGGGACGGGTGAGATAGAGCGACCCTTTGCGCGATAACAAGAGCGGGTCGAATGTCCCGACAGCACCACTCGATTGCCCAAACGACACGAGCGTCCCACGCCGCACCAGCACATCGAGCGATTTCTCGAAGGTGGTTTTCCCAACCGAATCGTACACGACCTGCACGCCACCGCGCCCGTGTGTGATGCGCTTGACCTCGTCGACAAAGTCGTGCGTGGTATAGTTGATAACGTCGTGCGCGCCGGCACCCTTGGCGAGCGCCGCTTTTATTGCCGTCGACACCGTGCCAATAACGTGCGCACCGCGCATTGTCGCGATCTGACAGAGCAAGAGCCCTACGCCACCAGCCGCCGCATGCACGAGGCAGATGTCACCTACACTCAGCGGGTAGGTGGAAGTGGCTAGATAATGCGCTGTGATTCCTTGCAACATGACCGCCGCCGCCTGATCCAGCGAGACGCCGTCCGGCACGGA
>Ga0105237_10002474_pt1 | contig 22925 bp, 19 predicted proteins | sample KBSC24metaG_FD_81520 | JGI IMG/M metagenome (GOLD analysis project Ga0105237, IMG submission 81520) | Corn rhizosphere microbial communities from Kellogg Biological Station, Michigan, USA - KBS C2-4 metaG | ecosystem: Host-associated > Plants > Roots > Rhizosphere > Soil | place: Michigan, USA...
GTAATTATGCCGGGAATCCACGGGAGCACAGTGATAGCGGCAGCCTGTTTGAAGAAGGTACGACGTGGGGTGGGGGTCATCGCTCAGTCTGGATCTGCTGGAAAGTGGAGTGAGTCGGATTGGCTAGATTCTCCGCCAGGTTTTGGTCGAAGTTTGAGGATAACGTTGTTCGCAATGAGGCTCTTAATACAGATGTCATATCCTAAAACCCCAGTGAATATCTCGGATCGACGAGCGATACGACGTTTCCGGTGCCAGCCGCTCACTCGTTCCAAGCGCCTTTAAAGTCGTGCTTCATCAATGAACCGGAGTGAAGCCGCGTTGGCGCCCAAAGCCCGTCACCATCAGTGAAGAATTCCGCTGCCTCATCCGAAATGGATTCATCAAGGTGTAGTCCTGTTCCGAAATCAGAAGTTATAACTCAACAGGGATCGCATATTAAATAAGCCATCGTTCGTCTGCGGCGCGCCTTTGGTGCGACTGACCCCCAGGGGTGCATAGAAGACGTCCACGGTCAAGGCGATCCCATGTTTGAACAGATAGGTGGCGCCGCCTGTCGTCGAGAAGATCCCGCCACGCGTCCAATAGTGCCCTTGCCCCTCAAGACCCATCACGAGTGGCGCGTGTGCCAGGAAAGCGAGATCCGCAAAGGTGCCTGCTACAGAGGCATGAAGAAGCAGTTTCGGCAGCTGTGGAAGCGGGTGCTCCACTTGAAACTGCATTCCTGCATAGTGCAACGACGCTATATCGGAAGATGTTCCCACGCAAATCGAAGGAAAGCCCGGACGCCGACAAGTGAATGCGCCTTTCACCGATCCGACCTGACCATATGCCTGCCAGTGAAGCATCCATTGCCCGCGCTCCAGCAAAGGCCGGTCCACGCCGAACGCGAAGAGGCGTGGCTTGATGCCGAACGTGGAGATGGGGATCGGCGCAGTAGCGAACACTCTGAACTTGGATGGCAGCTGTACTGCTATCACAGGCCGGATCAATACAGGCGCTTTATTCAAATCTTCAGGCTCTGTCCCATTAAAGCCGACGATTTGCTGTCCCGCGTCGAGCTTCGGCAACCAATCTGCCGTGAGTCCCGCTGTGACTGTGCCAACGTGCTGCAGTTCCGCGGGAGCAATTGGGAGCATTGTGCTCGGCAGCAACGCCGCGTCAAAACGTTTAAGAGCCCACGCTTCCGGACGGTTGAAACTGATATGCTGAGCTGGTGGTGGTGGCGGAATCACGCCCGATTGAGCGACGGCGCCGTCGGTGAAGATAGCAATCACTCCTATTAGCAAAACCAGATCGGCTATTTTTCTATGAGAAAACTTGAGTGAAATCATCTTATCGCTCCTAAATCATGTCATCGCTGCTTACGATCTTGATGTTCATTTCAGCTACCAGCATAGGTGCGCAAGAAGTCTGGAGTTGTCACTAGATCGTAAAAGGATTGTCAGCCGCTGTTGACAGGAACTTGATCCCCTTACTTCTCGTTCCCTTGACTCTCCTAAATGGGAGAAGCGCATGACGAAACGTGTTGATTTGCCGCAGGGCACATTAGAGATACTCATTTGGAAATTCCGTGTCCCTCGAGCCTTCGCATGGATACAGCATTCTGCTTCGCATCCAGCAAATTTTCGGAGAACGCTTAGAAACCTACGGGTTCGTTTTGCACCGCCATCTACCGTCTTGAACGGAGTGGATGGATCAAAGGCGAATGAGCGAATCAGAGAACGACCGCAGAGCAAAGTTTTATCGCCTGACGAAGTCCGGTAAACCCAGCTGAGGGAAGAAACAGCAAAATGGTCGGACATGGCAAGAGTTGCCGCGAGTATTCTGTTCGAGACAGAGACACTATCCAGGCGTCAGTGATTCGATGGTAACCGTTCTGAGTTATCCGTACAGTAAGGAGGATTTTCAATGAAGCCTTTAAGGGATTTCAGGAACTATCCTTTATTTTTCTTCACGCTGAATCTGAGTCTATGTGCACTCTGCATACACCCTCAGGCGCTGCCGATTACGGATGGAGGAACCGGGATATCTGCTGTAACTGCAAATCGCTCTTGCTCAGTCGAATCCACGAACTGCCACGTAACTCTTCGTCAAACCGAGCACCCGCTCTTTTAGGATGAGACAGTCCGGGAATAGCTGCTTCATTTCCTGACAGGTCAATAGCCGAATGTCGGACAGCATCTCATCTACCCGTGCCGCATTCGGCTTAGTCAGCAACCCCCAGAGAGTAAAGTGTCGGGCTATACGGGTCTGCAGAGACCTGGGAAAATACTGAAAGAATGGAGCAAGCAGGTGCGGCTCCAAGGGGAAGCTGCGCGCAGGTGTCTGGATCCAGAGCCTCTTCGCTACGCGGCGAGCCTCCGCTGCAAATGCCTGTTGCCACTCCCACTTTGTCATATGCTCAATGACTGAGTTCGAAAACGCGATATCAAAGCTTGCATCCGCAAACGGCAGATTGGTCGCGTCACCCTTGACCGCCGTGAACCGCCCATCCGTCCGCACAGCGGGATCGGGAAATCGAAGGTTCACCAGTGTGATGGAAAAGCTCGAATCACAGCGCGACTCCGCGATCCACGTATTTGGAGCACCGCCAATATCGAGCAACCGAGTCTCTTGCGAGGGCTGGAACATTGCGTAAAACTTATCCATCCGACGACGGCGAAAGATGATGGATATCTTCTGTTGAATGGTAAGAAGTTTCATGTTTGCTCTCATCTCCTGATCTTCCGGATGAGGTTTGAAAACCACTGTAGCTACTGCTGCCCCTCATTCGGAACCGACTTCTTCGAGGATAGCGATTGCATCGTTTTGAATTGTCAGGTACCTGTCACAAATTTGTCTTGGGCCATTGATGTCCAGGTGCAGTGCTCATTGGGGTGAGGAAGCAGTTTGTTTACGCGCCTCAGGCTAGCCCCTAAGCATCTCTAGCTCTATTAAAGGACTACCTTTCCTTAGAAGTGAAAGGAGACGCTTGCAGGCGAGAAGAGGGCCTTCGTGCCTGCACATTGGGTACAAACGAAGCTTTCGGACTCCTCAAATCGCGCATCTCGCGGAGACAACAAAAAAAGACAATTCGTTGACGAGCGGATGACACTTCGGCAGTTCTGGTTGTTTATGGTCAAAGGCAAAGAGAGAGAAGCCGATGCCGCAATCCATTATTTTCGTCCGTATCGCCAGGATTGTTCGAGGTTATCGCTCGTATGTGAACTTATATTACGGTCGCATGCCTCGATTGGCTCTGCTCGGAGCGGCATCCATACTGGCATTCATCTTTTTTCTCGGAACTACCGCGCACGGGCAAGTCCCGTCTGCGCTTTCCTCATTACAGAGCCCAGTCCGGTCCTCGGCGGATGAAGGCCGCGGTGGAGCAACAGTAGGTTCCGCAGATAGTCAAAATCCTCGCGATGATCGAGATGCTTCTACAAGTTCTGATAGCTCGACCGTTCCGTTGGCGCTCTCCTCAGACCAGATTATCCATATCCTGCAGCAAAACCCCGATCTCGTTGTGGAATTGAAGTCCCAGGTCTCCAATCGCCTGCAGGAACAGGGCACACAGATCGATGCAAATGACATCTCTGACCAGATGCTTTACACCCAGATCGCGACGAACGCCGATCTGCGTGCGAACATCACGACGTTCCTCCGAACGCGCGGATATATATCTCAGGATGATCTTCGGGCCATGGGATCCGGTGTCACTGATGGAACTCCCGATGGCAGCTTGTTCGCCAGACAGCACTCTCTATCCACATCCGGCGACCTGAACTCTGTCAAGTTCGCTTCGGCTGCGGGTATGGACACGGGACGATCGCGGCTGGATCAAAGTGGCTATCCCGAGACTTCAATTCAATCCATGAGCTCTGCCGGCAACCGACTGGGTGGCGGGCAACCACGACGTCATGAGGAGGTAAATGCATCGACTGACTTGCCAAAGGTCCTTCGACAGCCAGCTCCTTACAATTTGCAATCGATGCGCGACCTCTATACGCAGATCCCTGAACAGACCCCATCCCTGAAACGCTTTGGCTCTGAAGTCTTCGTCAATCGGGATACATCTGCAATCGGTCGTGGAAACTCAGGACGGGATACGCCTCTCGACGTGCCAATGGGGCCGGATTACGTTGTGGGTCCAGGAGATACGCTCACAATCAATATGTGGGGCGGAATAACCCAGAGCATTACCCGCATCATCGATCGCGATGGCCGCATCCTCCTGCCCGACGCGGGCTCGCTTGAGGTCGCCGGTCTACCTTTGCAGCAAGCCGAAAATCTCATTGAGGGCAAACTAAAACGACAGTACCGGAACGCGCAGGCCACGGTTACCGTCTCGCGTCTGCGTTCGGTGCGCGTATATGTCGTTGGCGATGTGCAGCGCCCTGGCGGCTACGACATCAGCTCTCTGGCAACTCCATTGAGTGCTCTCTATGCTGCCGGCGGTCCAACATCAATTGGTTCTCTCCGTGTTGTGCGCCACTATCGGGGGCAGAAATTGATTGAGGATGTGGACCTGTATGATTTTCTTCTTCATGGAATCCGTAACGGGAGTGCCCGCTTCGAAAGCGGAGACACTCTGCTGGTGCCTCCTGCAGGCGCGCAGGTTGCGATTTCAGGATCTATCAAGCGCCCGGCAATTTACGAGCTTAAGGCAGGAGAGTCTACGCTTGCTTCGGTGATGAGGAATGCAGGCGGCTTTACCGCAGCGGCTTCGCTCGGTCACATCACGATTGAGCGCATCGATGCCAATCGACAGCGCGAGACCATCACCTTGAAAGTGGCTGGAGAAGAAAGTTCGCAAAGCTATCAGCAGGCCATCGCTGCGTTTCAGGTGAAGGATGGCGATCGTATCCGCATTGCACCAATCCTGCCATACAGCCAGCGTGCCATTTATCTCGAAGGACACGTTGTTCGTCCTGGACGATTGCCCTACACCGACGGCATGCGTCTTAGCGATGTGCTGCAGAGCTATCAGGACATGCTTCCAGAGCCTGCGACTCATGGTGAGATCGTTCGGCTTGTTCCTCCGGATCTTCATGCGGAGACAATCGACTTCGATGTACCTGAAGTACTAATCGGAAACGCCAATCTCATCCTTCAACCTTTCGACACAATCCGCATCTTCGGACGATATCAGGTAGATGCGCCGAAAGTCACAATCCAGGGCGAGGTACTGCGGCCAGGATCGTATCCGCTGTCGAAGGGGTTGACAGCCGCGCAGTTGGTGCGGATGGCAGGAGGCTTTAGGCGCGACGCTTTACTTGACAGCGCTGACCTGACTAGCTACGGAATCATGGATGGAAACCGAATCGATGGACAGCTTGCAACGGTGCACATCGGAGAGGCTGTTGCCGGAACGAAACCAAATGTGGACCCCCCGCTCAAGCCCGGCGACATCCTGACCATTCATCAGATCACAGGGTGGAACGATATCGGTGAGTCGGTGAAGATCGAGGGACAGGTTAAGTTCCCAGGAACCTATGGATTTCAAGAAGGGGAACACCTCAGTTCGGTTCTGCGGCGAGCGGGTGGATTTCGCGATACCGCCTATCCTCACGGCGCTGTGCTGGTGCGTGACGAGGTCCGCGAGCTTCAAGAGAAGAGCCGAGAGGAACTCATTCGACAAATCGAGGCGAACTCTGCGGCTGCACGACTTTCTCCCAATCTGGGAGGAGGTGATACCGGAGGTACGTTACAACTCATTAAGGCGCAACAGAGCGAAGCGCTTTCAAACCTGAAGAGCCATCCGCCAACCGGCCGGCAGGTCGTTCATATCAGTGCGGACATCGATAGCTGGGCCAATACATCGGCCGATATCGAACTCCGTCGAGGTGACGTGCTGACGATTCCGAAGCGGCCCAGCTTCGTGCTCGTGACAGGTCAAGTCTACAACGCCACTGCAATTACATTCACTCCCGGAAAATCTGCCGGTTGGTATTTGAGTCATGCGGGAGGAACAAGCACCGCTGCGAATCGGAAAGAGATCTTTATCATTCGTGCCAATGGCTCCGTCATTGGCCGTCATTCCGGTAGATGGTTCGGCGCTAACGTGCTGTCGACGAAGCTATATCCCGGTGACGTTATTGTTGTGCCGCAAAAGATCATCGGCTCCTCTCTCTTTTGGCGAAATCTGTTGACGACGGCGCAACTTGCCTCGTCGATCGCCATCACCGCTGCGGTTGCGAGTATATAGGTGCGATTTTGGCGCTGCGAGTTCTCACACTTTTTTGATGTGCATCATGCTCACGACTATTCTTCATGCCGCTGGCTCTCCCACTCCGCAAGACGTATTGCAGCGTAGTGCCTCCAATATGGCGTCAACGTATGTTCCGATCGAAAGCTGGGTGTATTCGGCCTTAGAGCGCCTCGCGTCAGGGGGATATCTTCAAAGCGCATTCTTGGATCTGCGTCCATGGACACGCATGGACTGCGCCCGGCTGGTGGAAGAGGTCGAGGATAGCATCGACGACAGACAGTTGATCTCATTCGATGCGCCGTCGCTTTTGCAAAGACTGAGAGAAGGATTCAGTCCTAAACTGGAGCGTCGCGCTGCAGGACGCGATGCTGATTTCCGTCTCGAATCACTGGATCAACGAATCACCGGCATCACAGGACGGCCATTAACAGACGGCTACCACTTTGACAAAACTCTCGTTGACGACGAGGGGCGCCCTTTTGCCGAGGGAGCAAATATTTACTCAGGGATCTCCTTCCGCGCGACGGCTGGGCCGTTGGTGGCGTATATCAATGGCGAACTTCAACGAGTACCTTCGGCTCTTATTCCGAATCCCCAAACACAACAAGCAATTTCCATAGCCGATTTCACGCCAACCGGAGCTAAAGGACCCGTCTCAGGTTTTTTTCGCGGGAGGCTCTTGGATGCGAGTGTCTCGTTTGCTTTTTTAAACAACCAACTCACCTTCGGGCGTCAGTCCCTGTGGTGGGGGCCGGCTCGGAGCGGCTCGACCCTCTTCGGCAATAATGCCGAGCCGATCATGATGCTTCATCATGATCGCGTTCGGCTCCTTGAACTCCCTAGCTTCCTGAGGCTGCTTGGCCCGATCCGTATGCAGCTGTTTATAGGTCGTCTTTCGGGAGCACAGTACGTGCATGCGGAACACACTACCTTTGGATCTCCCGGGGTTGCGGTGGATGACCAACCCTTTATTCATGGACAGAAGATCTCATTCACGCCCACTCCAAATTTTAAGTTCGGGGTCTCTCGCACGGTGCTCTTTGGCGGCAAAGGTGCACCGGCGAACATCTCTAGTGTTCTACGCAGCGTATTTTCAACTGGAACAGGGGATGAAGAAAATGACCCCGGCGATCGGCGATCCGCCTTCGACGCGGAGTATCGGATCCCCGGTCGACGTCAGTGCCTGACAGGATACGTCGATGGATTTACAGAAGATGAGCCTTTTCCGGTGGCCTACCCGACACAGAGCGCATGGATCTCCGGATTTGCTCTTCGTTGTGTGCCCCGCGCACCTCATCTCACGATCCATGCCGAAGGCTTGCTTTCGCCTCATCATGACATGGCATTTCCAGGCTACTTTTACTTCAATGTCCGTTACCTCAACGGCTATACGAATAATCGCCAACTGATTGGTAGTTGGGTTGGGCGTGAAGGTGACGGTGGACAGCTCTGGGCGACGTGGCAGCTCTCCCCACGCTCATCCGTGGAGATAAGTGGACGAAATGTTACCGGTGCCAGTGAATTTTTGCGAGGTGGAACGTTACGAGATCTGCGTGTTGCCGCAGACATTGCAATTCATCCTGAGTGGCAGTTGCGCATAGAAGAACAGACAGAATGGTGGCGCTTTCCTCTGCTGTCTTCTCAGCCGCAGCGTAATGCCGAGTTTACTCTCCAGCTCTCCTACAGGCCGATCCCAAGGATGAAACCATGACCGCCTCTTCTATGTCCACACCTACAAATTCAACCGCTCCTCCCACAGCCGCGTGGGCGCAGAACCTGTTGTATCTATGGGAGCGTCGCAGAACGCTCCAGAAAGTGGGAATCGTGGCGCTATTATTCAGCACGGTCATCGCGTTTACACTTCCCAAACGTTATCAATCTTCAACGAATCTCATGCCGCCAGATCAGCAGGGTAGTGGAGCGGCCATGCTGGCGGCGCTTGCCGGCCGCGCGGGTGGCGTAGCGGGAAATGGTCTGGGCATGGTCGCCAGCGGGCTGCTTGGAGCGAAGAACAACGGCGAACTATACATGGATCTCCTGCAGAGTGGAACCGTCACGGGAGATCTAGCTAATCGTTTCCATCTTCAGCATGTCTACAAAACGAAGTATATGAAGGACACGGTGAAGCGGCTCAGGTCGAGGACAGATATCAAGGAGAACAAAAAGAGTGGAGTTATCACAATTGTCGTTACGGATACAGACCGGAAACGTGCGCAAGACCTCGCCCACGGTTATGTCGATGAACTGAATAAGCTGTTGGCGCGTGTCAGCACCTCCTCCGCACGGCGAGAGCGACAATTTATCGAACAGCGTCAGGTTTCGGTCTTGAAGGATCTTAACGATGCAGAGGAGCAGTTGAGCCACTTCTCGAGCAGCACGTCGACCATCGACATCAGGGAACAGACCAGGGCCGCCGTCGACGCCGGCGCGAAGTTGCAGGCTGAGATGATTTTTGGCGAATCGGAACTCGGATCGCTCAAACAGATTTATGGTGACGACAACGTACGCGTGAAAGCTGCGCGAGAGCGCATCGGCGTTCTGCAGCGCGAACTCAGCAAAATGGGCGGCTCCGCTGCAGATGCAGACGATCCTGTAAAACTGTCGAAGGATGAACTCTATCCACCCCTGCGACGCTTGCCGGAGCTTGGCGTACGGTACGCAAATCTTTATCGTCGGGTCAAAGTTCAGGAGGCCGTCTATGAACTCCTTTCCGCCGAGTACGAGACGGCTCGCATTGAGGAAGCGAAAGAGATTCCAACAGTTAGCACAATTGATGCTGCAGGCTGGCCGGAAAAGAAGTCCTTTCCGCCACGGCTTACCTTCATACTCGCAGGAACGTTGATAGCGCTTCTGATTACGTCGTTCGCAATGTTATTGCGCAGGAACTGGCGCGAACTCGATGAAAAAGATGACTTGAAGAAGCTTGCGCGTGCCTTTGCATCGCCCAAATCAGCGCCAGTGCCGGACGAGGCTAACTTATGATTTTAGCTGACAGACTGCGAAGTATACACATCTCGAACGCCACCTATGGCAGTGCAGACTACATTTCTCTGCCTGCTCTCATGTTGTGCTCGGCTCCGTTTCTTCTGCATCGGCTCGGAGTTGAACAGTATGCGATCTGGGTGCTTGCGAGTATTGCCGTCACCAGCGGCATTTTGCTCTCTGCAGGTTTCGGCGATGCTGCCTTGAAATATATATCTGCGTATCGGGGCAAGGACGACCATGCAGGCGTAGAACGTATTATCCGGACCCTGCTCGGGATCAATCTTATTGTGGGCACTATGATTGCCGTACTGTTAGGACTATTGATTCCATTTTTGGTCTCTCATCTTCCGAACATAAGTGGAGAGTTGCGGGCCAGCTACCAGCATGCACTTGCAATTGGATGCATCCTTCTTGTAGTCAAAGCTGTGGAAAGCGTCTTCATCTGCGCGCAGCGGGCGCATGAACGCTACGACGTAGCCGCTCGGTTCACCATCGCAACGCGCATCCTGACAATCAGTGTGGCAGTAGTTATCGCTGCGCTTGGCCGCGGGACGGTCTCCATTATGCTCGCAACCCTGCTGCTGGCGATCCTTAGCGTCCTCTTGCAGGCACGTGCAGTCTGGAAGCGCCTTGCACTGCACAGCCTATGGCCTAGCTGGCAGCGCGCGTCCGTAAAAGAGCTCTTTAGCTTCGGAGCTTTCAGTTGGTTGCAAGGTCTGATTGGTCTGCTGACAGGGCAAGCCGACCGCTTTCTGGTTGGATATTTGCTAGGCACACATGCCCTGGCATACTACAGCATCTGCGTTCAGGCGGCGCTTCCCATCCATGGAATCGCCGCCGCCGGCCTGCAGGTTCTGTTTCCGTATCTTGCTGCTCGACTCGATGTGCTAAGCATCGTTTCCGTGCGACGAAAGTTCGCGACGGCATTCGCCGCAAACGTTGCCGTCGTCGCTGTTCTTGCCACGCCGGTTATTTTCGGCAGTCGGTACATCCTTCGTTTGTGGATGGGCCAGGACTTCGCCATCCACGCCAGTGCGACACTCTCTGTCATGGCCTGCGGTTTTGCATTGCTGGGATTGAATGTTACGGGCTTCTTTATGTTCATGGCGATGGGTCGCATCAAGCTGCTCACACTCGTCAATGCGATAGGTGCTATAACGATGCTGACAGCTATTGCAATTCTTGCGCCACGTTTCGGGATCATAGGTGCCGCAGCAGGACGTCTGGTATACGGGCCGATCGTTTGCATCATCTATATTCCATTACGTAACATGCTGCGCATAGCCCGCGATGTTCCGGGTAACGCTCCCTCCATGCAGGGGGCTTTATGACAACAGCCAGCCATCTCTTCCAGGCCGACTCGAGTACAACCAGTAGGCACTCGTTTCGCACGCCGCTGCAGTTGCTCACGGGCTTCTTCTTTGCTTTCAGGTTCTCTGTTACCTATCTTGGGTTTCAATCGGATCCGCGCACAGGTTCCATCATTGTTCTGGCATGTAGCGCGCTTCTGCTTGCCGCGTCGCTAACTTACACACTGGGAGACAATCAGTTTTCTCTGCACTGTTTATTCGCAAGCCACGCGATGCGGTGGCTGCTGGCATATCTTGCGATGTCCGGCCTCAGTTTGTTCTGGACGAGTGCTGAGTCAATCATGGACTCAGGAGCTCTGTGGGCGGGCATGGTAATGGAAGTGGTGATTGTCCTGCTGCTTGTGAAGAAGCCAAATGTCGAAGACCGGGTCGATGCGCTGCTCAAAGGCTTCGTTGTTGGCATGCTATTCGTGGGCGCCCTTGGGTGGATGGGGCCGACATTGCCGGATCTCCGAATCGGCGATTACGAGTTTCTGCACCCGAATATGATCGGCATGTATTCCGCGCTTGCGTTTTTTCTGGCGCAGCATCTCGCGTTCAAAGAACGGGTGTGGCGATGGGCATGCCTGGCACTCGGCATGACCCTGCTGCGTACCATCAGCAAGACCTCGATCATTGCGCTTCTCGTCGCGGAGTCGTTCTATCTACTGCGTGAACAACAAATGTCCCGACGTCTAAAGATGCAAATCGCTGCGGTCGGTCTTATTGTCATCGCTGCCTTCGCGGCATTGCTGGAATCTTATCTTAATATTTACACCACGGCCGGGGGTGGCGATCAGGCGGAGACACTTACAGGCCGCACAGCAATCTGGGCGACTGCGTTCTTCATGGCGATCCAGAAGCCGTGGATTGGGCACGGGTTCTACTCCTTTCGCGCACTCATTCCAGCCTTTGGCACCTTCGAGCCCTGGCACGCACACAACGAACTTCTGCAGGAGTTTTTTGAATATGGTCTGCTGGGCGTGTTTGTCACGATATGTCTCTACGTCACGCTCTTCGTCGCAACAAAGCGATTTACCGCAGGGACATCTGCAAGAAATTACGTCACAATTCGTGCCTATGGAAGGCTCGCTTCTGTGGTTGTCCTATTCGCGGCAATTCACGGATTAGCTGAATCAGTTAATTTCGGCTTGACCGTTCCGTTATGGCTCTTCGCGGCACTAGCCATCGCGCTCAATCAAACATTGTCGGAGGCAACCGCATCATGAGCAAGATCTCCATTGTTACTCCTTCGCTCAATCAGGCCGCTTATCTGGACGAGACGCTCGAAAGCATTCGGTCTCAGAATTATGCCGACGTAGAGCACCTCGTACTCGATGGCGTTTCTACCGACGGGACCGTCGCCCTATTACAAACTAAAGCCGGCCCAGAATGGCGACACCTGCATTGGATCTCGGAGCGCGATGGTGGTTGTACTCAAGCGCTGAACAAGGGCATTCGCTTTGCCACGGGAGATATTATCGGCTGGTTGAACTCTGACGACCGTTATCGTGCTGGATGTCTGGAGACCGTCGCAAAAGTGTTCGCGCAAAACCCGGACATCGACGTTGTCTATGGCGATTTCACTTTCATGGATCAGCACGGTAACCATTTGCGTGTGCGGCGTGAGATTGAATTTAGTCGCCTGGTGCTGTTCTACCATCGCATCTCGCCCATTCCATCGACCTCCACATTTTTTCGGCGCAGAATTTTTGATGAAGGTAACTTCTTCGACGAGTCGCTGCAATTTGCGATGGACTACGAGTTCTTCGTGCGCCTGGCAAACAAGGGTTATCGCTTCAGGCATATTCCCGCACTGCTCGCGGATTTTCGTCTTCATCCCTTGAGCAAGACTTGCGCGACAGGTGCACGGCAGCTTGCTGAAACGCGCATGACGATGCGCAAATTTTCTCCAGTAGCGGTCGGTGTAAAGAACAAGGCGCTACGCGTGCTTTGTTTAGTCGTAATGCAAATCGCGGCATCGTTTGCACGATACACCGAAAAGCTTCTTCGCGGCTATTACTTGCCCGACAGCATCGTCGGACGCGAACGTCCAATCCACTGAGAAAGGAGAGAGCTTTATGCATCTGCTAATTGCGTCCGTATCTTCCGCAACATCTCCCACTGGCGTATGTCGCCACGCCGCGAACATTGCCCGTGGCATGCTGAGATGTTCCTCGATACAAAAAATAACGATGCTAACGGGTGACTGGCAGGCGGACTACTTTCGCGACGCGTTCAATCTCAAGAGCGAGAAGCTCGATATCCGACCAATCCCAATTCGCAATGAGTCAACGGCACGAAACCTATGGTACCTTCGTGGACTTCCCAAAGCGGCTCGGATATACGGTGCGGATATCGTTCATCTCGCATATCCCATCCCTCTGCTGCGATTCGCCTATATCTCGCCGGTTGTTGTAAGTCTCCACGATCTGTATCCCTTTGACATACCGCACAACTTCGGAAAGCGGGCGTGGCTCAATCGCACCGCGCTGAACCTCTGTCTGCGAAATGCTGATGCTATCGCATGCGTCTCAGGAGAAACCCGGACTCGTTTGCAGCAACTCTTTCCTGCGATGGTACCTGGAAAGGTGACGCTGGTTCCCAACTCGATCTGGCTTTCGCGAGGAATCGGCCACATGCCTCTGCCGCCTGAAATTCTCGATTATCCATTCCTCCTCTGTGTCGCACAACATCGTGCGAATAAGAATATTCCTTTGCTCTTACTATCGTTTCGACTTGCTCTTGATCGTAACGTTATGCCGGCGAATGCGAAACTGGTCATTGTTGGCAAAGAAGGCCCCGAGACACAATTTCTTTATCGAGTGGTCACGCGATGGGATCTCACAGGACGCGTACTTTTTCTGCACGGGATCTCAGACGCGCTTCTCCTATCACTTTATGAAAACTGCGAACTGGTGATAGCGCCATCGCTGCTCGAAGGATTTGGATTGCCGGTTTCGGAAGCCTTAGCTGTTGGAAGCCGCGTCGTGTGTTCGGATATTCCTGCGTTTCGCTCCATCGGTGCCGCAGGGTGCGTATTCTTCGATCCGATGGATGGCAGCGGAGAATCGCTTTTAGCCGCCATGCGAGAAGCGATGAAAGCCTCGCGCTGCCCGGCAATCTCTTCGGCAGGGCTCGACCCGCAGGAAGCCGCCACCATGTATCTTTCCCTATATTCCAGGCTCTTATCCCGGACACACGTAAAGGTATTCAGGTTTTCGCGAGCTAATACCCAAGTTACAGATTCACTATTGATTTCTGAACAATCCCATAACAACAGAAGGGCGGCCTTCGTGAATGGTGCAGGCCGTCCCGTATCGCAGAGCAGGGGGGATGAACATGGCCGCATCTGACTACTACATTCCAACCGCCTACGCTAACGCTCTCGCAGCTTCCTGCAAGCGACGGAAGGTTATCTCTAAAGATCTGGTCCGAAGCGTAATAGCTCTTTGCGAGGTCCTAGCGAAGTTTCTTGCGGCTACCGCTGCTATAAATGCTGCTTACCTTCTCCAACTTCATATAGGAAATCCTATTCAATATCCGACACAGAAAGCGGTTGCTGTAAGCATCGTGCTTGGCTTATTTGCAGTATTTCTGCAGCAAAGAGACAGTGCTTATCTCGAATCTGACAGTCTGGTTCAAATCCGGGAAACCGAGCGCACCATTCGAACGTCGACTCAGACTCTACTTCTCCTATTCTTGGTTAGCTTCCTGTTGAAGTTGGACTTTCCGCGCATGGCAATTCTCATCGCTGCAGTATTGGTCCCATTTTTTCTGACCGTCCAAGAACAAGCCCTTGCCTGGATCATTCGGAGATTGCACGGGAGAGGATACGGCATAAATCGGGTCGTTGTTTATGGAGCAGGCAAGACGGAAAGACGAATTATATCGTCCCTTCTATATTCGCCCCGATTCGGACTCCGTCCGGTTGCCTTCATTGGCGATGATCCCGTATCAGTTGAAGATGGCACGGTCAAAGTTGGATACCGACGAGTTCATTCGATCCCGGTGCGACATGGACCGGTTACACCTGCTCTCTTGGAGTCTTTTCGATGCGATCTACTCATTGTGACAATGTCGGCTCTATCTTCGAAAAAGCTTGCCGAAGTTATCCAAATCGCGAACGAGGCTGGATCGCCGATCGCAGTTCTTCCGGAACTGGTAGGGCAGGAGAAACAGTGGACAGAATCGATTGACATCGCTGGTCTGCTACCTGCTTCACTGATCGAGCCTGTCCCAGCTTGGCACGGTGCAATCACCAAGCGAACGGTGGACATTGTCGGTTCCTCTCTTCTCCTGGTGTTGTTTGCCCCTATTCTTTTTCTGGTCGCGGTTCTGATCCGTCTCGATTCGCCCGGCCCGGCACTTTTCGTGCAGAAGAGGGTAGGCCGGAATGGAAAGCTCTTTGACATCTTTAAGTTTCGTTCGATGCATGTTGACGTACCGAAATACGACCGTTCTCCAACCAAATCAAACGATCCGCGAATCACAAGGGTTGGGAGATTTCTTAGGCAGAGTAGTCTGGATGAACTTCCACAGTTGTTGAATGTCTTTCTGGGAAATATGTCGTTGGTGGGCCCTCGTCCGGAAATGCCTTTCCTTGTGCAGCGCCATAGCTGCCAGCATCGGGTGAGGCTCCAGGTGGCTCCCGGAATTACCGGCCTATGGCAATTGAGCGCTGACAGAGCCTTTCCCATCCACGAGAACATCCACCATGATCTCTACTACGTAAGGAACCGAACATTCTATTTGGATCTGGCCATACTCCTCCACACCCTATTCTTTGCGACGCGGGGAGGAGTATGACAAACCAATCTGAAGCTTGTAGAACTTTCGGCTCACTCCGAACTGTCACGCAAGGAGGATGCTCTATGCCTGCTTCTGTCTTCACCCATGCGTATGCAGATGTGCTTGGAGTGAAGCTATCCGCTGTTAATCTGCACCAGACAGTCGATATGGCTGACCAATGGATCGCCGCAGGCAACTGCGGTTACATTTGCGTAACCGGCGTACATGGAGTGATGGAAGCTCAGTCGGATTCCGAGCTTCGAAACATTCTGAACCACGCATTTGTCAATACTCCAGATGGAATGCCGATGTCGTGGGTCGGCCACCTCCAAGGGCTTTCCAAAATGGACCGGGTGTACGGACCAGACTTGATGTCGGCCATGTGCCGGCTCTCATTGGAACGTGGCTATCGGCACTTTTTCTATGGAGGTCAGCCCGGTGTTGTGGAACTTCTGAAAGAGACGCTCCAGAGCAAATTTCCAGGCCTGGAAGTAGTCGGGACGTATACACCGCCATTTCGAGGCCTCACCCCGGACGAGGAAGAAGAGGTTTTCACTCAGGTGCGGAAGTCGAAACCACACGTACTGTGGGTCGGCCTAAGCACCCCTAAGCAGGAACGTTTCATGGCGCACTATATCGATCGCCTTCAGGTGCCTTTATTAGTGGGAGTAGGAGCGGCATTCGATTATCACACCGGACGCATTTGCGATAGCCCTGAATGGGTGAAACGCGCGGGGCTGCAGTGGCTGCATCGACTTGTGCAGGATCCAAAACGTCTGTGGAAGCGCTATTTACAGAGCAACCCTGCATTCATCTGGAATATAGCATTGCAGGTATTGAAGGTACGGCATTATCCACATTCTTCCGAAGCAACTACTTCGGAAGCACAGCGCTAGATAGAGGTTCATTCAGAATGCACGATCTCTCCAGACGAGTACGTCTCTCCGAGTTAATGGACGAGCCATGCTCCTATCACGATCTGCGTGCGTGTCTTAAAGATCTGGCAGAGGTCAATCGCACTACGGTTGCGTATCGTCCCACGCTTCAATGGTTGGAGCAGTTTGCACGCTCTCCATTTCAAGGGCGTTCGCTGCATATTGTAGATATCGGTTGTGGGGGAGGAGACATGCTCCGCCGGATTGAGAGTTGGGCCATGCGCAGGCAGATTGCCGTTAAACTCACGGGCATCGATCTCAATCCTTACGCTGTACGCGCTGCACGGGAGTTTACCGAGGCAGGCAGTCAGATCCGATGGATTATAGGAGACGCTTATTCAATTGACACGACAGCTGAATCCATCGATTTGGTTATTAGCTCTCTTTTCACCCACCATCTGGAAGACCATGAAATCCTGCGCTATCTCAACTGGATGGAGCGGATAGCACAGCGCGGTTGGTTTATCTCCGATCTTCGCCGCAGCTGGCCGTCCTATTTCGGTTTCAAAGCGCTCGCCATGGCAGTTGATTGGCATATTTTCATTCGTCACGATGGGCCCGTTTCAATCCGACGGGCCTTTCGACCAGCAGAATGGCGGCAGTATGTTGAAGCGTCGGGCTTGCCGCGCCACTCTATTCGCATCGACGCCCATTGGCCTGGACGGATCTCAGTCTCACGAAAGAAGCGGCGATGATTCCAGCACTTTGGCATGATGCGCTTATTATTGGCGGTGGTCCGGCTGGGGCTACAGTTGCCATTGCACTTGCAAGGGCCGGACGGTATCCGGTCCTTATTGAAAAGAGCAGAGATGTACAAGATAAGGTGTGTGGGGAATTTCTAAGTCCCGAAAGCCTTCCCTATCTTCGCAGCATGGGCATACATCCCGAAAGGTTGGGAGCACAAACCATCCATTCGGTGCGTGTGGTATCGCGTGATCTTATCGCGGAAGCTCCGCTTCCGAATCCTGGACTCTCGCTTTCCAGGCGGATATTAGATGAAAATCTGCTCCGATGTGCACGGGAGGCGGGCGTAAGTCTACTCCGCGGCTATACGGTCGAACATCTGTCGCGCGAAACTAGGGAAACTTTCAATTCGTGGCACGCTCAAATAACTGATGCCGCTCAAACTTCCATTTCGATCCGCGGTGGAGATGCATTTCTTGCTACGGGTAAGCACGATCTCCGCGGTTGGCCACGCCTAACGCAGGACTCTCAGAATACGTTAATAGCCCTGAAGATGGGTTTCTCCCTATCGCCTGAGCAGCAGGCAGAGTTGGCCAGATATGTTGAACTCATTCTTTTCCCAGGTGGCTACGCCGGACTACAGCCTGTGGAGCCTGGTTGCGCAAATTTGTGTTTGCTCATCACACGTGAGAAGCTGCGTTCGCTCGGTGGTCGCTGGGATCGTCTCCTCGATCACATGCAGCATCACTCTCCTTACCTCGCTCGCCGCCTAGGTGGGGCCAAACCTATGTTCAATCGCCCCCTCGCACTTTCTTCGATCCCGTATGGCTACTGCACCTCACTGCCCGTTGATGAAATCTCGCCGTGGCGGTTGGGAGATCAGGCCGCTGTGATCCCATCCTTCTGTGGCGATGGGATCGCCATCGCTCTGTACACTGCAAAGCGTGCGGCTGAACTGTATCTCGGCGGAGCGACTGCGGCTACATTCCATAGGGAAGTTCGCCGTGAATTCAAAAAGCGTCTCTATTACACCACGATGCTTTCCCGTTTGATCATTACGATGCCATCACTGGCAAATGTGGTTCGACTATGGCCTTCCTTACTGACTGAAATATTTACCGCGACTCGACTTTCCACATCTGCTATTCAAGCGGCAAGTGATGTCCCCTGAGATGCCAAATCTCCGTCCTGTGAAAGATTGGCAATCTTATATAGGCGCGCAGCATTAGTACATATCCTTCAATCCATGGCCGCGATACATCTTGCTACGGTTCCCGAGAGTATTGACAACATTATGACAATTGGTTGGCCCGCAAATGGCAACTCATTTTTCAGAAAGTAATTACCGTGAGTAAAGTAGTTGGATACGGGCGACGTTAAGGGCATATGGTGGCCCCACCTCCGAGCCGGATCGGCTCATTGCAAAGGGCACGTTCAAAGGAGAATCTATGAAGGCAGCTATTTACAGTCTTTACTTTGCAGGCATCGGTCAGCCAGTTTAGAAAAGGGCAAGCTTGGCGGAAGCCTCATTCTGTTGCAAGGTCTGAATCGTCATTAGATTGTAATTTCTGGCTTCGGACGAACAAACTACAAGATCGGGTCGGCCAGAATAGAAGGGAGAGGCTCAAAACGTCTTCTCGCTTTTCGATGGTAAGCGTTTCGATCTGGGCCTTGACAAAGCAGGCTCAAGTAGGTCGGTCCCTTTTTCGCGAGAGGGAGTTTCTCATATTTTTTGTAACATCCATCCAGAGATGAGTGCTGTCGTACTGGCTCTATCGACGCCTCTCTACGCAGTTGCTGATGCAAAATGGTTCGTTTGTCCTTCGCAATGTTCCATCGGGCGATTACAACATGCATCTTTGGATCGAAGGTGTGCCTCAGTCGCTTCTCGAGGGCTTGAGCCGTCTTGTACATTTTCCCCAACGGGCTGTCGATCTCGGCACCACGATGCCCGACGGAATCGTGGGCCACACAAACGAGTTTGGACAGCCCTACGATCGGAATACGAAGGCCTCGTATCAGCGCTAATGTTCCCAAAATTACTAGAGCTGGTTACACAAATGCCTCAAGGTAAATGAGGAGGCAGGCGAAGTGGAAGAATCCCTGAAAGACATTCAGGATGGTCGTGGTGGACCCGGATGCGGCGGAAGCTCTACAGCCAGGCGTTGGTGCGTTCGATTTTCCAGCGGCGGTTGTAGAGTCTGAGCTTGCGCCCATCTTCATAGCGTCGTTGGTTGCTATTGTGGCAGGACACGATCAAATCGGTGCCGCGCTCTTTCGGCCTCTCTTCTTCATAAAAGAAGATCATCACCCAACCCGCCTCGCCCAAAAGTCACTCTCTTGAGGCCGTACCCATTTATGCAACCAGTCCTAGTCAATTACTTTTCGACTTTGAACAATCGCTAAGAATTGGTTACACACAAGTGAGCATTGTCGACACAGCATACGTGATGAAAAGTGAACTACCCGTTACCCATTCTGAATCACTTCCAGTTTGGCAGTCGTCCGACCGTAACCCGATATGGGCTCACATATGTGGACGTCCGCGATCAAAAACAAACCATTTAAGACTCAGAGCTTTAATCCCTAATGTCTAGTCATTTGGTTATTTTCATAATGAAGACATAGTGCATTATTCCGATCTGGCAGACCACATTGCGAACAAGCAAGGATTTCGAGCAGTACCAGATAGCGGGTTTCTGCAAATTCACAGTCGGACCGTGCTGCGATTTGATCCATCTCACGCATTGCTCTGTTTAAGCAGTTCCCGGCGGCTTCTGCTCGATGTGCCAGAGGCATCGCCGAATCCAGAGAATGGGCCGAAGTGGAACATAGAGCCAAAATAGACGGTCGGGAAGACGCAGCAGCCTAAAGTCGACGCTGGAATACGCGACTTCCGTGAAAGCCTGGCGCCAGGGTCTACGAGGTCGGAGCAAGCGTTCGTAACGCAGCCGACGCACAGTCATACGGAGCCTTGCCAGAAAAGGACTTGGATGTATCTCGGGAGGACCCAGCATGCACGCAGCCACGCGATCGAGCAATAGAGCGGGCAGGCTCCCGGCCGATTTGCGCAGCGCCTTGGGCACAGGCAGTCCGTGCAACTCCTCCAACAAGCATAGGCATTGCAGCAGCGAGTTCTCCAAGCCCGCGGCGCTGGCAGTAAGGTAAACTGCATTCCAATCCACGTAGTTCGCGGCATACATGCGCGCCAGGTCACCTAGCCATTTCGACCGGAACCAGGCGTGTTCGCTACCATGTGTGCAAAGGTGGATGGCGAGATCGACCGGGTTCAAGGCCCGATAACTGAGGCCGCTCCAGACCGACGTAACGCTTCGCGCCCATTGGCCTGCTGTGCAATCAAGCGTTTCACGTCGCGTATGCCAGTGGAGCTCAAGGCGGCACTGCTGTAGTGGATGCCAGTAAACCAAGTGGCGGTCGATCTGTAAAAACACCTCAGTGTGTCTGGGGCTGAACATGCATGGTTGTAAATACACGCGCCAGCCCATCTCCTCAAGTTGCGCTTGAGCCTTGGTTACATCTCCGAGAGCCACCATGATATCGATGTCCCGGGAATGACGAATTCCCAAATCGCCATAGAGTTCGAGCGAAAGAAGCGGCCCCTTCAACGGGATCAGGGGAATGCCTGCTTGGTTGAAATCTTTGAGCACTTGTATCAACAACGAAGCGAGCCGCATAGCCCGCATCCGGCAGGCCGCGCTGTGCTGCTGCAGCGTCTGCCTCACCGTTTCCGGAAGATTCGCCTCCGGCATCCGTTTCAGAGTTTCCCAGCTCAGAGCCGGTGTGCTGTGCCGCTCGATGAGCTCGAGATACTCGTCCCAGTTTAGGCCGGAACTCAGGAGTGCGCGAATTGCTCGATTTTGATGGTCTTGCCACTGCTCCGGCGCCAGCCAGGAAGTAGCGAGCATCAGTCGAAATGCAGAGCTACAACGTAAGAGCTTTTTCGATTCACTTGTTGCCATCATCGACATCATATCCACCGTTGCGGATGGCTCACTGCGGCGAGCCACTTAGCATTTCCCGCATTCTATGCAGAGCAAAATCGAAATGCGTGGTCGCTAACGTGCGTTGCATGACAGGCGTCTACATCGGAGCAATTCTTCTTCCGTTAGCCAGCATCACTCAGGACCGCCCCGCTTCTGTCTGCCAGATCCGCCACACGGGGCAACTGTTCGGGAGCGGAGAACAACGTTCCATCCTCCAGACGGCGCAGAAAGCGCCCCAGCGAGAGAGCGCGGAGCAGCTTGGGCCAGTGGTTCAGCATCCCGCCGTGTGCGTTGGCCTGCGACGGAGACAGTTGCAGCATGCTTTCCATTGCGGGCAGGTTGAGCGCATGGGCAATCAAGTCGACCTGCCTCATCTGCTCTAACTCGGCAAGGGCTTCTGCTCGCTCGGCCTCAAAGTGAATGCTGAAATCGGCGGCCTGCAATCCCTTGCGGCGCTCGGTGCGCACCTGCTCCGGCAGCCGCCCGATCATTGCGTTGCGGATCAGGGATCGGGGCACACCTTTTTCACAGTAGTATTCAACAGGAACGGAGAGGCAAAACTCGATCACGCGCCGGTCTCCCGTAGGATCGGACATACCTACTCCGGTCAGCTGCCGGAAGGCTGAAACAAAGGGTCCAAAGTCGGCCCTGCGCAGAGCCAACAGACGCAACGCACGGCTGTCGAGCTTGGCGTGGCTTTGCTCCAGCGTCATCAGACCAAGATCGTGCTTGCGTGCGAATTCTTGTCGGATCATCGAGTACTCGTGCGTGGCGGCGAATTGACCGCGCAGACGGTCGATTGCGTAACGCGCATGCATCGGCATCCACGGGCGAAGCACCTCGTGTATGAGGGATCGTCGGCTCCGTCTGCCTTGGCAATGCAAGTCCCGCGCCAAACGCGCGAAGGCCGCGAGGCGGCCCTCCAACAAGAGCGACTGCAACCCGCGATCGCCGCTATAGCTGATGCTGAAGTTGCCGCACTGGCCGATCAGGAGTGTTTCTATGCTGTGTTGTTGAGCCCGCAGGCAGATTTCATAGATCCAGTCGTAATTCGACGGGTTGAAGACCGGTTCTTCTTGCGCCGAATTGAACAGATCAATCACGGAAAATACGGAATGCACGCCATGCTGCACCAAAATGTGATCGATATTCGGGTACATAGCTGCTACTGCGGCCGCATGAGGCCCCTCGTCGGTGAACCGGCCAGGAACCTCAACAGCATGTGCCGGAACCGCAGTGAAGGCAAATAATCTGCGGCCTTCACGACCCAGCAGCCGCGCCGCTGTAACTGTGACGGAGGAGCTGTCCAGTCCTCCGCTCAATTGCGAACCAATTGCAGATGTTCCCGTCATGCGGTCCCGTACCGCGCGCTCAAGCATATCCGCGAGGCCCTCGGCATATTCGCACGAATCGTGCAGCCGGAGCAGCGGAGTCTCTTCCGGCTGCCAGAAGCGGCGTACGGAAATGCGCCCATCTTCGATCGACAGCGTGGTCCCCGGCAGCAAGCGAAAGATCCCATCGAAGAAGGTTTCAGTTGTCAACTCGGGGAAGAGCGCAAGCCACCGCGCAATTTGCCGCTCGTTTGGTCGCGCCACTACGCCTGGCCAGCTCAACAGCTGACGAATTTCACCGGCAAAGATCAGGTCATTGCCGAGCTGGGTATAGTAGAGCGGCCAGCTTCCCAAGGGATCGCGGCCTAGGAGCAGCCGCTGCAAATGTTCGTCCCACAGAACGAAGACATAATCGCCGTGCACGCGACTCGGGAATTCGGCACCCCACATGCGGTACGCGTGCAGCAAAAGAGCCGAGTTATCGGCCGGCTCTACTCCCAGTTCGCGTGCCAACTCCTCCCGTCCAAACACCTTCCCGGAGAGCAGCACGAACTGACCGCCGGACAAAGCTTCAGTCATCTGGCCCCAGAGCAATAGCCTGGAGCCGCCAAACACACATGAATATGACGGAGGCAGACCGACCTTACCATCCA
>Ga0105237_10002478_pt1 | contig 22911 bp, 15 predicted proteins | sample KBSC24metaG_FD_81520 | JGI IMG/M metagenome (GOLD analysis project Ga0105237, IMG submission 81520) | Corn rhizosphere microbial communities from Kellogg Biological Station, Michigan, USA - KBS C2-4 metaG | ecosystem: Host-associated > Plants > Roots > Rhizosphere > Soil | place: Michigan, USA...
GAGGCTGGGCTCGAACCAGCGACCCTCTGATTAACAGTCAGATGCTCTAACCGGCTGAGCTACTCAGGAATCATTTTCCGGTTTGGAGTGTGCAAAAGTATAATTTCTGAGTTAATTTCGCAATGTTTGTTTTAAAAAAAATGCAAATAGTTGATAGTGAGTTTAAATAAACTCACTATCAACAAAATTATTTTTCATTCGACATGGAATAAGGCACATCTGCATCCTTAATACCCCGTTGTTTATTCGGCGTAGCCGACATATCAAAGTTCAAATTAGCGCCATTTAACAGGGTTTTATGGTCAACCCAGTTTAAATCATAAGGCTTGCCATTAACGGTTAGTGTTTTTACATATTTGTTTACGTCGCTGTTGGCGGGAGCATTGATAGTTATGATTTTGCCATTCTCTAAGTTAACAGTCAGCTTTTTAAACAACGGCGCACCCAGCGCGTACTGAGCGCTAACGGGGCATACCGAATAAAAGCCCATTGCCGAGAATACATACCATGCCGATGTTTGGCCGTTGTCTTCATCACCGCAATAGCCATCGGGGGTTGCCCGGTACATGCGATTCATGGTTTCGCGTGCCCAGTATTGGCCCTTCCAGGGTTCGCCGGCATAATCATACAGGTATATCATGTGTTGTATGGGCTGGTTGCCGTGGGCGTACTGGCCCATGTTGGCTATTTGCATTTCGCGGATCTCGTGTATCACGGTGCCGTAATAGCTGTCGTCAAAAACAGGTGGCAGGGTAAATACGGAATCCAGTTTTTCAACAAACTTATGTTTGCCGCCCATCAGGTTAATGAGGCCCTGTATATCCTGGAACACACCCCAGGTATAGTGCCAGCTGTTGCCTTCGGTAAAGGCGTCGCCCCATTTGAATGGGTTGAAGGGTTTTTCGAATGAGCCGTCTTCGTTTTTACCGCGCATGAGGCCGGTTTCGGTGTCGTACAGGTTGCGGTAGTTTTGGGCGTGTTTTTTATAGATGGCAATTTCTGATTCGGGTTTGTGCAATGCTTTGCCGAGCTCATAGATGGCAAAATCATCATAGGCATACTCTAATGTGCGGGCGGCGTTCTCATTTATGCCTACATTGTAGGGTACATAGCCTAATTTGTTGTAATACTCTACTCCCGTCCTGCCTGTGGCATTAGGGCCCGTATTGTTGGCGCCGTGTTTAAGCGCCTGGTATAGGGTTTCAATATCATAACCCCTTGCCCCTTTTATATATGCTTCGGCGACTATGGAGGCCGAGTTGTTGCCGATCATACAATCGGCATAGCCGGGGCTGGACCATTCGGGCAGCCAGCCGCCTTCTTTGTAATCATTTATGAGTCCCTCCTGCATTTCTTTTACCATTGACGGATAGACCAGGTTAAGGAACGGATACAGCGCCCTGAAGGTATCCCAAAAGCCCGTACCGGCAAACATATAGCCGGGCATTACTTTGCCGTTGTAGGGGCTGTAGTGCACTGTTTTTCCCGCGGCATCAACCTCATATAACCTGTTAGGGAAAAAGAGCATACGATAGAGGCAGGAGTAGAATGTGCGGGTTTGGTCGATGGTGCCGCCTTGTATATTGATATGGTTGAGGGTTTTATTCCATATGTCTTTTGCCTTTTTCTCGGTAGTGGCGAAACTGTCTTTACCTAATTCGCGTTTTAAGTTCAAATCAGCCTGTTCGATGCTGATGAAGGATGAAGCTACACGCAGATGTACCTGCTCGCCTGTTTTGGTGTTGAAGCTGATAACAGCACCTGCATGATCGCCTTTGTATTCGAGTTGGCCTTTGTCGGTTTTATAGTCGTGCCAAACTGAGGCTGCATCAAAATCCTTGTCGATATAAATAACAAAATAATCCTTAAAATTATCGGGGACGGCGCCCGCATTTTTGGTGCTGTAGCCGATGATCTTATGCTCGCTAGGAATTATTTTCACATATGATCCTTTGTTAAAAGCATCGATAACAATGTGCGAGCTATCACTTTTAGGGAAAGTGATACGGAAGTTTGCCGCGCGTTCGGTTGGGGTGATTTCGGTGGTCACATCGTAATCGGCGAGGTAAACGCTGTAGTAGTAAGGCTTCACGATTTCGGCCTTGTGCGAGAACCAGCTGGCGCGCTCGTCTTCGTTGAGTTTCAGCTTGCCTGTTTCGGGGAATATGGAGAACATGCCGTAATCATTCATCCAGGGTGATGGCTGGTGAGTTTGTTTAAAGCCACGTATTTTATCGGCATCATAGGTGTACTGCCAGCCGCTGCCCATTTTGCCGGTTTGCGGCGTCCAGAAGTTCATACCCCAGGGTACGGCTATGGCGGGGTAAGTGTTACCGTTCGACATGATAGGCTTTGAGGCAGTGCCCATCAATGGGTTAACATATTGGGTGAGGTCGGATTGTTTGCCGGCTTGCGCCAACGAAACCAGCGGTAAAAGCGCAAGGGCAATTAAAAGTGTTCGTTTCATTAATTGTGATTTTCGGGCCGAGCCCTTTTATTTATTTATTTTGTTAGATAAAAACCCGTTAAAACTAAACTTCCGTACATGAAATTCCATGCACGGAAAGCTTAGCCCTGCGATTAACCAGTTGCAGCTCTTCTACCAATTTACATCCACCTTTATACCATCGGGGCTGTTATCAAAACCCAGGTATAAGGTGTTTGAGCTTGTATCCCATGATGTTCTTAAATCAATAACCGTTTGGCCTTTGCTATCGGTAACCTTAATATTGTTTGGCTTTCGCGGCAACAACACACGCATACTGTTTATGGTATTTATAGGGCTTTTCGCTACAAACGAATAGCTGCCGCTTTGCACATTTTCATTATAAACCCTTGATGCCGATGCCAAAACTTTAGGCTTCGATTTATCAGCCACGCGGTTCAGGTCATATAGTACCGATTGCTCGCCGGGGTTTACCACCTTTTGGGCCAGTACAGGTAGCTGCGGATCGAACAGGTCGATAACAGGGCCTTTTACCGTGTATGGCTTTTTGTCGGCATTTTCATCCATTACCGATATGATGTCATAAGGGCCGCGTTCAAGATACATATTATTTTTGAAGGCCAGCTCCCCTGCTTTGGCATCCTGCTCAAACGCTTTTTTTATCTCATTAATATATAGTTCATCGTTATTAGGTTTAAGTACAAATTCCTTAGGGGTTTTTCTCAGCACATATACCGCGCCTTTGCCAACTTTAAAGCGTTGTACGCTGTCGGTTAGTTTTATGCCGAGTAATTTAAACAAATGTTTTGACGGCGCGGCATATTTATTTTTGCCAGTGTTCCACCATTCCATTACGCTTTGGTAGGGGTCGTCATCGCGGCCGCAATAAACCAGTACGCCGCCTTTTTTCACCCAATCTGCTATATATTTATGTACATCGGCGCTATTAGGCTTCATGTTCGAATAGCTCATTACCAGTACCTTTATGTTTTTTAAGGTTGGCGCGTAAGCCAGGTTTTCCATGTGTACGGTTTGCACCGGTATGCCGCGTTTTAATAAAGGCAATGTTTGGCCATAAAAATTGGAGAACTGCGGGTCCTCAAACCCGTTATGGGTTGGGAAGCGCTGGAACATAAGCGAGTTGCTCATCAGCACGCCGATGCTGTTAACGCCGTTCACCCGGTTTGATGATAATGGCATACTATTGAGCGTGTTTACCATTACCTGCATTTGGGTGGAGTAATATTTTGGTATCAGCACCATCGAATCGCTGTTGGCTACTTTATACGGATGTGTGTAAATACGCTCGGGCCATGGCATCACTTCGTAATTATTTACCATGGGGTATAATATCTCGGCGGTATAAGTTGCCTGGTAATTCTTTTTATAATCGGCCCAGTTGCGTGGCCAGTCTTCAATTGGGTCGGTAAGGAAAAAAAGTTTACGGCCGGTGGGCGCGGTCATAGATACCATCGAGCCATACTCAAGGAAAGCGTTTTCAAACACCCGTTCTTTTCTCGCGCCATCAAAATAAGTAGGCTCGCGCGATGTACCTGTCCAAACCTGGGCTATATAGCCATCAATACCAGGCAGGGAAGCCAGGCTGGCTTCGGGGCTTACGATCTGCCATGATGAATAGTTCACCAGCGAGTGGGTAGCGATATATACTTTAATGTTCAGACCTTTGCTTTTGCCGTATGCCTTTGCGTAGTCTGATACCTGTTTAATGGCATTATAATAGAGGTGATATTTTAATTTGCTGGATAAATAGGTATTCTCTGCCGAAGCATCCTGCGGCCGCCAGGGGAAGCCGTAGTATTTCTGCCACTCATCCTTAAACGGCTGACTATAACCTGAACGGGCCCAAAATTCAGGTTCTTCAAAGAATAGTGTTGTAATTCCGGCGTCGATAACCCGTTTTACGTTCCTTTCCTTCATGTAATCGATAAACGATTGCACAGGCACCACGTATGGCATATTGTGTCCGTGCCAAATGGTATCGCCCTTCATAGTTACCTGCCCTACCCCGAGGTGGTTCTTGCCATCCCACTTTCCGAGGAAATAATCGAAATATGAGCCCCAGGCAATGCCTGTCATAAACGCTACCTGGTAGCCGCGGTCTCGCCATGACTGCACGCGCTGCTCAAAGGTTTCGTTCTTGCTGTCGTGTGTGCCGTAGACAATGGCCACGTCCGACCGTACATCAATTTGGGGTATCCAGGGGCTTGCGGTTTGGAAGGCAGTTTTTTGGGTTAAGGCACCGGTATCAATTTGCACGGTTTGAGCAAAACCTGTAAAGGCCGTAACAAATAATCCACAGGTAAGGATAAGTTTTCTCATGGGTAGACGGGTGTATTTTATCTTAAGCTGAATTAAAAAAAGGAGGGCCAATGAAAGCCCCCCTTAAGTTTATCATGGGTATTTAGCAGATTCTGGTGTTGAATAGTTGTACTGATTGAGCCCGGCGTTTATCCTTGCACCTACACGAAAGTACACATCCTGCGCAGGCATAGCGCCGCCTGTGGTAGTAATGGTGATCACCTGGCCCAAAAGGCTGGTACCATCGCTGCCATTATAGCTAACCAGGTTGGAATAGCGCGGGTCGTAGTTATTATTACCATCGTACTGGGTATTGCTTACGTACAGGTTAATGTTGGTCACATCCTGCTGGTAATTCGGATCGTGTGTACCACGGGTTATCCTCACCTGAACAGTAACCGTACTATCGGCATTAAATACAGGTTTGCTCACCCATTCCACCCTTAAAAATGGCTGAACTTTAAATTTAAGTGAGGCAGTACCTTTTAACACTACGGTTTGGCTTGAATCGGAAACAACGTTTCCTGAAGCATCAGTTTGTACAAGCGGCACGAACGGCCCTTCAACCGATACTTTGTAGGTGGCGGCAAATACTTTGTCGTCGTTAAAAGTTCCGTCCTGTTTCGACTGGAAATACTCGGGTACCGGGTTGGCGCTGTAACTGGTTTCAAGCAGTTTTACACGGGTGCCTCCCCCTCCTATTTCTGTTTGCACGGTGTTGCCGGTACCTTCGTCAACCGTGCTTCCGTTTATGGTATCTGATGGCGCAGGATAGTTATCTATTTTGCTGCACGAAGTACCCGCGGCTACTGCCAGGCAAAATGCTGTATAATAAAATATCTTCTTCATTGTAATAAAATTAATAACCTGGGTTTTGAATTACATTAGTACTCTTTGATATGGCTTCGCCCGGTAATTGTTCGTAATACCACCTTGGGTCGTAGGTGTACACATCATTTCTTTCATCGTAACGGGCATCAAAGAAATATTTGCCTGCCTGTGCCGAGTAAAATGGCATTAATATCCTGTAAATTGTTCCATTCTGTTCCTTATCAAATATATGCCACCTTTTCAGGTCCCAATAGGTTTTGTTCTCGAATGCAAGCTCTTTTCTTCTTTCTTTACGAATGGTATCAATAGTCATTGAGCCCGCACTTAGCAATAAATTAGCACCCGCCCTTGAACGTATTTGATTAATTAAAGTAAAGGCATCAGTTTGAAGGCTTGCCGATCCGCCGCCACTATAAAGTTCATACGCCGCCTCTGCGCGATTTAACATCACTTCGGCATAACGCATCTCTATCCAGGTTTGGTCTTCGTTATTTTCAAGCACCTGTGCGGTTGGCAAATTCGGATCAAGCCATTTACGTACAGAAAAACCTGAAATTGCGCAGGTTTGGTCGCCTGTAAAAACACCACTGGCACCGGCGGGTTTCATTAATCCGCCACCGGGCAAGGTGTAAGGGTTTGAATTATTCAGATCATTATTTCCGGCAGTTACCAGGTTTGCAGTTGGATACTGTGCTTTTGAACCTGCCGGTAAAAGCGGGCTAATGCTTGTTCCGGCACCTGTATAAATACCACGGCGTATCTCTATACTCTGGCCTTTGAAAACATCACCAGGCAATATTACTGTGGCGCGCAGCCTTGGTTCAGCATCTGCAAACAGGTCCATTGTATTGGTGTACAAATTGTAATGGCCCGTTGCGTCAAGTGTTTTTAAGGTGCCATCGGCATTTTTAGGCAAGCCATCAAACATCTCAACAAAGTTCAGTGTAGGGTTTACTTCGGCCGAATAACCATTGGGCCCTATCAGCTGGCGTGGAACATTATAGGCATCATAACCATGTACCGAGTTTGGATATTGATATTCTCTTACAAATATGTTTTCGGGGCTTGACGCATCCGAGAATAAATTCACATAGTTTTGATACTGCGCGGCCTTATCAGTTGCCGACCAGGCTTTCAGGTAAAGACTGTACACGCCATCCAGCATTTTGGCAGCATCATAAGCTTTTTGGAAATAGGCGGTCGCGTCAGCTGCAGGTATACCGCAAAGCTGGTTGTGGCTGCCATCAAACAATGTAATGTTATTGTATTTGGCAACGCTGCCTGCATAAAGCATAGCCCTTGATTCAAACGCTGCCGCTACATATTTGTTAGCACGGCTGCCATCGGCCGCGTCAGCATTTACTGCAGGCAGGTTAGCCATTGCATAAGTAAAATCGGCATCGACCAAATCCCAGGTAGCTTTTTCAGATGCACGGGGAATCTTCAGCGGCGTTACATCACCACCCACCGTATAATTCAATACGTCTGTTACCAGCGGTACACCGCCAAAGCGTTTTACCATTGCAAAATAGGTCATGCCGCGAATAAAGTAAGCCTCGCCCAACCATTGTTTTACCTGGTCGGCGCTAAACTTGCTGGCGTAAGCAGGCAGCGTTTTTATAAAATAATTGCAATCGTGTATCTCGTTATAGCAGCCGGCCCACATATCCCAGTTCCAGCCGCCTATGTTTTCCTGCATTGAACCAGTCTGGTCGCGGCTGAGCGCTTCACCGGTAGTAGCGGGCGTTGGGCTGATGATCCAGAAGAAATTCAGACCGCGCTGCGGCGAATACCTGAAATCCTCGATAGGTAATGTGCTGTATAAGCGCGACATATAAGCTTGTATACCCGCCGCGCTTGAAAAAACTGTTTCATCAGATATGATGTTTGGTGGCGGTATATTGATCTTTCGGCAAGCCGATGCGCTTACCAATATTGCCAGTAATATATATTTATATCTTTTCATGATTCCTTATAATTAAAATTTCACGTCAATACCAAGGTTATACAACTTATCAAGCGGGTACAATAGCCCCACGTACCCGAAGGGTGTTCAGGATCGAGGTACTTTAACTTGGTAATTGTAAACAGGTTATAACCGCTGGCAAATATTCTTACACCTTTAACGCCAATAGCCGATAATACCTGCTTAGGTAGAGAATACCCTACTTCAGCACTCTTTAGCCTTACATAGGCAGCACTTTGGAAATTGAATAGCGAGCCCGTATTAGCAGTAGTGCCTGTATAAGCATAGTAGCCGGGCACCCAAACTGTATTCGGATTATATGGGTCGGCATTAGGGTCGGCAGGGTGGTAGTCATTGTTAAACTGGGTTAACGCGCTGCCACCACCCCATAACGGGATGTTTAACTGCTCGATGTATGAAACATCAACCATACCAGTGCCCTGGAATAATAAATTAAAATCGAAATCTTCATAAGATCCACCGATATTAAGGCCGTAGGTTATTTTCGGCGTACCGGTATAAGCTATCGGGTGGTTATCATTGTTATCTATCTGGCCGTCGCCGTTCCAGTCTTGATAATTATAATCGCCAACTACCGTACCCCGACCAACATATATAGGGCTGTTAACTATCTGCCCATAGTTTTGATACTGGCCATTAGCACCTAAACCCCAATTGATGCCTTCGCTCCTGTTTGAGTTATGGCTTAACCAATCAAGATATGAGTTACCTTGCGGCGATTCAACAACCTTAACGTTTTGTATGCGGGCAAAGGAGAAGGTTCCCTTTACGTTATACCTAAATTTGCTGCCGATATGGTTACGGTGAGATACCTCGAAATCAAAACCTGTTGTGCGGTCGCTATTAAGATTTTGTTGCGGTAAACCAATACCCAATGTACTGGGCACAACATTAATGCCGTTGGAGAATAATCCGGTTCTATTACGTACAAAATAATCAAAAGTAAGACCCAATAATCCGTTACCTGCATCAATATCAACACCGGCATCAAATGTATGCGACGTAAAGAAATTAATATTGGGATTTGGCAATGATGTAAACGATACGGCATTTACATAATTACCATTAAATACCGAACCACCCGGCTGCTGATTGTTAGCACCTCCGGCAGGGTAATTATATCCCTGCAAAAACTGGTAGGCCGCTGCGCCATCATCGCCTAATACGCCATAAGAAGCACGTAATTTAAATTGGTCGATGAATGATAAGGTATGGTTATTTTTCCAAAAACTTTCGTCAGAAATATTCCATGCTCCTGAAACTGAGGGGAAAAAAGCGGAACCTATTGTGGGCGAAAATTTTGAAGACTGGTCATTCCTGAAACTGAATTCCACCAGGTATTTCCCCATGAAATCATAATGCAACCTGCCTACAAGCGAGTTTTTTGCATAATCAAACAATGTACCATCCTGTGTAGCCTGCTGATTAAGCGAATTACCCGCAAATATCTGATCAACAGGTAACGACACTTCTCTGTAAGCGCTAAAGTTATCAGCCGTTTGGCCTATCCCTTCGTAAAGCAATAAAGCTGAAATATTATGTTTACCCAAAAAAGTGTGTTCATAATTTAATGATAACTGATCCACATTTGACGGATAATCATAATATTGCCTGCGTACAAAGCTTGGGGAGTTTTTCTCACTTGCAAGATATGTTTGAGTCGACGCGTCATAATCATACAGGTTATATTGTGCCTGGTAAGCTTTATTATCTTGTATCTGCGTGTTATAACTGTACATGGCTTTTAATGAAAGGCCGTCGACATAAGGCAGTTTGTATTCAAGGCTTAATAAGCCATTGAAGAACTTATTATTTTGAATGTTATACCCCGATAGCGCGCTGTTAGAATAGGCAACAGGGTTACCACCGTCAACAGAACCATTTTGCGGGTATGCCGGATTGTTATTGGCATAGAAACCCTGAGTAGGTAATTCGCGCCATGCCTCCCTTGTTGTCCACCACACAGATGTTACCGGCGCGTTGGTTTGATCCATAATAGCGCTCAGGTTCAGATTAACTGTTAAGTTTTTAGTGATCTTGGATTGAACATTTGAGCGCACATTGTAGCGTTTGTAATTGAGGTCGTTGCTTTTTAGTAGCCCGTCCTGGCCTGTAAAACCACCGCTGATCAGGTAGGTTGTATTCTCATTACCGCCCGAAGCTGTCAGGTTATGCTGATCCTGAAAGGTGGATTTTTTGAAAGTAGCGTCGAACCAATCGGTGCTTTGTTTTGCACCACTGGTATAATCGGCAAAATCAGCAGGTGTAAAGGTTATCCTTCCACCGTTTGCATTGTGCATTGATAACTGGTTGCTCAATGTCATATAATCCAAAGCATCAACCGGCTTCGGCAGTCCGGAAGGCACCTGCCAGCCGAATGTGCCCGAATACTCCAGCTGTAAGGCGCCGCTTTTGCCATGTTTGGTAGTGATCAGTATTACACCGTTACCACCGTTTACACCGTAAACAGCGGCAGAAGCATCTTTTAACACTGAAACGCTTTCAATATCGTTCGGGTCAAGCCGCGACAAAATATTACTTGAACCGGCCGTTGAATTGTCGCCCGTGCCGCCATTGGCAGTAAAATTATACTGTACAACCCCATCAATTACAATTAACGGGTTGCCGCCATAAGCACGGATAGAGATGTTGTTATCAAACTGCCCCGGCTCCGAGGTATTTTGCACTACTTGCAGACCGGCTATTTTGCCGGTAAGCATGTTTTCCACGTTCTCGTTTTTGGTAGTTTCGATTTCTTTTGAATTTATAGATGATACGGCGGTAGTTAGTGATAACTTCTTTTGCGTACCGTAACCTACTACTACCACTTCGTCAAGGCTTGCCGTGCTTGGGGCAAGGCTAATTTTCAGTGTGGTTTGTGTGCCAACCAAAACCTCTTTGGTATTGTAGCCCACAAAACTAAAAACAATGATGGCGCCTTTATCGGCATTAATGCTGAACTGGCCGTTTACATCGGTAGTGGTACCATAGTTGGTGCCTTTGATGGCAACGCTTACGCCGGGGAGCGTGGCTCCTTTTTCATCGACAACCGTTCCTTTTACTTTACCACCGTTCGGAAACAGAGGTTTGCCGGTCTGCGCAAATACCGGCGTGCTGCCGATAAGCATAAGCAAGCAAACAAGAAATGCAAGTGGTGGTGAAAGGAGAACTTTTAATTTTGGCGGACAGCTAAGCAGCCGCCCACGACTCGTAAAAATTTTCTTCATAATAAATTGGTTAAGCAGGTGTTTATAATTCTGTGAATAAACTAACGGTCAATTAGGGCAATAGCCGGAATCTATTCACGGGTTTGATAGCACAATGATAGAGGGGCAGGTATTAAAAAAGGGGTTAATTTTTGGGTTAATAAGCCAAAAAATATATTAACCGCCAAAAAAATAATATTTAGCTGCAGGTTAACTTTAAACCAGAAGGAATTTTTTAGAAGCTGCGGGGGGATTTATTGCAATATCTTTTCGAACATTAAAGGGTACTCAATACCCAGCGACCGTTTGTACTCGGCGGCGTAGTGTTCGTATATTTTTTTGCTGTACTCGATGCCCTTGGTGCGGCGGTAGCTTTTTAGCTGATATTTCAGGGCATTATCATTAAACGGGTCGATATTTAATATTACTTTGCTTATTTCCTGTACTACCTTGTAATTTTCGGCAGCATATTGTTTTTGGAGCTGGGGTAGTAATATGCCCATCAGTTGTTCTTCATAACTTATTTTATAATCGTCGAGCCAGGTATCGGGCATATCGCTTAATAAGGCGCCGCGATGGATGAGTTCAAAGTGGTCGAAAATTATTTTTTCCTTTTCACCGGCTGACTTTTTTAACGCGTCGGTAACGAAATAGTAATCGCAGAAAAAAGCTTCGCTGATATTGAAAATGTATATATCATTCAGAAATGTAAGCTCGATGCCGTCGATATCGTTAATGATATTACGTAAGTGATTGAAAGTTACGCCCTTTATGTTCTTGGTTTTAGCAATATCTTTTTCGGGCCATAATATTTGCGATATTTTTTTTGAAATAATACCGTTGCCTTCCTTACTGCTTAATAGTATAAGTATGAATAACTGCTTTATTTTAGGGCTGAACAGGTAAGTGATGTCCCTGCCCTTTTTGTCGAACGCCATAAATTCGCCGAGTAAATAAATAGCGTTTTGTGTGGGTTCTTCACTTTTCAGGGCATGATGCAGGCTTAAATCGTTTCCGTTTTCCGTTGCGGGTATGGGGGCAATATCTTGCTCATCATCAGCAAATATTTCGTTGGGGCGGTTCTTTTTCTGGTAAACCAGGGCAATACCTGCAATAATTATCAGCACCACTACAATAAGGCTTATCCATAGCAGTTTGGTTGATGTTTTTACCTGTATGGAACTTAAATAACTGGCCTGAGTTACCGGTGGGAAATTGAGCGAATAAACTTTTATGGTTGATCGTACCGGGTCGGTAAAAGCCTGGGTGGTACATAGAAGCTGATTGGTTTTGGTATCTAAAAACAGGTTGATGTCGCTTTCTATCCTTTCAGAAATTACGGGGATGGGGGCGCTCACTACCTGGTAAGAGCCATCTTTAACCGAGAATTTATATAGCTTAATCTCGGTGCGGGCTATCTCGTGCGGGTAGCACATGGCATAAAAGTATTTTTTATCGGCTGATAATACCAGGTTATTGGCGGGCACGAATACTTCGGTTGGATGAATGGCCCAGCACTTTTTGATGGTGTGGGTTTGCAGGTTTATGCGGTACAAGTCGTAATATTGGCGGCCGCCCACTACCTGGTTGCCCGATTCGTTGCCATAACCGCCGAATAAAAAAACTTCGTTATCGTTATCAGCGGGGCCCGTGGCCGAGAAGAACCGGGGGGTTATATTATCGCCTTTAAACGGTGTTTCTATCCATTTATCGGTTGTGGCATCATACCTGTAAAATTGCTTGTAATATTTGTATGAGCCGTAGCCGCCGAACAGGAAAATACTGTCCTTGCCCCTGTTAAGCATAATGTTATGGTGATGGCGTTGTTCAGGGAACATGCCTTTGCCTATATCTTCCCAGCTTAGTGTTTGCATGTTTAATGCCGCTATGGTAGTGGGGGTTTGTTTGGTATCGATATAAGCCTCATACACATACAGCTTATTTTGCGCGGGGTTAAAAATACTTTTGCCCAGCAGCAATGGTACGGTTAAGGGAGTTTTATAGGGCGTTGTAGTGGCCGTGCGGTTATCGCTGCTATAATAGGTTAATGAATCCTTGCGGAAAATAATAATCTGGTTATTGTTTGGGCTGAAATTTAAGCCGGCGGGTTGCTTGTAAGTGTGCGAATAGTCGCATTTCCAGAAATAGGAACTGTTGATGAGCCATACCGGGTTGTCGACCGTGCCTGTTTCATCGCCTGAGGCGGTGTGCACCACATCGCCTTTCCATTCATCCAGGGGGAATGAATAACTTTTGGAATCGTCGCTCACGGTTAAATTCCTGATGGACATTTCGGGCACTTCAGTATAAAACTGGTTCTTACCAAAGGTTAGTTTTGCGGCAACGGGGTTTTCGAGCCCCAACCCGCCCGCCGTGTATGGTTGCCCATCGATATAAATATTTACTTTATCCTGCAGCAGGTTGAAATCAACTTTAACCTTTATCCAGTTTTGTTTGGATAATTGCGATTTCTGCAAGGGTATCTGTAGTTTGTTGCTTTTACTATCGATATTAAAATTTAAATAAGCCGCGTTGTTAAAATACAGGTAGCTTAAGCTGTAGGAATTATTCTGGCCGGTTAAATTGAAGATATAGCCAAGATCTTTATTATCCCATAACGAAAGGTCGAAACTAACAATAAGGTGGTTTTGAAACTCGGGAATGCTTGAGCTAAATACTTTGTATGAGGTGCGTTTGGTTACCAGGCTATCGTTCGAATTGAACATAAGGCCCTGTGCGCCGGCCCGCCCGCAATTAAAAACCAACAATGAGAAGAACGCGATGCTATAAACCCGGAAGCTGAGCAATAAATTTTTGTAGATGTCTTCCATTCAATGTTTTCTTAAATAACCAGGCTTATTAATACAGATTAATACCGCAAAATTAAAGTTTTTAATTTATGTGTAATTAACAGAATAAAAATAGCGTTTTAGTTTTCATAAAGCGATATTTAAAATGGATATTGCTATAGGGTTGGCGCGTTATTATTATATATTAACCCATTTATTAACCCGTTGTTTGGGTTGGGGGGCTTTGATTTATATGTGTGAAAGAATGCGGTCAGTAGGGTACTTTTGTAATGGTGAAAGTGCCGGTGGGGACACAGCCACCGGATAATATTTTTTGTTGCAGGGCGTATAAACCCATCCCTGCCACTTCACAGGCGGGCGCACCCCTCCCAGGGGAGGGAATTTATATCCGGCGTTGGTTTATCGGCAATTAACTCACCCCGTCGTTGCTTCGCTCGACCACCCACTCTTCGCCTGCGGCGGAAAAGAGGGTAAGAATGGTTAATTTATGTGGGACGGTTATCTGTCGGCGATTTACTCACCCGGTCTTTGCTTCGCTCGACCACCCTCTCTTCGCCTGCGGTGGAAAAGAGAGTAAGAACATTTAACCTTCTTCACTAAATGATTGTAACAAACCGCATGGCGCAATAGTCTATTTTATAAAAATTATGAGGGCATTTGGCATTGCTTTGTTTATGGTATTTTTTTCGTTGGGAGCAGTTGCGCAGCAACCGGATTTTGACGCCTTTAGCGAAAAATTTGTTAAAGGTTATAACGAGTTAAACCTGCCGCAACTGGAATTGAGCTATGTTAGCAATCTGCAACATATCGGCAACGTTGAACAGGTGAACAAACAGCTTGTTTTTTTTATCTCCATCAGGTCGGGCTTAGATAATTATGATCCCCGGCTGTTAACTTCTGCGCATAAAACTGATTACGAGCTGATAAAATATGAAACCGGCATCAACCTGCAAATGCTGGCGCTGGAACAAGAGTGGATAAAACATCGTCCCGCTAAAATACCTGGAAATGGTATACTCCATGTAACCAGCGGCAAACAGTGGTATGCTTTTTATTTAAAACGCTGGGTAAGCGATAATGTAACGCCCGACCAGGTATTTAACTTTGGTTTGCAGGAAGTGAAACGGGTGCAGCGGCATATCGAAGCCATCCGCGAACAAACGGGATTGAGCGAGGACGATTTTTATAAACATTTAAATGACTCCTCATTTTTCATAGCAGACTCCAACCAGGTTAAGGCCGCGTTTGAGCATACCAAAGCTATTATATACCATAACCTGCCAAAATTATTTGCCGATACTGTAATTATCCCGCTAAAAATTGAGCAGGGAACAGCACAGGCACTGGCTCAGACACCGGGTTATTATGATGATAACACTTTTTATTATAACCTTTTTGGCAAACCTTATAACAAACGGCAGGTGGACTGGCTGTTTATTCACGAGGCTGTTCCGGGGCACCATTATCAGTCGTGCGTTATATCGCATACCAAGCTTTCGGCTGTGCAACAGTTGTTTTCTTACAATGGCTTTGCCGAAGGCTGGGCGGCTTATACTGAAGAACTGGGCAAACAATTAGGTGTATATGCAACGCCCTATGACGAACTGGGCAAATGGGAATGGGACATTGTGCGTTCGGTGCGTGTGCCCATGGATGTAGGGTTGAATTATTATGGCTGGACCGACCAGCAAGCGTTCGCCTTTTGGAAAAAAAATATACGCGGGCAGGATGATATTGCCATGCGCGAGATTGCCCGTTTAAGGCGCTGGCCGGCACAGGCCATTACCTATAAATATGGCGCACTGCAAATACTGCACTGGAAAGAAACTTTACAGCATAAGCAGGGCAATAATTTTAATATCCGCGATTTCCACAGCATGATATTAAGCCACGGTTGGCTACCTATTTTTATGGTAAGGGAAAACGTTTTAGGAAATAATGGATAAATTATATAACGCTTATTGCGTTATATGTTGCCAAAACATTACGAGGCAATTGAAAAGGCATTGCAGTAAAATAATGCAAATACCCAATCCAAAAATAGATTGAAGTACGTTTTCGTACCTACGGTTTCCAACAGGCATGTTTCTAATAGGTTAATGTTGAACCTAAAGTTAAACATTAACTGCATTTGTGTTATTATAATATTTATACGTAACACAATTGTTACATACGTGAATAGTGAATGCAAGGTGATTAGCTGTTGACAACGTGATGAATGAATATCTTGCTGTTATGCATTAGTGGCAATGCATCGGCGCTCCGTTTACTCACCCCGACTACGCTGCGCTGGTCGACCCTCTCTTCGCCTGCGGCGGAAAGAGGGGGGCTGCATTTTTTCTTTTTGTTTAGAATTGATTTGCTACCTTCCTGTATGGCTTCAATCACTGAACTATGCCGTGAATTACGACAACGGCAAACCCAGGCCGAAAATATCTTGTGGGATAATTTACGCAACAGGAGATTGCATAACCGAAAATTTCTGAGGCAATATCCGATATGTGCCCAATCCCTTATTGGAAGAAATCTTTATTACATACCTGATTTTTATTGTCATGAAGCAAAATTGGTTGTTGAGGCTGATGGACCGATCCATAACTTTAAAAAGGAATATGACAGGAACCGGGATGAAGTATTAAAACTATTAGGGTTGAATATTTTGAGGTTTGAGAATGATGAAATATTGAATAATACCCAAAGGGTTTTACAAAAAATAAAGGAACATCTATAAAATAATAAAATTCACCCCCCCCTCTTTCCGCCGCAGGCGAAGAGAGGGGGGTCGAACGAAGTGATGACCGGGTGAGTTGAATGGGCGAGCGGTAAGAACGTTATGCATTGGTTTGAATGCATTGGCGCTCCGTTTACTCACCCCGACTACGCTGCGCTGGTCGACCCTCTCTTCGCTGCGCGGAAAGAGGGTGGGGAAGATTTGGATTGGGGGATGCATAACGCTCGGTAATTTACCGACGACGCTTCGCTCGTCGACCCTCTCTCTTCGCCTGCGGCGGAAAGAGGGTAATTACACAAGAGATAGTTCATTCAGGCATGTATTAATAGCAAATAATTTATATAGAACATTAACCATGATTTTTACGTTGGGGTATGGTAACAGTAATCCAAAGTGATATATTTGGGTGTTAGCAATGCTATATCGACAAAAAATAAAAATACCTATGCAGGAATTAGAACCCGCCATTCTTCAGAAAGTAAACTCATGGCTTCAGGGAAGTTATGACGATGATGTTAAACAACAAATACAGTCCCTGATTGACCAGGGGGCGACCACCGAACTTACCGACTCCTTTTACCGCGACCTTGAATTTGGCACAGGCGGCCTGCGCGGTATTATGGGCCCCGGATCAAACCGTATCAATAAATATACCATTGGCACGGCTACACAGGGTTTGGCTAATTACCTTAAAAAGAAATATCCCGGTGAAAAGGTTAAGGTGGCCATAGCGCACGATAGCCGCAATAATGCCGATTTCTTTTCGCAGATAACTGCTGATGTGTTTTCGGCAAACGGTATTTATGTTTACTTTTTCAAGGCGCTGCGCCCTACGCCCGAGCTTTCGTTCGCGGTGCGTACGCTGGGCTGCAAAAGCGGCGTAATGCTTACGGCATCGCACAATCCAAAGGAGTACAACGGCTATAAGGCTTATGGCGCTGATGGTGGCCAGTTTGTTTCGCCAGAGGACAAGGCGGTGACGGACGAGGTTGCTGCGATAACCGATATTAGCCAGGTGAACTTTAACCGCGTGGCATCCAATATTGAAGAAATTGGCGAAGCTATTGACGCCCAATATTTGGACAGCATTGTTAAGCTTTCTGTTTCTCCGGATGTGATAAAGCGCCAGAAGGATCTGAAAATAGTTTATTCCCCTATCCACGGAACAGGCATCACCCTAACGCCGCAGGCTTTGCAGCGTTTTGGCTTTGAGAATGTCATTTTGGTTGATGAGCAAACCACACCTGATGGTAATTTCCCAACCGTAGTTTATCCAAACCCCGAAGAAAAAGAAGCGTTGACCCTCGCCCTGAAAAAAGCACAGGAAGTTGATGCCGACCTAGTACTGGCTACTGACCCTGATGCCGACCGCGTAGGCATAGCTGTAAAAAATAGCGATGGCGAATTTATCCTGTTCAACGGGAACCAAACAGGTACTATGCTGATCAATTACCTGCTAACCGCGTGGGAAGAAAAAGGCAAGCTAACCGGCAATGAGTATATTGTTAAAACCATTGTTACCACTTATTTGATAGATGCCATAGCGGCCGCAAAAAATGTGACTTGCTATAACACTCTGACCGGCTTTAAATATATTGGCGAGTTGATGACCAAATTGCAGGGTAAGAAAACCTTTATTGGCGGCGGCGAGGAAAGCTACGGCTATTTGATTGGCGAATTTGTGCGGGATAAGGACGCCATTGTATCGAGCGCGTTTATTGCCGAAATGACCGCCTACTACAAAGATAAGGGCAGCAGCCTGTACGAAGCTTTAATAGATACTTACGTGAAATATGGTTTTTATAAAGAGAAGCTGATATCGCTCACTAAAAAAGGTAAAACCGGCGCGGAGGAGATCAAAGAGATGATGGAGAAATACCGCACCAATCCGCCTGCTACGTTGGGTGGATCGAAGGTTACCACATTGAAAGATTATGAAAAGGGCATTGAAACTGATCTGGCCAACAATACCACAAAGAAGCTGGATTTCCCGGCATCGGATGTATTGCAGTTTTTTACTGCCGACGGCAGCATAATTTCGGCAAGGCCATCGGGTACTGAGCCTAAGATAAAATTTTATTGCAGTGTGAACGAGCCGCTGGCAAGCGCCGCCGATTATAAAAAGGTAGATGGGGAGTTGGATGCTAAGGTGGGGCGTATTATGATGGATCTGGGGGTATAAGTCTTTCAGTATGAAGATAGGCCTTGCTACCCCTCCCGTTCCAAAGTCGATAAATGACGGCTTGCATTGGGTTGAAAAACTGGCAAAAGAAACTGCCGCGCAAGGCGCGGAGATCATTTGTTTCCCGGAGTCGTTCATCCCCGGTTACCCGGCCGAGGAATATGAGATAGAAAAGTCGACACTTGAAAATATGCAAGCGGCATTGGATCGTGTACGCGCGATAGCCGCCGAAAACAATATTGCCATTATTATACCGATGGACTGGTATAGTGATGGCAATTGTTATAACCTGGCGCAGGTAATATCGAATACAGGCGAAGTGCTGGGCCACCAAACCAAAAACCAGCTCAACCCATCTGAGGACCGTATATGGGTTGCCGGAACCGAACGCAGTATTTTTGAGGTGAATGGGGTAAAGTTTGGCATCACTATTTGCCATGAGGGGTTCCGTTACCCTGAATCGGTGCGCTGGGCCGCACGGAACGGCGCGCAGATCGTTTTCCACCCGCACTTCAGCGGCAGCGACACGCAAGGCACCACCCCAACTCAATGGGGTGATAAAAATAGCCCTTATTATGAGAAGGCAATGATGATGCGCTCCATTGAGAATACCATTTACTTTGCCAGTGTTAACAATGCTACGCGATACCCAGAATCGGCCAGTACCGTTATAGCGCCCGATGGCATCTACGTGGCCCACCAACCCTACGGCGAAGCAGGGGTACTGGTGGTTGAAGTAAATCCTGCATTGGCTACCGGTTACCTGGCGAAAAGATTTAAAACGGAGTTATATAAATAAATTCGTTCGTCGAATTTTACTGTCTCCCCAGTGTCTCATTTTGAGACATATTATGCTGATTTGCTTGAATTTCGACCTGAAAATAACTTAAAACAGCATTTTTTGGTGAGTTTTTCGATAAAAAAGGGACTTATTTAAAGCTTTTTTGGCGAAAAAAAGGGTCTAAATATCGCTTTTCGACCCCTTTTAGGTGCCTAAAAACGATGTAGTTTGGCGATTTTGAAAGATTTTGAAAATAAATTTTGCAGGTGTCTCATACTATCTCATTTCGTCAAATGAGACGGTTGCCTAAAATAGGCCGTTTAAAACCCGATCACTCTCTGCAATTTTCCCCACAGGGTATTATCAAAATCTGATTCTGCCTCCTTCACCCCGCCTGCCGAATTACCCATGCGGATAACCACCAAATGCTGCGATGGTACTACGTATATTTTTTGGTCGTTTTTACCCAATGCCATGTACATATCAGCAGGGCCGTTAGGTATCACAAAGCCCGGGAATACCAATTGCGTTTGTGGCAGCATATAGCTGGTTTTTCCATTGAGCCAGGTTAAATAGCCATAGCCCAGGTTTATCGTTTGCGAGGTATTGGTTTGGGCGTGAAAATATGCGGTATCGGTGAGTATTCCCGTTTTATCCCAGGTGCCTTTGTTAAGCAGCAGCAAGCCAAAACGGGCCATACTGCGGGCGTTGCTGTAGTAAATATCATTTGAATTGTGCGATTGCACCCACAGTCCGTTCATGCCAATTTTATCCCTTATCTGCTGCTCAAAATAGGCGTTGTGGCTCATACCACTGGCTTTGGCTACTACCGCGCCCAGCAAAGTGTAAGCCGCATTGTGGTAGGCCCAACGGGTGCCGGCATCGGCCTTGTAAATTAAACAGCCGGGTAATGTGCAGTCGGGGTCGCCTACGCCGTCATCGAGGCCGGTGGTCATGGAAAGCTGGTTTTTTATAGTGATCATGTTTTCTTTAGCCAATGGCTCTGATGTCCAGCCTGTGCCGAGGTATTTCGAGGTGAGGTCGTTTATATTGAGTAGCCCCTGTTTTTGCGCTATCCCCACCAAAAAGCCCGTCATGGTTTTGCCCGCCGATGCCCAGTACCAAAGGCTGTCGGCGGTAAAGGTGCCGAAGTATTTTTCAGTTACTATTTTACCATCCTTCAAAATTATAAATGCCTTAGTGCCTTCGCTTTGCAGGTATGGGTAAAGGTTATTGAGGTTAGTCACATTCCATTTTAAGGTTGCTGCCGAAACGGTATCCCAGGCATTACCTGTTATTGGCGGAAAGTAAAGCATTTCGGGAGTTTTTACAGGCATCGGTGCGGATTTGTTACCACTGCTTTTGCTGCATGATACAAATAATAAAACGCCGAGAAATAAAAGAATTGGGGTAAGGCGTTTCTTCATACCTGTTAAACGGAGTTTTTGGTTTAAGGTTTAATAGCCAATCTTTTTATTGATCTGTTAATCAACGCAATTGATTTATATTTATCGCCGACAGGACTTGTTTTTTGTCGTGTATCACCCCGTAGAATGTCTTGAAATACCCCTTTTTATATCAGACGTTAAAAGTACATTTGATATATAAACCAATCCCTAAAGAAAATGAAAGCGGTAAACATAACATTACTATTTGACGGCGACGCTGATGCGGCCCTCAATTTTTACAAGTCGATATTCGGCGGCGATTTTGTGAACTTCCAGCGCATGTCTGATCTGCCAACCCCGATGGACTTATCTGACGATGAAAAGAAAAGGGTGCTTCACGCCACTCTGCCTATGGGCGACTCAAAAATCATGGCCATGGACCCGCCAAGCGGTCGTATGGAAGTTAACAAAGGCAACAACTTTATGGTAACTGTAGACACCAGCAGTGAAGAAGAAACCACCCGTTACTTCAATGCTTTAGCCGAAGGCGGTAATATCACTATGCCGCTGGCTAACCAATTCTGGGGCGCGTTTTTTGGTATGGTAACTGATAAATTTGGCATCCAGTGGATGCTGAGTTATGTGAAATAATTATCCGTTTATAATTCAGGTATAACCGCGGGCTTATGGCTTATTGTTATACCTGTTTTTCTTTATATTGTAACCCTGCGTTCTGCAAGGCAGCGGGTAAATCATTCCACGATGCACCCCAACTCTCACAGCAAATTTTTATCGCGGCGCAGGTAAAATGTCGCCTCTCCCGTTTATCAATAGCTTAATTAATTATATTTATACATTAGTACGATTTTTGCTGCATGTTCTCTGTTCATGAAACACCCCATAGTATTATTTTTAGCCGCGCTGCCCGTGCTGTGTTCCGGCATGTATATTGGTGCGCCAAAAAAACCGGTTGCAGCTAAAAAAAGTACTATAAAATTCAGCGGTTATACCTGGCAGGTGCGCGAGAGTGGCGACAACAAACTTGGCCCCGGCCCTAACTTATGGAAAGGCGGGAACGTTTTTGTCGATGCCAAAGGCTATCTGCACCTAAAGCTTACTAAAGTTGGCAACAACTGGTATAGTGCCGAAGTTACCAGCGATAAAAGCTTTGGCTATGGCACTTATCAGTGGCAGGTTGAAGGCCGCATTGATACACTCGATAAAAATGTAGTACTCGGTTTGTTCAATTATTCAGGTGTGGATGGTAATGATGAGATGGATATTGAAATTTCGCGCTGGGGTAAAGCCACAACAAATAACACCAGCTACACCATGTACCCTGCGCAACCCCTGCCGCCAAAGGCCGAATGGAACCGGACCTTCAACACGGTATTAACCGATGGTGAAAACACTACCCAACGCTTTACGCGTAATGGCGACAAGTCTGTTTTTTTCCAGGAACTAAGCGGTTTTCACAATGATAATACCGGGCTTATCGATTCTGTTACATGTACCAGCCCGCCAAATTCTATAAGCGCGCTGGCCATGCCGGTGCACATGAATTTGTGGCTGTTTGATGCCCCCTCGCCTTCAAATAACGCAGAGGTGGAAATAATTATCCATAGTTTTAAATTCACACCGCAATAATACTGTCAGTTTCAAAAAAATATATGATAATATTATTGCATGTTAAGTAACTTTAATACACACTTATTTTATTTTTTGCGTTAGAATAAAAAGGAGATATAAAACTGAAAATGAGCCCGGTAGATACAGATAAATACCACAAGCCGTTAAAGGACGATAACAAGCACCTGAACCCGCTTTTTGACATGAAGGAGGTGCCCAAAAGATCGTTTCAATTGGGTCTTGCTGCCTTATCCATCGGGGTGGGTTTGTCTATTTATGATTCTTTTCTCAGGCTCTATGTTTCCTCGTTCTTATTAGGTTGTTTTTGCTTCGCTATATTGTTGTTTATGTATTTAAAGGCCCATAGTGCCATTAAAAACTTAAGCATTTCCATTATAGTAATGGTTTGCAGTATGATCCTCGGCTCTGTATTGCTCGAAGGTTTGGGCTCTGAACAATACTTATACTTCTTCCCTACTTTAATTGCCGTACCCGTCATTATCAATTTTAAACAAACGCGCTACAGGCAGTCAACCACTTACATAGCCATAATTTTATTTTCGTTCATACTCACAATAGTTATTGGCCGGTATACCAATCA
>Ga0105237_10002481_pt1 | contig 22895 bp, 27 predicted proteins | sample KBSC24metaG_FD_81520 | JGI IMG/M metagenome (GOLD analysis project Ga0105237, IMG submission 81520) | Corn rhizosphere microbial communities from Kellogg Biological Station, Michigan, USA - KBS C2-4 metaG | ecosystem: Host-associated > Plants > Roots > Rhizosphere > Soil | place: Michigan, USA...
CGTGGATCTCGGCCGATTGCTAACGATTGGGATGACATGTTCGTTATCAATCTTGGACAAGGCGTGCAATTCTTTGGCTGGCCGGATTACTTCCACGATCCGGTCTCGCATCAGCCCCTCCCGGTAAACAATCTTTTCTTTTGTCCACCGAACCCGCCTTATGGAATGTGCCCTCAGTTTGCGTTCTCGGATCACTTTCGGGCGACTCTGAAGGTGCAGCCGGCCTTCGCCGAATTGGAAAATCACTCTTCCGCGAATCTGTTTGATTTTTCGCCCAACGCAGACTTTGGCTTTATGGGTGATATCTTCATAGCGGAAACCGGCTCGATTCCGCCCGGCACGGGAGCCACTTCGCTAGTCGGTTTCAAGGTGGCACGGATTGATCGCGCAACGGGCGCGGTAAGCGATTTTATAACGCATTCGTCAAACGACATTGTTACGGTCCTAGAGCCAGGCGGCTTCAACAAGCCGATAGACGCGAAATTCCGAGGAGTTAATCTGTTCATCGCGGATTTTGGCGTTTTCGTTCCTGCAAAGCCTGCTCCCGGAACAGGTAAGATCTGGATGGTTTCGCATGCTCACTGATATGCGATTCGCGCCATTGTCCAGTATCGTTTGCTTGTGGAAATCTGATTCGAAATGCAGGCTGGCACGGGTCAGTCCGGGGCGGGCGGTCCGCGCCACATTATCCACGTGGCCCAATTGCCTTTATAGTGCCAAGGAGGGCGTGCCGTGCCCTAAGGGAATGATTTCCTGGCGTTCCGGTCAACACTCTCGAAACGGAAACTCTGCTCGTGGATCCATCCAAGGGTAGAGCTAAGTTTATGAAAAACAGACGTCTTATTCCGCTCGCCCTGTTGCTTAACGGTTTGGCTATGGGTCAAGCGATTCCCGCCGAGTATGATGGCGTCCTGAAGTCGCTCGGCAAGCAGGGAGATTTTAAAGATAGCGTCCTTAAAGTGACATTCCAAGGAATGACCTGAAAGTCATCATCGACGGAATCGCCACGCCGACCCCATTTGGATTCAGCGGGTGGCTCGCAATGACCAAGGGTGATGGCGGGATGGATGTGATGATGGGGGACTTGGTGCTGGTTGAAGATGAGGTCAACCCGGTGATGTGGTTCACAATCACTTTTCTTTGAAAGCCCCCCGGACCTTCTACATGCACATTCATGGTCATGGAAAGCCTGCGGATCTCGCAAAAATGGTAAAGCCCGCTGTGGACCTGATTGGCAGTGGATCGCCCAAGCATCAAACTTCTGTCACCGGCGGAAACTCGAATGTTTCTGGCGGGCAGATCGACTTCGCGAAGATCGCGAAAATCGTGGGACACGACGGCGAACAGAACGGTATGGTCTTCAAGATCACTGTTGGGCGCGACGATCTCAAACTCAAAGACATGGGCGCTCCTGTAAACGCCCGCATGGGACTGAATACTTGGGCGGCCTTCTACGGCTCTGACGCCAGTGCAGAAATCGCGGGTGACGTAGCTATGCTATCAGGAGAGATCACACCGGAATTGAAGGCTTTGCGGTCGAACGGGCTAAACGTGGTGGCAATGCACAATCACATGACCAGCACCCAACCGACGATCTATTTCCTGCATTATTGGGGAACTGGGTCAACAGAAAAGCTGGCCAACGGGTTCAAGGCTGCGCTGAACGAACTAGGTAAATCCGCCCACACGCACTAGTTAGTCAAGCCATCAACGCGGGATGTGCGCTTCTCTGGGTTGGCGACAAATTCAATAATTGACGGCGTGTTTAATTTTGCGCCGTACTATCGCGGACCACGTTGCACTTCATCAAAAGAATCCGAAACCATGGCGTCCGATAAAGTGAAATTATCGGAACGTTTCCGCCGCTTGGGCTAAATCGTGACTGCTAGCGACATCGCTCGCGGATATGGGGCGGACTGGCCAAACACCGCTAGCGCGGCGCAGCCCAGGTTTGTCGTCTTGTATGCGCACAATACCGAGTGCGGGAAGCCGGTGATGAAGTGAAACAGCTAGAACTGTTGGTCGATCTCAAGGACGTGGAGGGAGCGGTTGCATGAAACAGATATCGCTATTCCTGTGCTTCGCGGGCGTTATCCCAGCTTTGGCTCATGGACAGGATCGGGACCAACGCATCGCAGATCTAGAACGCCAGCTTACGGAAGCCAAAGGCAGTATTGCAGTCCTCCAGAAGTCGATTGAATCACTCTCTAGCCAGGTGCAGGGCCTGCGGCAACCTGAGCCCAAGCAAGCATTAGCCGGTACTCCGGTCGCCAAAGAGACCGGCGTTCCACAAGCGGAGATAGCCAACGAATTTGCAGGGCGGATCATCGGTCCCGACAATGGCAGTGACGAGCGTGACAGTATGTTCGAGGCAAAACCGGAGATCTTCATCCAGACGCGATATTCGGTTGCTCCCATCGAGGGCTCGGGCACGGCTTTCCAACCGAACCTTCGCCTGAGCCGCGTAGAAACTCGATGGGCAGGTAAAATCAACGACCGGCTAGGGGCTGGCATTGAAATTCAGTTTCAGGAGTCCGTTGAAGGTAGCCCAGAAAAACTCATTAACGATGCCTTTCTGGAATACTACTTGACCGACCACGCCACTGTTCGGGCCGGGCAGTTCATAAAGCCGTTCGGATTCGCCATCCAGCAGTCAAGTTGGCTGCGCGAGTCTCCGGAGCGACCGATTTTCTCGGGTTACTTCTTTCCAGAGGAGTGGGACCGCGGAATCATGTTGTCATGCGACTAGGGTTTCTTACTGCGCCTGGCTTCAAGGACCTTCAATATTTCGTGGGGGCGTTCAACGGCAATCGCTTTTTCAACGATAGCAATCGCCAAGTGAACTACATGGGCCGCATTCGAAAGACTTTTAACAAGAAGCTGGCCGTGGGAGTTTCCATACAGCTCGGTAAACAGCTCCTGCCTCCTGGAATTTCCGGTAACGACAACGAACGGTTAGTCGGACTCGATTTTCAATTTACCGCAGGCCGGTTGGGTCTGCGTGGTGAGGCCCTGACCGGGAACATGCCCTCTACGCCTGCCACCATTGATCCGGAGTTCTTTCAAGCCTTCAGGCCCGGAGCCCATTCTTCCGCCGGAGAATTGCTCGCGAGCTATTGCGTGGCCAGCGCCCACACCGTTTACGCGCGCTATAACCAGTTCAATGGCGATCCGGTGACTGGGCTAAATATCCGGGCATTCAACTTCGGGTATTTTCTTCCCGTAGGAGAGCGTTCCCGGCTAAGCTTCGATTACCAGTTCAAGAACCACCCGTCCTTCGAGGACGATGCAATCAACGGCAGGTTTCAAATCACCTGGGGGATCCTCGTGAAATGAGAAACATGATGTCCAAAGATTGAACTGGCTCAGAAGTCCAACCGATTTCCGGACCGGCTTGCGCCAGGTTCGCATTTCAAAGGTGGATAAGTGTCGTGACCGAAACAAGTGGCCAGAAACGGGACATTGAAGACGCCCGTTATGTACCCATTATCGGAATGTATAGTCCGCCGCAGAATTGCAAGCGAAAAACTAGGATGGACAGATGGTCTGCGCCAATGTGTTCGGTCTTTGGTGGAGTCGAGGACTGCTGACCATGATGGATTCCGCCCGCTCTCTTCCTTTGTGGCGATACGGCCTCGAGTGGAGCGACGTCCCAGCTGGCGACGGTGCGTCTCCGTTGCCTGGCCTTGCGGCAGCGCTCGAACGGGGCCTCGGACTGGGACTCGAAAAAAGTAGTCAGGATTTCGACGTTCTGGTCATTGACCATGTCGAAAGAGTGCCCGCCGGGAATTGAGGGAGCGGGATTCATTAATTGCCCCACGATTCGAGGTCTGAACCGGCTTCCCCGGGACTTGCCTGTTTACCGGCGATCAACGGCGTAGCGTTTCCTGATCACTTGGACATGTAGTCGGGCAAACCGTCGTAGCCACCATCGAATCAGTCCCGAAAATTCGGCCAATACGGCGATGCTGTCAAAACTGGCGCGCCCGCCTGATCAGCTGAGCCAAGGGCGTTTATCATTCCCATTCGTAACCGGCACGCGACCACAATTATGGTTTACGATTCGAGGAATGCCTGTCTTCGTCAACGTCCAGACTGTTCACCCCCGCAAATTGGCCGCCGTGCGGCGCAACGTCGCGCTAGACGCGGTCGGCTCGGCGTGGGGACCTGCCCTGGGTAAGGTCTGGGAGTTCATTCGAAGCCAGCCTGGGCTGCGGACTGACGGCCACAACATTTTCGTCTACCATCACCCGACGCAGCCGGGCGCGCCGATACTCTGCGACTTCGGTGTCGAGGTCACACGCCCATTCGAAACTGCGGGCGAGGTGTATGCGACCGAAACACCAGGGGGCGAGGCTGCCGTCGCCGTCCACCGCGGTCCGTACAACCGCATGAACGAGGCGCACGACGCGATCGGAAAATGGATGGCGTCGAACCGGAGAGACTCAGCCGGGCACTCGTGGGAGATTTACGGAGACCCGACGCCGGATCCGGCCGACACTGAGACCACGGTCGTGTACCTCCTAAAGTAGCGTTCGCAGCTGACGGAATTCGGCCTGGGAGTGACATGGAGGCTTGACTCCCGACAAGTCGGCCAGGGTCCAGCCATCCTGGAAAACGTCGACGGCCGGATAGCCGTTTCTCGTTCCTAATCCATCAGCACGGTTCCTGAGGGACCTTTCTCCGAGTGGCGCGTGACTCGCTCAGAGCCGGCAGACCGACTTCGGACCGCCAGAAGCTCTACACTACGCCGAGACCAACCCAGGCGATGCCGTGGCTACCTGTCCCAGTACTGAAAGGGCGTCGAGTGCCCTTCAGCTCAAAATTGCGCATGCCAGTTACTTCTGGCATGCTGAAAACTTGTCGGCATGGCGACGCCCAACGCCACTTGCAGCAAGTAGGCTTCGGTAGTGGAGCGTGGGAAAGAACCATATGGCGATTAAACGGATGGACAACGTCCTCATCGTTGTCGACGATCTCGAAGCGGTCAAGTCCTTCTTCCTCGAATTGGGCCTCACGCTTGAGGGCGAGTCGATAGTCGAAGGGCCGTTAGTCGGGAGCCTGATCGGGCTCAAGGATGTGCGGGCCACCCTCGCGACGATGCGGACTCCCGACGGACAGGGCATTGAGCTGGACAAGTTCCACACGCCCGACGCGATCAGGTTTGGACCCGTGGAAGCGCCGGTCAACACACTGGGCTTCCGACGCGTCATGTTCGCCGTCGATGACATCAGCGCTGTCGTTGCACGCATGTGCGCCCACGGGGCCGAGCTGATTGGCGAAATGCAGTACGGAAACACCTACCGACTCGCATATATCCGCGGGCCTGAGGGCATCATTGTCGCACTTGCCGAGCAACTCGGCTGAGCGGGGCTCAATTACAGCGTTTAGTAAGGATCAACGCCACGGCGTTGACCGATCAGCGCCGCTCTGTCTGAATGGTCGGCGACTCGGATAATAGCCCGAAACGGTCGGGAAGTATGCACGACGGCCGGCCGATTACTCCCCATAAGTCGGCTTGTGGAGAGTTACGAACAGTGTGTAAGAACCATGTGGTTTCAGCAGAGCCCAATCCCGGCTGTACCGCCTCGCGGGATTAGGGATTTACTTTTACGCTTTGGGATATCCTTTCGGCGTACCTCAATCTACAACCACGACGTCTTCCGTGAGTGATGTAGTACTGCGTTACCCAAAATGCCGAAATCCCACCTTACGAGTAACTAAAATCCTTTTGCGCGGTATCAGTGTATACTTCTTCAGTAGATCACCGACTGGAGAGCAGAAGGATGCCGAGGAAAGAGTCGCCGTTGCAATCGGAGATGCTGCAAGGGACCTGGATATACTGGTGCTAAAGACGCTCCTTCTCGGACCGGCACACGGTTACACCATCGCCCACTCGATTGAACAGGGGTCGGAGGAAGTTCTCCAGATTGAGCACGGCTCCCTCTACCCAGCTTTGCATCGGCTGCAAAACCGCGGCTGGGTCGCCTCGTTCAACGTTGGACAACAATCGCAGCGCGAAGTACTACCGGCTGACGCCGAAAGGTAAAAAGCAATTAGTGGCTCAATCCTCGCGATGGGACGCAGTCGTCCGTGCTATCGGCCGGATCATGAACCCTGTTCAGGAGCAGCAGAAATGAACTGGCGGCGATTCTTCCGGCGCGAGGAGGATGACTCGGACCAGCAGCAAGAGTTGGACTCCTATCTCGATATCGCGACTGAGCAAAACATCGCCCGAGGCCTGAGCCGGGATGAGGCGCGAACCGTCGCGCAGGATCTGGAACAGTCCCCGTTTGGCGTCTGCCATCAGTGCGTCTAGGCCAGGACGCCTTTCCGCCGAACCGCTCGCCCGGTCCGAATAGACTTTGTGGAGCGTCGAGCCCCGTTGTTCAATTAGGTTTCGAAGCGGTTGCTCTTGCACTTCGCGGTTCTGGACGAAAGTCAGCGCGTCGCCCTGCTTCGTCTTGCCGGTCGTGGATACGCGGACGTAAATTGCCGCCCTCATACGCGCCCGCCTGAACCGATCTTGAGATCATTGTGGCCTGGTAATGATAAATCAACAGCTTGCATAGTCTCCTCTACCCTCTTGGGTCGAGGTATACATCAGTTATCGGTATAGAAAAAAGTGAGTAATGCTGTTGGTGGCCTTCCCTGGCCACCACGTTTTCAATAACTTACAGCCATCGTCAACTGCAAGTTTGTTCTAATTTTGTTCCAATACCAGATTCAGGCCTGCCGGGATTTATCTCCCAAACAGAGTGGCTCAATGAAGTTCGCGCCCATGAATGCAAACGAGAGGGAGTTTGACCTGCTCACTTCGAGCGTCCGACAATTGGACTTCCCAGTGTGCGGATTACCGGGGGAAGGTCACAACCATTGACCCGGTTGATGACTGAGGAATTGGAGTACCAGTCGAGGCAGTAGGAGTTTTCAAACCTTAATCTTGCCCGAGGCCCACGTTGTTGCCAGGCGCGATCCAGCGGTTGCCGCGAACATCGTGTCTGCTACCAACCGGCGGGTCCGCTGGATTCGCCCCGGCGTTTCCAGGGTCGACGCCCTGGAACCTCCCTTACGCGCCGCTCGCCGAACCTGTCTATGTCTCTTGTCGAGTTCATTCCGCTTGCCTAATCTGATTGCGCTCGTTGATGCGCAGTTCCTCCAACTTCCCAGTGAAACGCCTATCGTACCCGCTGAACGCCGTCTTGATGCGATTCAAGTTGGACTCAATTAACCGCCCGGCCTGTTGAAGATCCAGTACGTTAGAGGGCGCTGCGTCCGCCTTCTCATCCAAGGCGGCCAGGATCGTGGGAAGTTCATACCAATATCGGGATCCACTCAGGGACGCAATCCGCACATCTATCTCTCCCCGTCCTCTGCAAAATCGAACAAGAACGGTATCGATTGCTACCGTAACGAACGCATAATCAAAGCTCACCGGAAACTATCTCCATCTGGGTCCGTGAACGCCTTCCGATAATAGTACATAACGAGCAACTTCCAAGAGCCCAAACCCTAAGAGAGTCCTCTGGCATTTGTCGTGGCGGATGCGGGGCAATGCAGGATTTAGATGCGGGCCGTCATTCGCCCTATCGAGAATCTTGCGCCGACCGGCGAGACGGGATAGCTGTTGTCTCCGGGCGTTCTTAAGGCCCAGTCAGTTCTCAGTAGGTTTCTCTTCAATGTGGTCGATGACCAGTACGGGCAGCGGACGCTTCTCCATTTCGAGTTTCAGTCCAAGTTGCTTTTGCAAAGCTTCGGGTAAGGAAAGAGAACCATTGGGGTCCGACACTCCAGCGGACGCATTCGGATCGAAACGTGCGCCCGGCAGCAGGTTTATTCCGCTAAAGTTCACGCTGAAATCGTAATATCCGTCCAGTCCTGTCGCATCCCTGATGGGCGCACGAACATAGCCGTTCGCCATTTGCTGCAAAATCACGCCGAACTGTGTCATATTCATGTTCTGGCATGTGATGAGGCGGTTGAGCATCGGATTCGTACCCGCTCCCGCTTTGCAGTTGGTTCGATTCTCCGGATCGGCCTTCTGCAATCTCACTTGTTTTGCCGCAGTCATGGTGTAGGCGGAAACAGGCCTGTCTTCCGTGTGCGCCTTCAATTTGAAGCGCTCGATTAGCAAACCCCGCAACATCAGGCGCAAAGTATCGAAATCTACGTCCTGTGCTCTCACGGGGCCTGCGGTTGCAACCTTCGCTGTCACGTCGAATCGCGCCGAATCGGCCGATTTGGGCAGCCCGATCAACATGTCGTCGTTGTTAGGCAGGTCCCAGGCAAGCGCGATGAGTTGTTTCAGGGGAAAGTTCTGGATATCTAGACGGCCGTTCTGAATATTTCCCCTCTGCCCCGTTGCATCCGGCGCGCTCGGTTTGACAATGGCTACCTCGAACTCCGTTGGAGGAGGCGGCGGGATTCTAGATGTTACCTCCGGAGCATTCGGCGTGGGTTTCTGACTCACGCTATCGACGACCAGAACCTGCATCGGCGCCTTTTGAGCTTCCAGCTTCAATCCGAGCTGCTTATCAATCGCGTCAAACAGAGTAATTCCGTCGGGTCCGGCCTGCGCGAGGCGATTTCGGGGCGTCCATTTGATCTCGAAGTCCCAGGTTTCCGCTAATCCGGTTTGATCAACAACGGGATCAAGCAGATAGCTCCCTCCATTCCAGTCCCAAAGAACATCGGCGAAAGCGGCCATGGTCACGCCGTGGCAAGCCATCACTTGGTAAGGCACGGTCCCTGGCGCCGGATTCTGCGGGACTCCCTGGCATCCTGACGAATCCGATCCTTGGGCTTGCTTGAGTTTAGGCTTCCCTTTGCCCGCCAGGAGAACATAAGCCGGCCGAACTTTCGTGTCCTTGTGAACCATTAGTTTGAATCGATCCGCGAGCAAGTTCTGCAACATCAGGTTGAGATTCTCTTGTGTGGTCGCCGCAGGCGCCTTCGCGAGAACGTCAAACCGGTCCCAATCGAGCCAGTTCGGCCCGCCCACAATCTTGCTGGAGTCCAGTCTGTAGGCCATGCCGATAAGGTCGGCCATGGTTGCGCCGCGCACATCATAGCGGCCGCCACGCAGCGCTCCCCCGCGCATGCCTGGATTCGTCGACGGAGCACTGTTATGTACGTCTGCGGATTCAAATGTAGGCAGGGCGTCAGCCGTTTGGCCGAATGCCGCGCCGGCCAAAAGTGCGGCCAGCATTGCTGGTTTCATGGTTCTCCTCCCTTAGTCAAGATGGGACGGTCAGATTATATAAAAGATACGCTTTTGCGGAGGGGAGGCTTCATTCCACAAGCTGCATTACTGGCCTATGTGCGAATGGAAGTCAGGTGTTTTCGTAGTGCCCGCGCCTCGGCTAGAACGGCACGAGCGGCATCAATGGCATGAACCGATGCGGTGCCATTATCAGGCGCCGGTTCACCCAACCCTGAATCGCGGTATTGGCGAAGCCGTTCAACCATCAGATCCCTGATGGCGTTTGCATTCGACACACCCCTAAAACGTCCGATGTGGCCGCCTCCGCCCTTCTCCGGCCCGCCCCCAGCAGATTGGACCTCCAAGTCCGCGAGGTTCAAAAGCTTTTGGAGCGGGCCCGCGGTTATACGGATTTCTTGGACGTTTGAAAACGTCATCGTGAGTTCCCGAACGTTTAGAACACCCGTGCGAATCCTCAGGCTACGATCCGTGATGACGTACCAACAAAGGGCGTAATTGAGACGTTGAGAAAAGAACGTGAAGAAGGCGGCCGTCGTGAAGGCAAGTCCCACGAGCACCTCAATGATTTGCCAGGTCATCTTGGCCCAGTCCTGCATATTTGGGTATGGTTTTGAGACGAGGAAGTGAACGGCTAGCAGGCCCATCAATATAAGGAAGTTGGAGAGGAACCACATCAGCAAACAGAATGTGAAGTAGTTGCGGCCGGGATGGAATACTTGAATGGATTCCGGCGAGCCCTCAGGCGGCTGTGGATACGGCGGTACGCGCAATCTGGCCTGAATCCACAATTCGAGCTGTGAAAACTCGCGAGGCGCATCAGGCATTACGACGCTCCAGAACCTGTCGGATCGCGCGAAGTTCGCCGACGACCTCGGTCAAAACTTGAGCCAGTGAATCTGCTGGACCAGCCGCCGGACCAATGTTGTGCTGATTGCGAGCACCTCGCATTCGGGAATACAGGAAATCGCGCATGGCTGTGTGGTCGGTGATACCTTCGAGCGTCATCTCTGATCCCGAACTGCCGCTTGCCGTCTGGATTTCGATTCGGGCGAGTCCGAGCCAGCGTTCCACGACATTCGATCGCAACTGGATATCTTGAATGCGCGAATAGTTGAGCATGATCTCGTGACGCATCAGGATCCCCCAGGCCATGTGGATACCTTCCGCATCGAAGCGGTAGCGCATGGTATGAAAACGGAAGTAGAACAGCATAAGCGTCACCGGCGCAGCGACGGTAGTCGCGAGAGCTTTCAGAATGTAATACTTCATCAGCGCCGGGCACGGTCGGTTGATGACTGCGATATGATCTGGTACGGTTTGCGGATCCATTGGACGCTAATTCTAGCAAGGGACCTTATCGATGTGCGGCAGTCAATCGTGGGCCGATAATGTGGGTTATCAGGTAGAAGGCTCGTTCGATTTCCGGTGCTGCGTAAACACTGCCCATATCACGCCAGTAGACTCGGGAGAAATGGCACTTTACGATGGAAGTCGGCGCCCGCGCGCTAGATGAGAATGCGCGACTCCCAAATTCCCCTGACAACTGCCGTTCTGGCCCTGCTCAGCGCACTCCTCATCGCGGGACAGATGAACAGTGGGGAAGTCGCCGGCAGCGTGCAGGACGCTCAGGGAGGGGCATGACTCCTGACTTGCTCCAGTTCGGCGGCGGAAAAATTGCACAGCCGTGCGATTGCGGCAGGCGCCCCTTTTGCGGCCACTACTCGAACTCCGTTGTCAGGCGCTTGCCCCAACCGGGAGGCCTAGCAGCAGGATCAGTAGTATTCGTTTCATTCCTCAGTCCGGAGGTTTTCCGATATTAGAACTGGGCAATAATCCAAAGGGTTGGGGAGGGGTGTGGGCGAGTTGATCTCAAGCATTGGAAATTACGCCCAGGACCCCACCTGCCGATTACGGCAGCGCCGTCCTTGAGATCGTTAGGCGGCGGCACCACGTCCTGACGTTGAAGATCCGTGTACCGCACGACGTCCCGTTGCGTCTGCTCGTGATCCGCTTCCACGCGTTCCACGTACTGGAGGGCTTCTTTCCTCAGGGCTTCCAGCGATTCGATTTCCGCCTTGGTCCGTGCCACCTCACGTGCATCGATCGGGAAACGGCTGATGGTGGCGATAACGGTTTGGGGTGTGACAGGAGTAGAGGTCATCGCGCCATGCCAGCTGCGGGTGAGCCGGAGCCAACGATTACAAGGACTAATGTACGGTTAGCCGATCGTCCGGACAGAACCCAAATCTGACGCCTCCCACAAGGACGTTTCTCGGGATCGATCAGCCTGAGGTGCGGCTTCCCACAACCCGGCGTCCAGACGCGGCGCCGGAGTCGGTTATCCAGAAATGGTTTAGCTGTTTTCGACCAGTCAGCTTGTTCTGCATGAATCGTATATAGTTACAGACGCAGGCAAGGCTCTCGAAGCTTGCTCGTTCGCCGTTCCTGGCCGGGGAACGGTAGTCTCCGGTACTCCCGAAAGGAGCACGCGTGGAATCACCAAAACGAGACCTACTTGTTTCAAAAACATGGATTCAAGCCGTCGCACTAGTGGTCGTGTTCGGTTTTTTCGTACTAGGTTTGCTGGCGTATCGGACCTATTCGGGTGAAGCGCCCATTCCGGCGCGCGTCGTGGACCCCAAAGGCATCGTCCTTTTCACCGGCGACGACATTACAGGTGGCCAGCAAGTCTTTCTGCGCAACGGTCTTATGGAATATGGCTCGATCTTTGGGCACGGAGCGTATCTTGGACCTGACTACACCGCCGACTACTTGCGCCGTTCCGCGACAAGTGTATTCGAAGTTCATGGCGGCCAACAATCAGACAGCGCGAATAGTAAAACTGTGGCCGAGTTTAAGACCAATCGGTATGACCCGGCAAGCGATACCCTCACGTTTACCGAGGCCCAATCCACGGCATATAACCAGCTCAGAGACTACTATCAGTCGGTCTTCAACGAACCTTCCACTCATTCCGGACTCCGCCCGCATGCCATCAGCGAACGCCGCGATACGGACCAGCTGACCGCGTTTTTCGCGTGGTCCGCATGGGTGGCTTCGGCCACTCGGCCCGGCACTGATTATTCCTATACCAACAATTGGCCGCCCGAGCCCCTGGTCGGAAATCGAGTCACGGCCAATGCCGTGCTCTGGAGCGTCCTTTCTCTGATAGCTCTGCTGGGCGGCATCGGCCTGTTGTTCGCAGCGTTTGGGAGATGGAACTTTCTGGGATGGCATGGTCGCGAGCAAAAGACGTTGAGCTTCCGCGCTCCCGGAGCCGTCTCCCTGACTCAGGCGCAGCGCGTGTGCGGCTGGTTCTTCTTCGTCATGGCCTTATTATTTCTGCTCCAGACTCTGGTTGGCGCCGCGTCGCAACACTACCGAGCCGACGCATCCAGCTTTTTTGGCCTGGACTTAGCCCAGATTCTTCCCTTCAATCTGGCGCGTACATGGCATTTGCAATTGGCGATCTTCTGGGTCGCCACCTCCTTTCTCGCCGCCGGTATTTTCCTGGCGCCGATGATCGGTGGGCGCGAGCCAAAAACACAGAAGTGGCTGGCCATCGGGCTGTTGTCCGCGCTGGCGATTGTGGTCTTCGGCAGCTTGGCGGGCGAATTCGCGGGGATTCACGGCTACATCCAGCGCGGCTGGAGCTGGTTCGGCAACCAGGGTTTCGAGTACCTGGATCTGGGGCGCTTCTGGCAGATCCTGCTTACGCTCGGTCTGTGCTTCTGGGTGTTGATGCTGTACCTGGCACTGCGCGGCCGCCTGAAGACGGAACACAAAGGGAATCTGCCATGGTTGTTCTTGTTCTCCGCCCTGGCAATTCCGGCGTTTTATGCCGTGGGATTACTAGCGCAGCCGGAGAACCATTTCACAACCACCGACTTCTGGCGCTTCTGGGTCGTGCATCTCTGGGTCGAGGACTTTCTAGAGCTTTTCACCACAGTCATGGTGGCCTGTATTTTCGTTCTGTTGGGAGTTGTGGCGGAGCGGGTGGCCCTGACCGTGATCTACCTCGACATTGTGCTTTACTCTGCGGGCGGCGTAATTGGCTCGATGCACCATCTTTACTTTTCCGGGACGCCAGCAGAGCATCTTGCGTTGGGAGCATTTTTCTCGGCAGCCGAGGTAATCCCACTTACCTTCCTGACAGTGGAGGCTTGGAGCTTTCTGCAGCTCGGGGCGCAGCAACAAGCCAAATCACGTACCCCATTCCCCCACTATTGGGCAGTGATGTTTCTGGTAGCCGTGGGCTTTTGGAACTTTCTGGGTGCGGGCATCTTCGGATTCCTGATCAACCTTCCAGTGGTGTCCTATTACGAGATTGGAACCGCACTAACGTCCAACCATGGACATGCATCCATGATGGGCGTTTACGGAATGCTGGCAGTGGGTCTGGCATTGTTCTGCATTCGCTACCTTATTCCGGAATCGCGGTGGTCAGACCGGGCCGCAAAAGTCAGCTTCTGGTCGCTCAACCTCGGACTGGCCTGGATGGTTTTTGCCACATTGTTCCCGCTGGGACTATTGCAGCTGTACGAATCGGTGAACCATGGTTACTTTGAGGCGCGTAGCCTCAAGTTCTTGACCAACGACGCGAACGCGTTTCTGGAATGGCTTAGACTACCCGGCGACGTCGTGTTCATCGCCGGGGGCGTGTTTCCCATACTGTATCTTTGCTGGCTGGGAATTCGTCACACCGTGCCGCCCACCAAAGCCGAACAGCCTGAAGCGGTTCTGTTCGCCGAGGTAAGCGAGCCGTAATGCTTGCGGAGTTCCATCTGGAAACATTGCTCGCGGCTGGCTATGCGCTGCTGTTATTGGCCATCGCGGCCGGTCTCGAGTTGATGGGACGGCATTCCCACAGGCGTGCCGGCCAGTTTCACCATCGCGGCTTCCGATTTCATAAGCACGCGGATCATTGGGAATGTCCACATGGGGCCAAGCTTGAAAGAGCCGAGATCGACAACGAATTGCGTGTCATCCGCTATCGGGCCCCCGCCCAAACCTGCAATGGTTGCCCGATCAAGGCTCAGTGCACGGATTCCGATTCTGGACGAGAACTCTCGATTTCTCTGGATCCGTGGCTAAGCTCCGAAATTGGCCGCTTCCACCGAGGAATATCGCTGGCGCTGTTGATCCTGGCGGCTTTGATCCTGGCCGTCGAGTTGGTGCGGCATGGCCGCGGGCCGGAGCGGTGGGTTCTTTCCGCGGCAGTGGCCACCTTGAGTCTGTTCGCTTTGCATGTAGCGCGAGGTCTGCGGGCGGATCCTCGGAGCTGATCCGCTATTGTGGTTTTTCAGCCCGGACTTGCTTCAACATGAACAGAAGCATTACCACGGGCGTTTTTGCGGCAATCCCGTGCGACAATCCTGGAGTCATGTGAACCAACGATCCTGACTGCAATTTCTTCTCACTGCCCGGCTTGAATTCGGCTTCGCCCTTCACGAAATGGAGCACTGCGGCCATCGGTGCCGTGTGGGGAGATAGTTCCTGGCCAGCGGAGAATCCGAAAGCCGCGACTTTCAGTGCTTCATCCTTGAATACGGTTCGACTCAGGATTCCATTGTTGCGTATCGGAACTTCCATTTGGATGTCTTCGACGAAGGTTGCAGGTCATGTTGTTATTGTGAGCTCGTGATTGCCAGACCTGCGAAGTAAGCCAACACTGGCTGGGAAATCACACTGACATGAGCACGTCTCCAACAAACTTCCAGGATGCGGCGTTCCAAGAAGTTACTCCCGATAAGGGCGTATCCGGAAGCTATCTCCACGAGCCAATCGGCAAAGGGGAGACGCACCACCGAAGGTCCGACTCTGCTCGCGGGCCAACTCGCTACCTGTGGTCTTACACGGCGCCATTACACAGGATAGGTCGCTCACATCACGTATGACCATTCGTGCCGGTTAATCGCACTAAACGGGGTTAGCGAGTTTCCAGCCCAGTTACTCAATTCTCCGTCGGCTGTCGAATCGCTGAGTATCTGTCCAATCCGGCGCCAGAAGCCTATCGGGAACGACGGCGAACGCATCCAGTAGAGCGCTCTAAGGGACTCGCAGACCCGATTGATGCGGCTCGCATCCATGGTCGATCTTCCAATGCAACCGCCCCCGCCCGGCGGCGGTGGTGGGGCGTTTCCTCCGCCGCCGGCAGTCGCGAAATTGGGCGTAGACGCGGCGGGCCGGATTGAGGCAACCTCGAACTTCGGTGCGGCCGCTGCTGCAGATTGAGCTTCGCTCTGGGGCGGATTCATCAGCCCGCTCAAGGTGAGCATCACAGCAGCGCCCAGCAGTTTGCTCCTTGTGAAACCATAATTGTTCGCGAACCGGGATCTCACGAAGTCGAGCATTGGTCCCCTCTCTCGATCGATTTCTAATGACATCGACGAGGCCAAAGAAGTTCCCGTATGCCCACGCAAGGGCAAGTGGCTCCCATTGTTGAGACTGATTTTTCGCGGGAAGTCGTGAATATCACCAATCCTTGGCGGGCTAGAAGCGGCTAGCTCCTGAATCTCCACACGGGGCCATGGAAGTCCACTTTCGGCAGGTAGGCCGTTCGCGCCAGTTGAAATCCCGGCCGCGGCCGCATCGATCTGCTCTTGGGACGAGCGCACGGATGGATAGTTGCGCACAGCGCTATCCACTGCGTCCGACAAGGTCAGTTGAGCCTGCGCTGACAGACCCCTCGCAATCATCAGAAGCCGGCGATGGATTCCATCTATCCTTGAGATCCCGGCAGATGTGGGGCAGGGCGCGGCCCGCGAAAGGTCCTAGCAGGTTAAAGACTAATTGCCGTACACGCTTAAACTTGTCTTGGCGTGGACTCCACGGTTGCTCCAAGAATCTCAACCACAGCCTGTCCCTGATGGGACCCGTTCCGAACCATTATTCCCGTGGCTTTAGGCTGATTCAGCCGGACGAATACGTCGATTCGCCCATGCTCTGGCGAGATCGTCTGTTCACCGTGAATGTTGTCCGCGGCGAACAAACCGATCCCAATCTCCCCCGAAAGCACTTGAAGGTTCAGCTTTGCCCAGTACCAGAAGCCCGCCTCCGATATCTGTTCCGACGGGAGCGGGATAAGCGCAGAATAGCTCCACGGTTTCGAGGATGTCGTAACACGCGCGGTCCTTCCGCACTCAATCTTAGCGCCCTCCCACCAGGGCGCCGCGTAGATATCCTCGAGTTTGAGAACTGCGTCCGAACTCTGGGCAGGACCGCGCGGCGCTTCCGGTTGTGCCGGCGGCTTGAGCGTAAACGCGCCTGTAGAGCTGATTTCGAATGCCTCTGATCTCCGTGCGAGATCCGAAAGCCTCACAGACTGAGGGTCGAACCCCGCAGCCTCGCGGCAGAACCTTAAGAACTCCGGTGAAACACCTTCCAGCCAAAACACATTTTCCGCAGCCCAGGTCAGGATTCCGGCGCTCGCCGCGGCTTTAATGGCTGCGATATCGCTCCCTGCGCCAAGCGAATTCAAATAGCGGTTCAGGACGAAGAGTTTGTCCGTGGTGAACTGCGAAAAACTTTCGGCCCGGAACGACATGCTGGTGCGGTCGGCGAGCGCGGTCGCAATCGGCTCGGGTTCCAGCACAAATTGGGAGGCTTCGTGTTTCGATCCCAGTCGCAACCAAAAATCGTAGTCGGGACACGTCGTGAGCGCTTCGTCGTAGTACAGGTCGGGACCGATGCGCTGGCGGTTCAGAAAGGTAGCCGCGATAGGGATGGCCGTCACATTGTTGATGATCTTCGTCCAATCAAAGGGCGGCGGGATAAAGGTCTGGAGCACCCGCCCGGTCGTATCGATCAGGCGCATACCGCCGAAAACGACCACAGCATCTGGATGGCGATGGAACCATCGAACGCCTTTCTCGATCGCGTCATCATCGAGGAATTCGTCGGCGGAGATGATACAGACAAGATCGCCCTTCGAGCGCGCCAGGCCGCGATTATAAGCCTGGCCGATCCCGCTATCGGGTTGCGAGACGATTTCGACCGGCGGCAAGCCGGGCACCGAGCGCAAATATTCGACAGTGTCATCCTTGGAGGCGCCGTCCTGAACGACGATCTCAAAGTTCCGGTAGGTTTGCCGCTGCAACGCCTCCATAGTTTGTCGCACGTGCGGCATGGCGTTTTTCACGGAGAGGACTAAGGAAACGAGGGGAGAGGCAGGCACGATGCTCAATCAGTTAGTTGCTCGAAGTCGTCTCCGACTCTGCGCCGTATCCAGGCAGCGACGTCGCCCGCCGGGCCGCGTCCCAAGGGAACGTACTTCGTAACCCGCCCGATTGCTTCCGCCGAAAGGCAACGCCAGCAATCAACCACGGTGGTGGCCGCGCCCGCGGCCCAATCAACAGTGCTAAATTCCGGCAAGGGATTCGCGATTACCACGAGAGTCGATTCGCGGAGGCAGGCTTCCGCGGATGAGCTGAAGTGCATCGTGTTTCCCATCGCGCGTCTCGCCTCAGGCATCGCCAGAGGGTCCCAGCCCGCGACACGCCGGCCTTCCTTCACGAGCCACGCTGCGAGATCCATGGCGTAAGAGCGCTCGATTGAAGAGGTACCAGGCTTGTATGCCAATCCGAGAATGCCGACAGCTTGACCCGCACGCGACAAGGAGAGGATTTTCCGCAGCACGTATCGCCCGTGCTCGCTGTTGAATAAATCGACAGATTGCGGCAGCCGGCTGGGAGTGCCGATGGCATCCATGAACGCGCTCAAGGCCACATTGTCGCGAGGCCAGCACGGCCCTCCGTACGGCACGGCGCCTTTGAAAAAACGCCGGCCCATACGGTGCGCCAGAGCCTCGGTAATGCTATCAACGTCGGCACCGGGGACTTCCGAGCAGATGGACAAAAGCATATTCGCAAAGGAGACCCGCATGGTTTCATGTGTGTTGGATGCGATTTTGGTGATCTCCGCTTCCGCGGGAGACATGCGCGCGATTGGTGCTTGATCGCGCATCATCGTGCGATGAGCGGCCAGAACACATTCGCCCGATGCGTGGTCCGTCTGGCCAATCAAAAGGTAATCGGGCCGTTCGATGCCCTTCACGATCTCGCCGAGCGCGATGAAGGAAGGATTGTAACAGTACCCCAAGCCTTCGCCCACTTTTCGGCCCGAGGCTTCCTCCAGACGCGGAATGATGCGGGTGTCGCTCGATCCCGGCAGCACGGTGCTTACGATCGCTACAGTATGTGCTCCCGATTTCGACCGCAGCGACGCTCCGATTTGGTCGCACGCCTTGAGGATATAGCGCAGGGAAAAGCCACCCAGAGCGTTGCTGGGTGTAGGAACGATCACAAAGCTAAGCTCGGATTCGCACACCGCCCGAATCGGATCGACGGTTGCAGAGAAGTCTCCGGAAGAAATCCGCGTGAGGCGTTCGACCACTCCCGGCTCCTGCGTGTGGAAGGCGCCGCTATTCAAAGAGTCTACAACCGCTGCATCGACGTCCACGCCGATAACGTTATTGCCCGCGGCCCTCAGGCACGATGACAGCGTTACGCCAACCTTCCCTAGACCAAAGATGGAGATCCGCATAAGTTCAGTTTCCTTGGACCTGCGCCGCGTCGAGCGGCACCGCGGAATGCCCAGCCCATCGGGGGTTGCGAAACACCCCGGCTGATACGGCAGCAGCCGTTTCCAAGAACGCGTCCTCGACTGTAAACCACGTGGAAAATCCCAGGTCACGCTGAATGCGTTCCCCGCTAGCGCGATAGTCGCGCAAGTCTGCTTGTTTGTCGGTGATCGAGATCCTCGCCTCGGGGTAGTGCTTCAAAACCAAGTCCGCCAAATGCTTTTTTTGGCAGTTTTCGCCGACCACGTTGAAGATCTTGCCGCGCAAGACCTCGCTATCCGCTGCGAGACACTCCGAGATTGCGCGGGCCGCATCGCGAATATGCAGAAAGGGTCGCCATGCCGCTGGCGCGAACACGTGGATCGGGTCGCCTAGCACCGCGGATCGAGCCAATTCGCTAACCAACAAATCGAATCGCATTCGTGGGGACAGCCCGCATATGGTCCCAAAGCGCAGGATCACGGTGCACACACTCCCCGATTTCGCGAGAACGTGCTGTTCAGCCTCCACTTTCGCCCGGGCATACTGCGAAATGGGCCGCAAGGGATAGCTCTCATCGGCGATTTCGCCGGGGTCGGAGATGCCATAGTTGCTGCAGGTGCTCACGAATACGAAGCTCGGCACACCGCACTCGCGCGCCGCCGCGAGAACGCTTTCCGCCCCCCCGCAGTTCACTGACCAAGCTGCGCTTTCATCGATCGCACAGGCAGCTTCACCCACAATAGCCGCGAGGTGGACAACGGCGTCGGCACCCTGGATGGCTTCTAGAACAGTTTTCCGGTTTCGTACATCTCCGGCCACAAGTTGAAAGGAGGGATGGCCTTGCAGGGATAAAAGAGACTCGCCGCCATAGACTAACTTATCGAATACGACGACCTCATGCCTTCCCGCCAGCAGATGAGCAGTGACCATCGAGCCGATGTATCCGGCTCCGCCAGTAACTAAGACCTTCATTCGAAAATCACATTCACGGACGCGCGGCCTGCATGTTCAAATTCCACTGGATGCCGCGCTGCTTTTCCATGTGCGGAAAGTAAGCTTGCGAGAAATCGTCGACGCCGGCATGTTCCGTATCGCGCCAATCCCATCTTTCCGGCCGGACGAATCCCGAGGAGAGCAGAACTTCCCGAAGGGACGCTTCGTCGAACGTCGTGCGATGGTAGAGATAACCGCCTTTCCCATCGGGTATCTTACCGTAGAGCGTGCCAAGCAGCCAGTCCAATTTCAGTCCAGCAGTGTACAGCCTAGTCATTACCTCGAAGTCCGGCACCGATAAGCGCAGGACTCCACCCGGGCAGAGAACCCGGCCCCACTCCTTAAGTACATTGGGGAGTTCTTCGCGATCAAAATACTCAATCACCTGACACGAGTACACAAGAGACGCGGACTTATCTTCGATGTTACTGAGAGAGCGGATATCCTGAACGAAATCCACATGGGGAAATGGATGGCTATCGATGTGGACGAAGCCGGGTATGTGTCGCTTCCCGCAGCCGAGGTGAAGCTTCTTTAGGTTGTTGGCGGACATCTTGATCGTTATTCAGGAATGATTCGATAGGAACGGCCGCCGGCCGTCACCTTAGCGTGAAACAGCGGATGGGCCGTGAGCGCTCGAAGCAGCCTCTGCTGTGCGCGGTCGAGCTCGATGTAAATCGGCAATTCCTTCTTAGGATAGTAGGCCCCTCCCACTTGCGGAACGGACGGAACATCTCGTTGCAGCAGAGTCGGAATATGCTTGCGAAATAGCCGCAATAGCAACCTCTGCGATCGCAAGGCTAGGTCGCCCGCCGTGAAGTGCGGCTTTATGGGAAACCGCTGGACCTCTATTAAGGGGCCCGTGTCCAGACCGGCGTCCATGTAGTGGATGCTCGCCCCAAAGTCGGGGACTTCCTGCATGATGGCCTGGTACGCCACATCCCTGCCTCGAAGCTCCGGCAAAGGCGCGGAATGAAAGTTAATCCATTGCTTTCGCCCGTCAAATTCGGATGCGGGAATCCGATGGCCATAGAGAAACGCGATTCCCAGATCGTAATCCGGAAACTTCTCGACGGGACGATTGTCTGTGTCGGAATACACTACATCGCAAGACTGCTTTCCGAGCCAGCGCAGCAATGAAGGCCCCCATTTCCCTCTGGACAGAAATACAACCCGTCTTGAACTCATGGCCTTCGCCCCAGCATTCCTAACGTTGGGAATCAATTCTGCACACAAAGCAGAGAAACGCCGGTCTGACGAACAGCGGCGCCGATTCGATCCGCATCTTCTGGCGCGAGACTCATTCCGAATGGAAGATACACCGCGTGGCTGGTCCACGCATCCGCATTGGGATAAGATCCGGAGAGACTCGCATAGGCGGGATGCTGGGAAAGAGTTCTATATTGGCGGACAGCATGAATATTCTGCTGCCGCAATGCGGCCACCAGCTCGTCAGGCTGCTCTGTAAACACGATGTTATGCAGAGGAGCCTCATCCCCGGGGACTTGATACAAATACTGGCCAAGTGCCTCACGTAACACGGCGAATGATGCGCGTCGGCGCTCAAGCCGGGCACCCAGATCGCGCAATTGGCACATTCCGAGACGAGCCTGAATGTCCGTAAAACGCAGGTTCGTGCCCACTTCCCGATTGAGATTCGTTTTGCGCCACTCCAAATCGCCATGATCGATAAACGCCGCGGCTTTGTCGAGCAGCGTACGGTTATGACTGACGAGAGCGCCTCCCTGGCCTGTCGTGATAACTTTCGGGACGCTAAACGAGTACACTCCAATTGTGCCGAACATTCCCGCCGCGCGGCCCTCATAACGATGTCCCAGCGCGCACGCGGCATCTTCAATGAGAGGGATGCCCCGGCTGGCGCACTCGCTTGCAATCCCGGCCAAACGGACGCTGGTGTGTCCGGAGAAATTCACGTAGCAAACCGCTTTTGTTCTGGCCGTAATCGCCGCATCCAAACGCTCGGGGGACATGCAGCCGGTTTCCCAATCAATATCCACTAATTTCGGCTGGAGCCCGATAGATGCAAACGCATTGATCGTGGCAATGACTCCGTAGGCCGGGACCAGTATTTCGTCGCCGGGCTGGAGCCCAACCGCCTTCGCGGCAACACTCAAAGCTACCGTACCGCTAGCTGTAAGCACGCATCCAGTGGCACTGGCGAATTCCGAAAGCGCACCGGCGAAGGTTTGGGTCGCAGGTCCAGGCCCAATAAATCCCGACAGAACCTGGTCGCGAACTGCATCCGCATACTCGGGAGGAAACCATGGCTCAACGAGCGGAATGAGGCGAGTTCCGGAGGTGACGGAAGCCATCAGGTGAATCTAATCATAACTCATGGGATCTCGTGTTTTCAAAACAAGTTCAGAGAGCGAATGACTTCAGAGAAAGGCGGCTCCGGGCGTCGATATGCCGATATAATCCCAGGGACAAGCATGAAACGACGTCGATCGCTGGCCGTAATCGTCGGCTTGGGCCTAGCTGCATGCTTGCGCCGCGCGCCGGATCCATGAGATCCCAGCTCTTAGGGGGATCGGGCGTGCCAGGATGCGATCGGGCAAGGTGGCTATTACAGCCACGGAACCTTCATTCGGCACGTTTACCCGGTCAGAACGGCCCTCCGGCGCGGTGTTATCACGTATTATCGGTAGGTATCGTATTCGAACGATCAGTGATCTTCCAAGGACCGAACTCAGGCTCTGGTGGTAGCCTCTGGATTCACGAGCGGAGACATTATGAATCGTCCTATCCTGGCAGCGGCATTGCTGCCCTTGCTTGCTCTTACTGCATATTCGCAAAGCCCGCGCGCCTCTTTGCAAGGGCATGTCTCCTATCCGGATGGCTCGCCTGTTCCGAATGCGCCGATTCAGTTAAAACACCAAACAAGCGGTGCAGTCGCACGGACGCGGTCCGATGAGAACGGCCTTTACAAGTTCAGCGCGCTCGTCGACGGCAAGTGGGATTTGACCATACGGATGCCGTGCTGCGCCTATAGCGCAGTTGCCAACGAAGTTGTTGTGGCGTTGGACAGGACGCAAAAGTTCGACGTCAGGCTGGTGGAGACGATAAATGGCAGCACTCTCGGCGACGACCCCGCCC
>Ga0105237_10002482_pt1 | contig 22883 bp, 13 predicted proteins | sample KBSC24metaG_FD_81520 | JGI IMG/M metagenome (GOLD analysis project Ga0105237, IMG submission 81520) | Corn rhizosphere microbial communities from Kellogg Biological Station, Michigan, USA - KBS C2-4 metaG | ecosystem: Host-associated > Plants > Roots > Rhizosphere > Soil | place: Michigan, USA...
AGCCAGGTGGGAGAAGTATTTGCTGACGTCGCCGGATGCGTCGCACCAGCCGCCGGTGAGATCGACTGTTTTGTCGCTGCCGAATAATTTTATATGTCGATCGGCCTCTTGTTCTTCCGGTGAGCTGGCTCTTTGGTGATAGAAGAACCGGGTGATGGCGGGTACGGCGATCCTGGAGAGGGCATTGTCGTCGAGATGGAAGGTGGGGGATTCGGCGTTCTGAACTTTCAGCTTATAGTAGCCAGGGGTATGGAAGCCGGAGAAATCTATGCGGGAGAACCAGGGAGACTGCTGATTGCTTCGAGACTGTTGCGAGGACTGCTGCGGGGTCTGTAAAGACTCTTGCGGGGTCTGGATCCAGCCTGCGACCTGTTCAGACTTTTGCATAGTGCCCGTATAGACCGTTTGCAAAGTCCTGGCGTCGATGAGGGCGAATGTCGTGTGATCCGGGAGCGGGTCTTTGCTTCTGACGACGGCACTTTTTGGCGCCTCCATATTGTATGCAACCTGGTTGGCAAGGACGGTGATGGGCTGAGTCAGGGGCTGGTCGATGTCACGTTGTTCTTTATTGGGAACCTTTGAGGCGGCCCAAAGCACAGCATCCTTCAGAAGGGTGGTAAAGTTAGTATCAGCACAGATGCTGGTATCGTGGCCTATGCCGATGTACAGGACGCGGTCGTATTGCGGGTTGGTCCAGATGATAGGATGGTCCCCCATAGGATGGGCGGGTTTGTAGGTGGTCTCGTCGGCAGTGGCGAGAACGTGTACATTTTGCCTCGGACTTTTTTCAAATTCATACCATTCATCACGGATGGAAAAAGATCCGGGCAGGTGGCGTGTCACGGGATGGTCGTGATCCTCTACTATGACGGTGCCTTGCTGGAGCGGCGGATGGGGAGAATAGACGGCATTGCCCATCAACTGTTGGTACCATTGCCAGTATGTACGACCCGGCCTGGTGAACTGGGCGCCTGTGAGTCCGGCGGCGTGGACACCGATAAAACCTTTCCCCCGGGTGATGAATTGCTGGATCGCGTATTGTTGTTGTGCAGTGAGTTCGAAGGGAGCCTGGTGTAATTGAATAAGTACCTGGTATTTGGCGAGGTTATCTTCTGTCAGTGCGGAGAGATCGCAGGTGATGTCGATGTCGAGGTTGTTTTCGGCAGCGAGTCTTTGGAAGAGAGGCCTGGAGGCCTTTACCATGGGGTAGTGGTAGCGGTCGATGGAACCGACGACGAGGACCTTTATTGCATTGGGGCCGGAGGAGGACTGGGAGGCTGGAGACCACTGCCCGCCCGTGAGTCTGTAGAATGCCGCGCGGCCTGTGAAGTAGAGTGTACCGTTGCAAACGGCCAGGGTAGAGGGACGTTCGGGTGTGTGAATGAGATGTTGCTGCGCGCCGCTGGAATCGTATTTATAAATATCTCCGTCGGCGATCCAGACGTTGCCTTGTTGGTCGGGTACAGCGCTGAATTCACCTTTTTCGGCAAAATATTTCAGGTCGGAAAGATAGCCTTTCGTGTCTACCTGGAATTTAACCGTGCGTTTGTCATATTCGTCTACGGCGTACAGGGGGTGGCCGGGGAAGGCTTCTACCAGGGCGCATGATCTTGCCAAATCATAGCAGATGGGGATGATGGTCTTCCCGTCCGGGGCGAGCCAGCAGGAGTCGGCGTTGCGGATGGAGACCTGGTTGAAGTCATGAAAGTCGCGCCATCTGTTGGATGGGTAGAGGGCTTTGTAGATGTTGTCGACGGAACCCATAGGTACTATATCCAGTTTTTTTATCGTCTCGTCGGTAGAGTTGGGATCGATGGAATAGACGAAGGTGGCAAAGCCTGAGTTGCCCCAGCCGCTGAAGGAGGTGCCGCCCGCGTCGGGTGGGTTTTGGAAGCCCTCCTGCCGCCCGTTGACCAGGAATCCCGGCTGTGGATTGTATCTGAATACTACCAGCAGATTGTCTTTAGCGTCGCAGGCCAGCGAGAGCGGTTCCCAGGGGAAGTCGGCCAGCAGCTGGAGGGATTGGCTTGTTGCGGACCATTTGTAGACCCGTTTCATTCGCTGTTCGGCAAAAAATATATTTCCTTTGGAGTCGTGGCAGGCGCCGAGGGCGAACTCGAAACCTTTTGCGAGCAATTGGGTGGTGCCGGGGGAAAGAGTGTTGGGGCCGATGGCAGGGGCGGCGGCCAACTTGCGGGTTGTACCGGTGATGAACAGCCGCGAAAATTCCGTAGGCCTGACTTCTGTATTCGTATTGATGTCATAGAGCGGATTGTCCGTCGTGTATTTGATCTGACTGTAGTTGTGTACATTCAGGAGCTCGACGTTCCTGCAATCCCAGGTGCGAATAGAGTAGGGATACGGAACTTTGACGCGGATGACCCGGAACATATAGAGGTTCGCAAAGCTCATGTCATGGCAGTTCTGCATCTCCATCGGCTGGCATTCGGAGCTCTCCCGGCTCTCTTCTTCCAATTGAAGCGCATAGACATTCCAGTTGGCGACGTTATTGAACCGGACCTCATTGCGAACGTGATGTTCTACGGAAAGGGCATAAACTCTTCCGCGGGTCGTCGTATTGCTGGCATAGAACCCCGAGGTGGAGAAGGTGCTGGCAGACCATATGTTCTTGAAAATGCCACCGCCATTGTTGGTCACCCAGCAGCTCCAGTATTGTGTGTCCCATGTCTGTTCCCCGCTGCCGTCATAGGGGCGTACCGCCTGTGGGTTTTCCCATTGCCAGGAAACTTTCGGGCCCGGCCTCATGGTGCCATGGCCGCCGATGAATTTTACGTCATCGATCATGGAGTTCTCTCCTGCCTGCCATTTACAGGCTACGGCGCCGAAGTTGTTCTCTGCGGTGTACAGACCAATCCCCGTAAGGATATTCGTGCCTCCTTGGGGAGCTTCGATCATTGGCCGGGGCGCCCCGAACCCTCCAAAGAAAGGTGCGTCTTCCTTCAGGTCGAAATGAGTGGCCATAGGATGAAGACCAATGAGGATGGTATTGGATTTCAGGTGGATAGTTTCCGTGATCCTGTATGCACCCTGTGGTACGTAGATGACCGGGTGTTCGTCGATGGCTTTCTGGATGGCTTTTGTATCGTCCGTGATGCCGTCGCCCGCGGCGCCCAGTGTTTTCAGATTGACCCATTCCTTTACTGCAGGTAGATTTGGAATATCGCTGGGACTTGGTGCGGGCATGGTCTTCAGGGCTGTGAGCTCCATGTCTGCCCGGTATTTTGCATCCTTGTCAAGATCGTCCATCTGGAGGCCGTAGACGAGACGCCGGACCTCGTAGATGGGGGCCGGGGCCTTTGTGGCCGTATCGGCTTTGGGATACCTGATAAGGACTGGGGTATTGCGGCAGACGAGGTTACGAATATTGAGCTGCATATTTGCATTGCCTTCGTCGTTAATTGTCAGCGCGGCACCGGAGATATTCTCAAACCGGCAATCGCCGAGAAACAGTTTCTCCCAATAATTGGGGTTCACCCGTATGACCGAAGGGGTATTCTTTACCTGCATGCGGATGATGGTAATGCCCGCCTCCTGTGTCTTTATAGCTGTCTGTCGCTGGCCCTCGAAATAGGTGTCGAGCATCATGAACTGCCAACCCGGTGAGGCTTTTGTCGTATAGATGCCGTATTCGCCACCAAAAAACTTCACATCCTCTATCATATTGCCTACGTCGAACAGGCCGGCCTTACCTTTGCCAATATCAATATTACAGTGAGCTACGAAGCTGTGTTGGGCAAAATGGGTCCTGAGCGCAACAGCGGCAGGATTGCCGTCATCTATTTTCAGATCGATGTTGGAAAGGGAGCTGTAAAAAGTGCCGGCGCCGGCATCATGGACTATACCCGTGGAATCGAGGGTGCTGCTGGTGAACCAAAACATATAGGTAGATCTGCCTTTATCTTTTGGGTTTTCTTCCTGGAATCCCGGGGCGTTCTTTTTTAATATGATGAGGGGACGGTGGCTGCCATAGCCTATCAGGCGGATGGCGGCGGGGATATAGATTGTCTTTGAGATGGTGTAGGTCCCTTCCGGGATAAAGAGAATGCCAAAGTTCCTGTCCTTTTTTAGCTGGTCGATGGCCGTCTGCAGCTGGGTGGAGACGTCCGTCCGGCTGTCGGGCATGAAATAAGCTGCGGCGGGGTCCTCGATCCTTTGTGTGTAAATGGAGGCGCCGGGGGTGAATTGGGCATGAGCATACAGGGTGGCTGTGAGCAGGGCAATCGACAGGAGGAGCTTTACCATGGGATTATATCTTGTGCTATATCCGGCCGCCGATGGACCGGGGCCGTTAAGACAAGGTATGCAAAATCACCATGAAAAATCGCGTTTTGAGCGCGTGAAGTACTTTTGAAGTGGTGTGAAGGGTGGAATTACTTCTTTCGCTCCGGCGATTATCGATCGTCTTCTATGGAAAAGATATAAACTGTGCCGGAGTCCTGTCCCATCTCCTTGTATTGGATGGTAGTTAACCCTTTTTTATAGGATATCATTTGTAAGCTGCTTTTGCCATCCAGGTCGGGCAGGGAGGTTGTCGCGCGCTTATAGCCGGACTGGACAAGCTGTTTGCTAAAGCTGAGCGCTTCGGACTTTAGCCACAGGCCATATTCCAGGGTCAGCAATTTCATTTTGTTCTGCCAGCCAACGTGCAGGGAGCGTTGAGCGGCGCCGGAGTCGGTGGCCGTTGTGACTGTATAGCCGATGACTTTCATGTCGGCATCGTCATTGAACACCTGTTTTTGGAAACCTTTGGCCATCATAAAGGAGTCTATTTTTCCCAGCTTGTATTTTTTAAGGGCGGCGAGCTCATCTGGTTTTAAGCTCTGAGCCTGGAGAGAGGCGCCGCATATCATTAGCAAAAAAATGGTTAGTCGAAAGGAAAGGGTCATGTGGGTTATTTTGGTGATGAAGATAATTTTTATTTGCTAATTTGTACGGCATGAAGAATGTGATAGAAGACCATATGTCCAACTTTTTATTAGAACCGATAGGAATTATTCAATCGGCGATCAAAGACCGGGATAAGTCGCCAAAGCAGGGATATGAGGGCGCACCGGATGCATGGCTGCATGTGCATGAGAAGTTTGCGGCGGCACTGGAGGGAACGGCGGAAGGGGATGAAGTTGTCCTGATCACCTGGTTCCATCAATCTCACCGGGATGTGCTTGCCGTGCATCCCCGGGGTGACAGCAAGAATCCGCTGACCGGCGTCTTTGCTACCCGGAGTCCGGACAGGCCTAATCCGTTGGGGCTGCACCGGGTGAAGGTGCTGGAGATAAAGGGGACTTCCCTCAAGGTGGGGCCGCTGGAAGCTATCGACGGGACGCCGGTGGTAGATATCAAGCCTGTGCTGGAAGCTTCGGCGGATGGCTGATCATCTGACTCCCACTTCGAGCACGGTGATGGACCAGGGAGGTAATGTCCTGGAAAAATTTTTTCCCAATCCTTTTACCGTTGTCTGAACCGGAACGATCTTGTCCGGCTGGGTGATCGTATTGGTATCTTCGGGACTATCGGCCTTCAACACCCATTCAATGCCATTGCGGGTGACTTTTGCGGAGCCCTCCAGGTTTATGTTCACTGGCTGTGAAATTGCCTGTGCATTTACCAGTTTTATATATACCAAGCCCTTTCGGCTGTCACGGGTCGCCGCGAAGAACAGTGCGTCGATGGCCTTCGGCTGTACGCCGGCTGCGCTATCTCTTGCCGTCAACTTTTGCAGCTGTGTGGGGATATTACCGGATGTGATCTTAACAACGCTGTCACCGATGTGCGTGCTGAACAATTTTTGGGCATGATAAGAGGGCGAGCCAAAGGACGTGAGCGCGTCATATCCGATGAGGTCGCTTCGCCATTGCATGCCGCCGGGGTTTACATTTACAAACAACGGGGCATAGCTGGCCATGATCACGAGGTCGGAGTTCCTTTCCATACCTGTCATCCAGGCAGCATCGCCCAGGGCGGAATTGAAGTTTGTCGTTGGATAACCTTCTCTCGTCGCCCATTCCCCTACGAATACTTTTGGACCATTACGATCATAGCTGTCGTACTGTCTGGCATTTTCCTCCATCTGCGAAGCGTTGCGGTAGTAGTGTTCGTCCACTATTTCCGTTCGCCCGTTCGGGGCGGGGAAACGCGCGCCAAGCGGGTCTTTGCCACCCACCGTGGAAATGATCTGCAGCGCCGGATATTTTGCTTTGATCGCGTCATAGAATTGAGCATAACGGCCTTCATAGCTGCCCGACTGGTCGAATCCATCTTCGTTGCCTATCTCGATGTATTTAACCTTAAATGGTTCGGGATGTCCGTCCTTTGCACGTTGGGCGCCCCATTTTGTATTTACATCGCCCGTCACGTATTCGATCTCCTCCAGCGCATCGTCTACAAATGGCTGTAATAACGGACCTGCTTCCAGGTAATCCCTGTTAAGCGTATAGCCGGCGAACACCGCCAGCAGCGGCTCCATGTTCAGGTCTTCGCACCATTCCAGGAATTCCAGCAGCCCCATCCCGTCGGTGGATCGGTAGTTCCATGGGCTTAGATGCCCCGGGCGCTGATCGATGGGGCCGATGGTCTTTTTCCAGTCAAATCGGGTGGAGAACATATGTCCTTCCAGGTAATTCCCTCCGGGGAAGCGGAGGAAGGCCGGCCGCATATCCGCCAGCAGCTGCATAATATCCTGTCTGTTGCCATTGCCGCGTCCTTTGAAAGTGGGTGGAAACAGAGATACCAGGCTGAACCAGTAGCTGCCCTGTCTGGTGGCAGAGATGACAAAATGCGCATCTTTTGTCGGCTGCGTCGTCCCGTTCGTAGTGAGTGAAAAGGTAAAGTGCTGCCATTCGGCGGTCACGTTTGTTACCTGAGTAGAAGCATAGACTGTTTTACCATCCAGACTCTCCAGACTGATGATCAGGGGGGTGACAGTGGAGCTTTTTGCGTAGAGACTTCCCTGGTAGGTAGAAGAGGGGCGTATAGGGATGCCCCAGTAACCTTCGTTGGCAGCGGCTGTCCGGGTGCCTTCTTTTTCGATGTCCAGCCGCATGGATACGGGGAGCGCGCTGTTCACAGGCTCTTTTTTATCCAGGTAGATGGAGCATTTCCCTTCAGGCCCCTGTATGGGCGACCAAAAGGCTACGGTCTTGGAGGAGTCCCTGAAATTGCGATTGCGGATCAATTCACCATAAAGCCCCCCATCGTAGGAGAAGTTGATCTCTTCCGTCATAAGCCCGTAAAGGCGGGGGCTGACCGGGGTCCCGGTCTCATTCATATGCAGAGTAAGTGTGGCTGGGACCTGAGCCGGCAGGCGGGAGGAAAGAAGGTACAGAGAGGCAAAAAGCAATATGGTATTCCTATATGGCATCGCTGGCAGTATTAAGTGTTAATTTAACAGTTATTGCAATTTAGGGAAAAACGACCGGTTCTTTCTTTATTACTTACTAAGTGGATATACTTATTATAATATAAAAAGGGGCTGGAACCCTCCCGGGCATGCGTTTCAGGGGGTAAATGACGTTATAAATACGCTATGCCTCACCGCCTGATCTATTGTCTGACTGTATTTTGTATGTTTCTCTTATTGCCGGCGCTGCATGCCCAGTCCCCTCTGTCGTCTGAAGACATATTCAAGCAGGCCCGTGGGCTGGCCTTCGACGCGCACGACTATCCCGCGGCTATACAACGGGTAAAGGAGGCGCTTGCGCTAAGTCCGACAGATCCCGATATGCTTATTTTCCTTGGCCGGCTGTATACATGGAGTCACCTGGCCGACAGCGCCCGCGAGGTTTTTGACAAGGTATTACGGGAGCATCCTGGCTATGAGGATGGTTACCTGGCATATTCCGACCTGGAATACTGGAATGACAGCAGCGCCCGCGCACTGGCCATTTGTTCCGAGGGCCTGCAATATCATCCGCAGTCGGCAGCCCTATTGAAGCGGAAGGCCTCCATCCTTTCGGCACTTCATTATACATCCGGCAACAAGATCGGTGTCTCGTATGATTATGTCTATTTCGACCGTCAGTATAATGATCCCTGGCACCTGGTAAGCATCGACTACAGCCGTCAGACGAAGATGGGAAGTTTTATCGGGCGTGTAAATTATGCCAACAGATTTCGCGCCAATGGCGTGCAGGGCGAGATAGAGGCCTACCCGCATATATCCCGCGTATTTTATGGCTATGTCAATGCCGGCTATTCCGCGGATGAAGGAATATTCCCCCGGTGGCGTGCGGGGGCTTCGCTGTATGCCAACCTTCCACATGCCTTTGAGGTGGATGGAGGGGTGCGTTATTTGTATTTTGGTTCCAATACCTGGATCTATACTTTCTCTGCCGGTAAATACTATAAGAATTACTGGTTCAATGCCCGGGCCTATCTCGTGCCGGGCGGGAGCTCCATTTCGCAATCTTTGACCCTGACGGGACGGTGGTACTTTGGCGGGGCCGACGATTACCTTCATCTGGCGCTTGGGACGGGCATCTCACCAGATGACAGAGGCAACAACCAGCAGCTGGCTTCCAACTATTCCCTGAAGTCGCAGAAGATAGAAGCCGGCTGGCGTCAGTCCATAGCGCGGCTCAACATCCTTTTTGTCAATATTCAGTGGCTGGACCAGGAATATCTGCCCAAGACGCACGGCAAACAAATAGATATCACGATTGGCTATCAACGAAGATTCTAGCACGCATATGAAGAAAATAAAAATGATAATATGGTCGGTCATCGTGGTGCTGCTCTTACCATTTTGGATGTGGCTGGCCTGGTGGCTGACGCCCAAGAGGAAGCTGACGGTGGCGATCGTGGACAAGACCGTGCTGGACAACAGCGGCCAGGAACATATCTCCTTCGACTGGATACTGAATCAACAAAAGTTTACGAAAAATCACAGCGCATTGTATTCTCCCGGTCGCGACTACTTTGGATTTTTCCCGGGCAGCGATGATCATTACCGTATAAAAGGGCTGGAGCGGATGGGGACGGATAAGCTGCAGCAACTGGCCAGTGATGCAGATATGGCCTATTTTACGGATACCTATGGCATTTACAAGCAGGAATGGTTCAGGAAGGTGCCGGACAACGAAAGATCGGAATTGCTTTATGGCGGGATGAGTGTACAGGACATCGGATTACTAAAGGAGATGAAAGTCCGTCATAAGTTAATGATCGCCGAGTTCAATGCCATCGGGTCACCTACCGAAGCAGGTATCCGTCATCAGTTCGAAGAGCTTTTCGGACTCCATTGGAGCGGCTGGACGGCCCGTTATTTTACCTCGCTGGATACCGCCGTCAACCGGGAATTGCCGCATTGGCTGATGGGTCAGTATATGCAGCAGCATGGAGGAGCATGGCCATTTCATAAGGATGGTATTGTATGGGTGAATAACACCGGGGATATCGTCATATTGGAAAATGTCACCGGGCTGGTCAGTCCATTGCCGGAGATAGCTGCCCGGCAGACAGGTATACGGGAGCTCGATCTGCCGGCTGTTACGAAATATCCTTTTTGGTTTGATGTGATCGATGAGGATACAGTCCGCGGCGAAGTGGGGCCTAATGATGTCGCCGCTGAATTCGTGATACATGCAAACGCACGGGGGGAAGACCTTCTACGCCGCAACCATATACCAGTACGATGTCCTGCCGTATTGCGTCATAGGGGACCGGACTATGGCTTTTATTATTTTTCGGGGGATTTTTGCGACAATCCTCTCTCTTTCGGGTCCTCGTATTTCAAAGGTGTCGGGTGGTTCAAAAGTTTTTTCTATAACGAGGCCGATGCAGGCGAAAGAAAAAGCTTTTTCTGGAATTTCTACCGTCCCATGATGACCCGGATACTGGAGGATGAATACAAACACCTCTCATCGGGCAATGCGACGGGACATTGAGTCCGGCAGTAAGCTTTTTGCCTGGAGCCACCTGTCATTACGTTGCTTATAAGCATCCATCAGCGTCGTCATTTCTTCCAATTTGGACTTGTCGGATACAGTCTCTTCTTCCAGTCCATCCTTTAACCGAAATATTGTGGTGTTGTTGAGGTGCAGGTCGCCCTTGATGTAGTCGACGAGATCCGTCTTGGTCTGCATCAGTGGATAGCTATGCATATTTCTGAAGGCCCGGGCCGTATCCAGTCCATCTCCCATCCAGGTGACGGTGGGTGGAAGCTGCCATCCATAGGTATGTCCGAGATAAGCCAACAGGCTGGGAGCAATATCAAAATGGGTGGATACGGATGCGAACCGGGTGTGTCTGGCCAGCATGGGCGAGTAAACGATCAGGGGAACGTGGAAGCGATCGATCTTGTCCCGCATGGGTATCTCGGGCATACGGTGGTCGCCCGTGATGAGAAAGATAGTATGACCGAAGTCCTTTCTTTTGGCAAATGCGGTGAAAAACTCCCGGAGGGCCTGGTCGGTGTACAGGATACTGGCGTATTGGTCCTTATAATGCCGGTGGTCCTGCATCTCGTCTTCCGTAAAGCCAAGCTCTTTCATACGCGCCTCAAAGCGATGGTTGTATCCTGTAGCATCGTTGAGCAGGAAAGGACTGTGGGAAGAGACTGTGAGGATCACGCTAAGCTGTGGCGATCTGCCGTCTTCCGGTCTGGAATCCAGCCAGCGTCTGAAGAGCGACTGATCATTATAACCCCAGGAAAAACTGTTCATGGAGGGGATATGGGTATAGCCTGACGGGAAAGTAGCGGCGTCGTTCAGCTCATCGACACCCGTGTGGTGGAGAAAGACATCCATATTGTCAAAGTGAGCATCACCGCCATAATAGAAGCTGCTGTGGTAGCCGTTGGCTTTGAGAAGGTTGACCAATGAAAAATGAGGAGGCATATCATTTCCCAGTTCGAGGAAACCATTCTTTGCAAAGGGCAGGGATCCGAGCACAGAGGAAAGAACGGCGAATGTCCTGCCGCCTTCGCTGAGAAAGTTATCCCAGTACAGGCTGGTTTGTGAGAGAGAGTCGAGAAAGGGAGTGAAATTCCCCAGGTATGCATGTTGGTTTGTAAATGCACTACCCAGCCCTTCCACGAGGATGAGGACGATGTTGGGAGGTGTTGAACTTTTAGTGATAAAAGGTGTCAGCACATCGGCGGTGCTGTCCTGATAAAGAAATGGATAGGATGCCGGGTCGATGTAATGCCGGGGGGCGAGACCCGCCATGGAGGACTGTTCATCGCGCAGATAGCTGTCTGCATAGATGTCTGTTCCTTCATTGCCTGTAAAGAAATGTTCCCTGGATTTGTCGACAAAGAAACTGAATTTGTCGGTGAGCAGATTGCGGGTGAATTCAGTGTTGCCGGAAGTTATCCCGGGGCGACCGGCGATGGTGAGTATGATGCCAACGCATACTATCGACAGCGTGACGGCAGCAGGGATCTTTATTTTTTTTCCGCTGGTCCGGAAGAGGAGGAGCTGAAGGACAAGTATAGATATTAGAAGGAGGATGAATTGCCAGGGAATGCCACCTGCTGCGCCCACTGTCTGCTGTATATCCTTCCATGAGTATCCGTAGAGATCGGCGCCAAGGGGTACGAATGCTTTTGAGAAATAATTTATCAGGAGCAGATGAATGATGAGCAGGAGGAGGAAGACGCCCTGGAGCATTCCCGAGGCCAGGCGTGTAGAAATAAAATTTATGAGCAGGAAGAAGGCAAGAAGCCAGGGAACTATGAGCAGCCAGCCGATGGTGGTGTTCAGGCAGGCTATGGCCACGGCCAGCGGGCCACTCATTCCCAGTCCGTGTGCCGCCATGCTGAACGCTATTTCTCCTATGGCGAGGACCCATAGCATGATCAACGCGGCTATTGCCGTGGCGGCAAAGGTGGTAAGGGACTTGCTGATGTTATCGTTACGCATTGGCGTTTGTTTTTTTCGCGGCGAAGCCCTGCCGGCTCATTTCTCCCCAGCTATTTTTCTTCCGCAGGAGGTCGATGTTGCCCCGGATGGCCGACCATACGACGAAAGGGTGGAAAATAAAGGGCTCCAATATGGCTGTCAATACTAATTTCAAAATATCGGATGACTTGTTGTACTGGTTGTATGTCAGCACCTCCATGAGGATGGCGAAGATCGAGTAGAGGATGCCGAAGGACAGGATAAAGCCAAGCAGTGCGAAGAACATGGACCAGTCGATGTATCCAAGAAGAGCGGCTGTCAGCATGCAGATGAACCCGGTGAATTCTACCAGGGGGGCCATGAGCTCGAATAGCAGCCAGTAAGGATAGGATAACAAACCAAGCGTGTGATAACTGGGGTTGAGGCACATTTTTTTGTGCATGCCAAGGGTTTCGATGGTGCCTCGTGTCCACCGATTGCGTTGGCGACCCAGGATCTTATAGGAGGAGGGGGCTTCCGTCCAGCACAGTGGGTCGGGGATATAGGTGACCTTATAGGAGATCTTTCTTTCTTCCATATAGCGGCGCATGCGGACTACCAGCTCCATATCTTCCCCGACCGTGGCATGGTTGTATCCTCCGCAGGCGATGACAATCTCCTTATCGAAGGCGCCGAATGCTCCGGAAATAAGCAAAAGGGCGTTGATCCTGCTCCAGGCCATACGGCCCAGAAGGAAGGCGCGAATGTATTCCAGTGTCTGGGCACGGGGCAGGAATGTGTCGGAAAGATGGACCTTTACCAGCCTGCCATTGCGTATTTCGCAGGAGTTGGCGATCCTGACGACGCCGCCGGAGGCGATGACCCGGCTACCGGTGGTAGCCAGAAATGGTTTAGCCATTTTCAGCAGGGCGTCCTGTTCGATGATACAGTCGACGTCGATGCATACGATGTATTCCTTTGAAGATACGTTGATGCCCACGTTCAGCGCGTCCGCCTTGCCTCCGTTGACCTTGTCCACTACGATGAGCTTATGAAAGACAGGGTTGGTGCTTTTATAGATGCCTCTTACGTCCTTGGTGGGGATGGATCTTTTTACGAAGAAATCTATTTTCTTAAGATGATAGGCGTCGATGAGTTTTTGAAGGCAGTCGTCCTTGCTGCCATCGTTGATGACGATGAGCTCCAGGTTGCGGTAGTGAATGGAGAGAAGGGAGCGGACATTTTCCACTATGGTGGCGCCTTCGTTATAGGCGGGGGCCAGAATGCTCATGCCGGGGGCCTGTGGGGAACTTGCCAGGACGCTATAGTCAGTGAAGGATGCCGAGCGGAGATATTTTCTGATCTCTAAGATGGCGAAGACGGCGATCAGCAGATAGGACGAAAGAAGAACGATGGAGTAGAGCCATAGGGTATATTCAAAAAATGCCGAAAAGATAGATGTCAGGTTCATGCTGTCTGTTCGGTTTTAGCCTGTTGAAAAATTTCGTTCCAGGGGTATTCGCCCGACAGCGGAAAGTCATCCAAATACTGCCGTCCCACGTCTCCCATTTGTATCAATGCCCGGGCTGCGCCCAGCTTCAGCGTATCTTCCCTGTCGGCCAGCTGCTGTGATAGGAAGGCGCCATTATCCGGAGAGCCGATGTTGCCAAGAAGGTCCAGTATGGTCAGCCGGCAGGGGATCGTCTGTGTGCTGTATACCTGTATCAGGGGATTGGAGGTGGTTTCGGTGTATATCTCCTTCAGAGAGCGAATCGTCTGCATCCGTACGGGCGGGTGAGGGTGGTGCAGGCAGGGGATGACCTGATCGTGGAGCTGATGGAGGTGGTGTTCCGCTACCATCTTCAATGCAAATATCCTTACCGAGTCGTTGCCGGAGCTGAGCCAATTTGCGATCTTTTCGGACTGGATGCCTGGCATTCGCGCCAGCAGGCGGAGCAGGGTGATCTGCTGCCATTCCGATATGGGCGTGTCGATGATGTCGAGGAAGCGGAGGCCTTCGAAACCATAAAGCTGTACGATGGCGGACTGGGCTTCCATACGTACCAGCTCATGATGGGCGTTGGTCAAGCGGTAGATACGTGTGACCAGCTGCCGTTGCTCCATAACAGCCAGCTCCTGGATACCGCGGGCCTTTATATGCCATCGTCTGCTGTTCAGTTTCTGCAACGAAAGTTTGTCAAGACCCAGTTGATTGAAGAGTAATACGAGATTAGATGCGGCAGTTCCTGTGAGGGATTTTTTCCCCAGTACGAGCTCATCGATCAGCAGCTGGCGAAAGCCCGGGTGTTTCAGGCCCCGTATTGTTTTAAAAGTAAGCGGAATGGTTGCCTGTGTACTTCCTTCGTTCTCGAAAAAGATAGCCGTTTGCAGGGCGCCGCTTAGCTGTTCGCGCCATTCATTCAGCTTCCGTTCATTTTTTCTTTTCAGGACGAGGTAGATCAGGATAAAAATGGTGATCGACAACAGCGTGCCTACCATCACCGCCATTGCTACTAAAAGGAGATGGGGGCGAGGTACCAGTGGTGTCGAGTATAGCAGGTCCAATCGCATGGCTGGTGGTCAGGAAGTGAGCAATCGTCTGACGCGAACGGATAGCTCGTTTGGGCTAAAAGGTTTAGTGATATAATCATCCGCCCCCAGCTTGAATGCCTCCAATACTACATCTTCTTGTCCCATGGATGAGAGGATGATGATGGGCGTTCTTTTACCGGGCTGCTGGCGGGTATAGGATATTATCTCAAGACCCGAGGCATAGGGCATCATGATGTCCGTGATGATCATGTCGGGGGCGAAGTCCGCAATCTTATCTATGGCCTGCTGCCCATCGGATGCGAGACAGAGTTCATAGCCGTCTTTTTTAAGCCGAACCTCAATGGTGCGGATGAGTATGGGTTCGTCTTCTGCAACAAGGATCTTCATATAGTTATCTCTTTTTTCAATTGGTGTAATAACTCTCCAAAAAGTTCTGTCACGTCCTTCACCACCTGTGAGGCGTCGGACTTGTCCCTGGCCAGCTTTTGTATAAGGGCAAGCTTGTCGGTGAGTGAAGAGGCCTGCAGCATGCCACAGGATCCCTTCAGCTTGTGCGCGTGAAAGAATACCATTTCATGATCTTCTTTGAGGCTGGCGTCCTGTAATTGATCCAGCTGTTCCGGCAGACGGGTAAGAAAGGTGTTCAGGATATCCTGGAGGTATTCGTCATCACCCACTTCTTCGAGAAGGGACAGGTTATACATGCTGGCTTCGTTTGCTGCTGTCTGTGTCAGCGCCACTCCCGACCTGTGTAACAGGTCGGCGACCCGTGTATAGAATTCCCTGAAGTCAAAGGGTTTGGACATATAGTCATTCATGCCTGCCTCCAGGCATCTTAGCTGCTCGCCATTGATGGCATTGGCTGTCATTGCCATGATGGGTGTGCGGAGCTGTAGCTGTGTTCTCAGATATTTTGTCGTCTCATAGCCATCCATCTGAGGCATTTGCAGGTCCATAATAATAACGTCATAGCTACCGCCCTTTAATTCCTTTATGGCTTCTACGCCATTGTTGGCAAGTGTTACGATAGCGCCTGCCCGCCGCAGGACATAGTCCATCAATTTCTGATTGACCGGGTTGTCCTCGACTACAAGCACTTTTTTGTCTGTCAGCATGCCTCCAAAATCCTTTAAGGAGTGGGCGACCTGCCGTGCGATGTTCACCGTGGCCTGGCATCCGAAGGAAAGATGGAAGGTGAAGGAAGTTCCGGAACCCACTGTGCTGGCCGCGTCGATGCTGCCTCCCTGCATTTCCAGGAGCTGGTGGCAGATGGCCAGGCCCAGACCCGTTCCTCCATATTTGCGGGAGATGTCCATGCCTGCTTGCGAGAAGGAGTTGAAAATATGAGGAAGTCTTTCCCGGGGGATGCCTATACCTGTGTCTGTGACAGTAAAGATCAGTCTCACCTCTTTTGCATCCCTGTGTTCTTGTGCAACCCGGAGGCTTACCGATCCTTTGTCGGTGAATTTAACCGCATTGCCTACAAGATTGATCAGTACCTGGTTCAACCGATGGGGATCACCTTGCAGCCATTCGGGTATGAGCGGGTCGATGTCAAGAGCAAACCGGAGTCCTTTTTTGCGTATGCGATGATCGAAGAGCGACCGGACATTGGTGATGACATCCTGCAGCCGGAAGTCTATTTTTTCTATGTTTAATTTACCCGCCTTGATCTTCGAGAAATCCAGGATGTCGTTGATGATGACGAGCAGGTTGTCCACCGACCTGTTGATAATGGCGGTGAACTCCTCTTGTTGCGGTGTCAGCGGAGTCTCCAGCAACAGTCTGGTCATACCCTGGATGCCATTCATCGGCGTTCTGATCTCATGGCTCATGTTGGCGAGGAACTGTTCCTGCATTTTACGGGCGTCTTCTGCTTCCGTCTTGGCACTGATCAGTTGTTCCTGGTAGAGCAGCTGGTTCTTTTTTAGCTTTAGCTCATAGGCTTCCAGCTCCAGCTCCAATTGTTTTTTATCCGTGATGTCGCGGACCATGCATTGAAATCCGGATGGTATTCCATCCTTCTTTAACAAAAGAGCGATCTGTTCCACCCATTTGGTATTGCCAGAGCGGGTGGTTGTACAGAATTGCAGCGTGGTCTCCTGTATGTTGTCCAGGAACTGCTTTTCGTAGTGTTTTTTTACCGTGGGCAGAAAGGAGGCTTCTACCAGGAAAAGATATCTTTTACCCTGGAGTTCTTCGGGAGAATATCCTGTCAGGGAAAGCACGCCGGGGCTGGCATATTCGATGCGTCCTTCCTGGTCGGTGGAGTAGATTACGGCGCTGACATTGTCGATCAGGGCCCGGTATTTGGATTCGCTGGTCTGTAGCTTTTCCTCTGCCGTCCGCCTCTTGTCACTGCTCTTCTTTATTTTTCGTAGTATGAAGAGGATGGTCAGAAAGGCTGTTATCAAAGCGCTGTAAAGGACCCAGCCCAGGGCCCGGCGGCTGTCATTCAGCAGCAGCTGCCGCTGCGTGAGCAGCCTGCTCTCTTCTGCCGTCATATCGGTGAGGGTCTGTTGGATGGATGTCCGGGCGTTGGCGGAAGATGGGTCGAGTTTTGCTTGGGTCAGATGCTGGCTCAGGATATTGAAATTCCTGATCTGAGCCGGATTGTCTTGTGTCAGTGTCTGGAATTCCGATAGATGGGTGTCCAATTCGTCGCCTGAAGGATGGATAAGAGAAGACTGGTAGAGGTCAAAACGGATACTATCGAGGGTTTGCATGACCTGGTAGGTATGATGAACCCAGCGAATGCTGGAATCTACGTCCCGCCGATTGCGGATGATCACCCCTACCACACAGAGCATGAGGAAGCCGCAAACGAATGAAAGTCCTGTAAGACCTTGTTGTTTGACGGCTGTCTGAAAAAGTTTTGCACGGGTGCCTGTTGTCATGCGTAGGGACGTTCTTAATCTATTTTGTAAACGAACATATTATATTAGCATTACGCTGTCTGGAAGGAAAATGCTGGATTTTAAGGGTATTTACTTATTGAAGAAAAATGATATGAAAATTTAAACTATTGATAATTAATTGATTAAGCCTTATGCCTACGATCCGTGATCATTATACGAATGTGCTGAAGTTCTGGCGAGCCATCGAGACCTTCAATTTACCGGACCTGCCTGCGCGGTTCGAGGGGCAGAGTACCAAAGAGTACCATCTCCTTGAATCAGGAGGGGCTTTGCCCTGGCAGTCGGATAAATTCCCCCTTTTGGAAGGGGACAAGCAGTGGCGGCACACCCTGTATTTTTATATCGTAGAAAAGGAGTCGGTGATCGAGGTGTTGGCCAGGCTGAGCCAGTCAAAAGAATTCCGGGAGCCGGCGGGTGGTCAAACCTTTTTTTCGGCCCTGGCGCTCAATCAGCGAGGGCAGCTGGTGGAGCGGAGCTATGTGCCTGCGGCATGGATCTTTGGAATAAAGATATTGCAGGAGCGGCTCGATCCGGAGGAGCTGCCGGAGCTGTTAAGAAAGGTGCCGGAGGAATTCCTGCTGCGCTGCCAACCTGATAGGGAGAAGGGCAAGCCCGAGGGAGAGGAAGAGGGGCGACCTGATAGGACGGAGGACCAGCCTGTCGAGACGTCTATTCCCCTGGACTGGATGGTCTTAAACAAGGAGCTGGACTTTGTGAATGGGATTGTCCGTCATCAGCTGCGGGTAAAGCGTGCTATCGTATGCGTGTCGGAGCTGGTGAATATGGCCACTGCTGCAGATGCCCCTTTTATGAACAGCTATTATGTACAGGATCTGAACACGCTTATCACACACATCGACGACATTGGCAAACCTATGGAGATCTACTTGTCCAAGGAGCTGCCTGTCCGGCAGGACCTGCTTACTCCCCGGGCTTTGCTGATCAATCTGCATCCAAAACATCAGCGTCCCGGCAGGTGGCCTGCCCGTCCCGGGTTTGGGCTGTACAGCGCCCAGCAGGCCGCGCTTTACCTCGCCATGCAGGATCCGACATTGATGGGTATAAACGGTCCGCCGGGAACGGGTAAAACGACCCTGCTAAGAGAGATCATTGCAGATGTGGTTGTAGCGAGGGCCAAACGCCTTTTGAAACATGGCGCATGGGGAATGTTTGCCGGCAGGCGAACTGTCATTGTCGACATGATGGGATATTATGACATCAATGAAGCAATCTTCGGGAATGACGGCGTTGTCGTATCGAGCAATAACAACGCGGCTATAGAAAATATTTCCCGGGAGCTGCCTATCCTCGACAGTATCGACCGGGAAACCTTCGGGGATGCTTCCTATTTTCCGGAGATGGCGAGCCATATCCACGAAATGCCCTGCTGGGGCTTGCTGAGCGCTGTTCTTGGAAGATCGGGCAACCGGAATTCGTTTATCACCAAGTTTTGGTTCAGCAGAGAGCTTGGGTTTGGAAAATTTTTAAAGAGTCAGTATGAAAATGCTGCGCTGTCTGAGGAGAATATGGCCTGTTATAAGGAGACAGCAGAGGAACTGGCGAAGCTGTTGGAGGAATATGAGGCGTTCAATTTGCTGGCCGGGGAATATCACGATCTGCTGATCGGGGGGCGGGGAGATGGGGGGAAGTTGTCAGAACTGGCTGCACGGCTACGTGAGGATTGGGAGATATCTTCCGCCAATCTGCCCGGCGCCGACTTTTTGGACATGCCCCTGAGGAAGATCCATGCCATGACGCCGTATTCATCCGGGAAAATAAATATACTCCGCAGCAGGATATTTTTATCAAGCCTCGAGCTACATTATTGGGCCATTCGTGTCAATGCCCGGCAGTTCAACAGCAACCTGAATGCCTTTGTCAATATGTTGTCGAATAAGCAGGCCGGGGCCATCGATGAAAAGATAGCGGAAGTCCTGTGGAGTACTTTTTTCTTTTGCATACCGGTGGTATCGGTGACGTTGGCATCCTTTCAGCGTCAATTTCCGAAGATCAAAAAAGGCGGGATCGGCTGGTTGTTGTTGGATGAAGCCGGCCAAGCGACCCCAGCTTCCACCTGCGGAGCCATCTGGCGGAGTGAACGATGTATTATCATCGGGGACACGCTGCAGATACCTCCCATCGTGACCATTCCTGCTGCATTGGGGAGATTGTTACAAACAGACTATGGCGTTTCCGATGAACATTGGAATCCTGTATATCATTCGGCCCAGTCCCTGGCTGACAGGGTCACTTCAGTGGGGACGTATATCGATGTGAATGGCGAGCAGCCTATCTGGACCGGAGTGCCGCTGCGGGCGCACAGGCGGTGTGGGGAGCCGATGTTCTCGTTGTCGAATGTCATTGCTTATAATGGGCAGATGGTCAAAGTGACACCGGACCTTATCTCCCATATTCCAACCGGCGGCAGTGGCTGGATCGATATTGCTGGCGCAGATTTAACGGGCAGGCATGTCATCGGGGAAGAAATAGCGGAATTGAGCGATTATCTCGGATTACTAAGTTCTTATACAGGAAAAATATATGTTATTTCTCCCTTTGTGGATGTGGCTCGCAGATGTAGTGAGAAATTCCGGATGAAAAGGCAGGTGGTTTGTGGGACTATCCATACTTTCCAGGGAAAGGAGGCAGAGGTTGTATTTCTGGTATTGGGTACGCTGCCGGCAGGTGTGTTTGCGCGGAACTGGGTGGCGCAAAGTCCGAACATGCTGAATGTGGCTATTACGCGAGCGAAGGAAAGGTTATATGTCATCGGGAATAGGGAGGTGTGGTCCAGGCATAGATATTTTGATCAGCTGGCGAAGGCGCTGCCGGTGAGAGGGAGCGGACGGCTTTTTGGCTGACGGCTCAGTTGGAGCAGCAAATGGCAAGGTGTTTTTGGTCAACTGCTCAATCTGGCTATCGGGGGTGGAGGCTGTCGTGTAATTTGCCGTCGTGGCTTGGATTAACAAGTTCAAGTTTTGAATGCATAAAGCAATATTCGGGGTTCCTTTCAAGGAGCTCCTTTTTTTATTATCTTATAGCCTTAAAGCAAGCTATATGATGAACAGCAGGAGGCAATTTATCAAGACAGCTGGAGCGGGGATCGTCGGCATGGGGGTTATCCCGGCGTTGGGGTTTGCGGGGATGGGACATGTTGGTGATGAATACATTCTGCCGGGCCGGCCAGGTGGCAATGGGCCGGGCCGGATGGCAGGTGTATATGACTTCCCAAGATCGAGTCCCGAGAGTCAGGGCGTCAGCTCACAGGCGATCAGTAAATTTCTGGCTGCGGCCAATGCTTCGGGTATCAGTTGGCATTCCTTTATGCTGCTGCGTCATGGGCATGTTGTGGCGGAGGGTTGGTGGAAGCCTTATGAGTCGCAGTTTATTCATTCTCTCTATTCTTTATCTAAGAGTTTTACCAGCACAGCTATCGGGTTGCTGGTGAAGGAAGGGAAGCTGGATATTCATTCGAAGGTAATATCTTTTTTTCCGAATGATCTGCCGGCGGCACCGGGCGAGTATTTGCAGCAAATCTCCGTGCGCAGTCTTCTCACTATGAATACCGGGCATGCGAGGGATACAATGCCCTTCATGAGGGCTTCGAAGGAGAGTTGGGTGCGGACCTACCTGGCGCAGCCTGTGGGATTCGAACCGGGCAGTCATTTTCTTTATAATACGGGGAATACGTACATGCTTGGAGCCATCGTCTATCAGATAACGGGGATGACGCTGGAGCAATATCTTGGGCCGAGACTTTTTCAGCCATTGGGTATTGTGGGGTATGACTGGGAGGTTTCTCCCCAGGGGCTGAATACGGCAGGATATGGGTTGCGGGTAAGGACCGAAGATATAGCGAAACTGGGGCAGCTGTATTTGCAAAAGGGCCGTTGGAATGGGGAGTCGTTGCTGACCGAAAGCTGGGTTGAGGAGGCTACCAGCTATCAGACCTCATCGCAGGAAAATAATGGGGACTGGTCGCAGGGTTATGGGTACCAGTTCTGGCGGTGTACGCATGGGTTTTACAGGGGGGATGGTGCGTATGGTCAGTATTGTATTGTCATGCCGGAACTGGATGCGGTGGTAGCGGTGACGGGCCAGAGTCCCGACATGCAGCAGTCGATGAATATCATTTGGGATCATTTGCCGGGAGGGATGAAGAGGAATGCCATGCCGGAGGATGCATCCGGATGGGCTGCGTTGAAAAAAGATCTGGCAGGGTTGGGATTACCGGTGGTGAAGAGTGGGGCTGGGGTGAAGGGAGATGTGCAGAGTGGAGTGGCGGCAAAGTTGAATGGGAAGAAATTTGTCATGGCAGAAAATGTGCTGGGAGTTCATGAGATGCAGTTTGTCCTTGCGGATAAAGGAGGACGAGTGGACGTAAGTGCTGCCAGTGGGACGACAAGCATAAAGTTTGGGTGGGAGGACTGGATGACGAATGATGTGCGGGCAATGTACTTGTTAGGATCGAAGGATATGTTCCCCATGCCTACACGGATCGCGGGGACGGGTACATGGGTGGATGAGCATACGCTACAGGTGAATGTGCGGATGGTGGAAGGGATCTTTGGGGACAGGATCACCTGTGTGTTTGATGGTGATACGGTAAAGGTTGAATTTTTGAATAGTGTGGTGGAAATGGCAAAGAATAAGACAGAAGATATGCGTAAAGGATTGGTGGGAAAAACCGCCCGCTAATAGCGGGCGGTTTTATGTCAGGCTTCGGCTCCAAATGCCTGATCGATGACTATCTTCCAGGTGCCATCGGGCTGTTGTCTCATTACTTCGATGCCTTTGGCGCTGATCTTTACTTCATTGCCGTCGACAATACACCATTCCGAGCGTCCGAGGGCTATATCACCCGTGCGCAGGCAATACACGGTCTTTATCTGCATTTTTCCTTTGATGGAGAGGATCGTCTTTATCGACTCCTCGAACTTCTCTTTGCCGGAGACGGAAGTTCCGGGTTCAGGAACGAAGATGCCGGTGGTATCGTACATGCTCATGACGGTGTCGACATTGCCGCTGTTGAAAGCTGCTGCCAGTGTTGCGTGTGCGTCTTCTGGTCTTGTTGGTAGGTTCATGTTTTAATTTTTACATTGGTTATTAAAATATAGGGGAGAGACTTTTTTTCTGCCAGACATTTTCGGCAAGGGCGGCAGCCTGCTCATAGGTCTTGTTAAACAGGAAGGGGCCCATGCTGATGCGGCGTACGCCGAGGAGTTGAAGCGAGTCCCAATCCGGCAGGTCCGGCATAGCCATGACGTTGATGGGAAGGGTCGTGGCGTTAACTACCCGTTCGATTTCGTGTCTGCCGGTGATGCAGGGTACGAAGATGCCGTTGGCTCCTGCCTGCTCATAGATCTTTATCCGGGACAGCGTTTCGGAGAGCGCGTCGGGTCTGCTCAGCAGGAATCCGTCTGTGCGGATGTTGAGAAATAGCTTTCTGCCCGTCCGGCTAAGATGATTGGCAATAGCTGTGATAATCTTCCCAAAATCCGCTGCGGGCTGCAATTCCCGGGTTGCACCTGCGACGGTGTCTTCGAGGTTGATGCCGACTGCTCCCGTATCGATG
>Ga0105237_10002485_pt1 | contig 22864 bp, 21 predicted proteins | sample KBSC24metaG_FD_81520 | JGI IMG/M metagenome (GOLD analysis project Ga0105237, IMG submission 81520) | Corn rhizosphere microbial communities from Kellogg Biological Station, Michigan, USA - KBS C2-4 metaG | ecosystem: Host-associated > Plants > Roots > Rhizosphere > Soil | place: Michigan, USA...
ATTGTGGTCCGACGTGTCGGTGGAGATGACCAGCCCGGGGCTGACCCCGGAGCGCGATCTGGAGATTGCCGGGCTGATCGTTGAGATGCAGCAATATCTCGCCGCGCAGATCGAGCGCGTCCGCGCGGCGCCCGACAACACGCTGATCAGCCACCTCGCCAATACCGAGACCGATGGCCGGCTGCTCGACACGCGCGAGCTGCTCAGCATCTTCCACCAGCTGCTCGTCGCGGGCAACGAGACGACCACGACGACGCTCGCCTCCGGCATGAGGATGTTCATCGAGCGGCCCGCGCTGGCCGAGGCGATCCATGCCGATCCCCAGCTCGCCAGGCCCTTCGCCGAGGAGGTGCTGCGCACCCTCTCCCCGGTGCAGGTGCTGTTCCGCAAGGCGGCCGAGGATATCGAGATCGGCGGCGTGGCCATTCCGGCGGGCGCGATCGTCGAGGTCCGCTACGGCGCCGCCAACCGCGATCCCCGGCAATATGCCGAGCCCGGCGCGATCGATCTCGCGCGCGCCAACGCGCAGAGCCACCTCGCCTTCGGCGCCGGCCCGCATCTGTGCATCGGCAACCAGCTGGCCCGCGGCGAGCTGCGCCTCGCCTTCCAGGCGCTGACCCGCCGCCTCGCGAATTTCCGGGCGAGCCGGGGCGAGGACAGCTATCGCTGGATGACGAGCTACATCGCCCATGGGCCGGACCGGCTCTGGATGCGGTTCGACCGGCGCTAGGGCGATGGGCGCGGGGGCGCAATTCCACGTCCAGGCGCATCGGGCGCAGGAGCGCTGGCGCCGGCCGGACGGCGCGCGCGAGATCCTGCTGATCCGCCACGGCTCCAGCGTCGGCCGCACGGTGGAGACGCTGCAGCTCGGCCCGCTCACCATCTCCGATCCGGTGCTGAGCGAGGACGGGCAGCGCCAGGCCGACGCGCTCGCCCGCCATCTGTCCGCCGAGCCGATCGGCGCGATCTTCGTGACGCCGCTCCGGCGTACGCGGCAGACCGCCGCGCCGCTCGCCGCGGCCCTCGGGCTCGATCCCGTCGTCGTCGCCGATCTGCGCGAGGTGCACATGGGCGACTGGGAGCACAGCTTCTACGATCATGCCGAGGCGGGCCATCCGCTGATCGGCCGGATGATGGCGGAGGAAAGCTGGGAGGTGCTGCCCAATGCCGAGCGCGCGGCGGCGGTCGCGGCGCGAGGGCGGGCCGGGATCGCGGCGATCGTGGCGGCGACCGCGCCCGGCACCGTCTCCGCCGCCTTCTGCCACGCCGCGATCATCGCGGAGCTGTGCCGCCAGGCGACGGGGAGCCGCCCCTTCGCCTTCATGGCGCCGGACAACACCTCGGTCACGCGGCTGGTGGTGATGGCGGACGGCGGCTGGAAGCTGCGCAGCTTCAACGACATGGCGCATCTGGGCTATTGAGCCTCTCTCTCATCCTCCCCCTCCGTCGCCTTCGGCGCCACCTCCCCCGGGCGGGGGAGGATAAGGAAAGTCAGTAGGATTTCGGCAGGCCGAGCACCTTTTCGGCGACGAAGCTCAGGATCATCTGCTCGGTGACGGGGGTGATGACCGGCAGGATCGATTCCCGGAACAGCCGCTCGACCTGATATTCGGTGGCGTAGCCCATGCCGCCATGCGTCATCACCGCGCGCTTGCACGCCTCGAAGCAGGCGCGCGCGCCCAGGAACTTGGCGGCATTGGCCTCGGCGCCGCAGGGCTTGCCGGCATCGTAGAGATAGGCGGCGCGCATCGCCATCCAGAAGGCCGCCTCCAGCTCGATCCAGTTTTCGGCCAACGGATGCTGGATGCCCTGATTCTGCCCGATCGGCCTGCCGAACACCTTGCGATCGCGGGCATATTGGGCCGCGCGGGACAGAGCGTTCTGCCCGAAGCCGACGGCCTCCACCGCCACCAGGATGCGTTCGGGATTGAGGCTGTGGAGGATGTAGTGGAATCCCTTTCCCTCCTCGCCGATGCGATCGGCCTCGGGGATGAAGTAATCGTCGATGAAGGTGGCGTTGGAATCGACGGCGTTGCGGCCCATCTTGGGGATGCGGCGGACCTCGATGCGGCTCTTGTCGAGATCGGTGTAGAACAGGGTCATGCCGTCGGTGGGCTTGCGGCATTGCTCCTTCGGCGTGGTCCGCGTCAGCAGCAGGATCTTGTTGGCGACCTGGCCGGAGGAGGTCCAGATCTTGCGGCCGGTGACGCGATAGCCGCCGTCCACCTTCGTCGCGAAGGTCTTGATGCTGGTGGTGTCGAGGCCGGCATCGGGCTCGGTCACGCCGAAGCAGGCCCGGTCCATCCCCGCGATCAGGGGCTTCAGCATCCGCTCCTTCTGCTCGGCCGTGCCGTGGACGACCACCGCGTGCGGGCCGAACAGGTTGAGGTGGAGCGTGCTCGCCGCCGAATAGCCGCCGGCCCCGGCCGAGACCTCGTGCATCATGATCGCCGCCTCGGTGACGCCCAGCGCCGCGCCGCCCACCTCCTCCGGCAGGGTGATGCCGAGCCAGCCGGCATCGGCCATCGCCTTGTGGAATTCGAAGGGGAAGGTCTTCTCCTCCTCGCGGGCGGACCAATATTCGTCGCCGAACTGGTCGACGACCTTCTTCACGCCGTCGCGAATGGCCTCCTGTTCCTCGGAGAAGCGAATATCCACCCAGTTCTCTCCCCAGGCCGACTCGCCGCGTCGGCGGCCGCGGCCGGCTATATCGTGCACATGCGTATTATACGAAGCGCTCCGTCGAGCAAGCGCCAACCCCGCAAAAGCCGAAAAATAGTTCGCTGACCTACTGGTTGGAGAGGGCCGCCCGCATCGCGGATGCGATCGGGTCACGGAATCCGGATGGACGGCCGGTCCGATCGCGACGAACCGCGAAGAATAGCAGTTGCGCGCGCGGCCCTTGTCGCTCAAATTATATGTACGCGTACGACACGCGAACAGGATGCAGGCAAGGGGCTGATGGCGACCGTTCAGAAACAGAAGAGCGCTGCGCCCGCAGCGAAGGAAACCCCGATCGAGCGGGCCCTGAAGCGCCCCTCCGCCAAGCAGTTCCGGTTCGGATATCTGGTCCACGACGTGTCGCGCATCCGGCGCACCGTGATGGACCAGGTGATGCGCCCCTATGGCATCACCCGCTCGCAATGGTCGGTGCTGAGCGCGCTGTCGCGCAGCGGCAATGACGGGATGATGCAGGTCGATCTCGCCCGGCTGATGGACGTCGGCAAGGTGACGGTCGGCGGGCTGGTCGACCGGCTGGAGGCGAGCGGCCATGTCGAGCGCCGCGCCGACGCCACCGATCGCCGCGCCAAGCGCGTCTTCATCACCGAGCAGGGCTTCCGCGTCATCCGCCTGATGATCGCGGTGTCGACCAAGGTGAACCGCCGGGTGCTGAAAGGCCTGACGCCCGCCGAGATCCAGACGGTCGAGAAGGCGCTCATCCAGGTGAAGCACAATCTCAAGGAGATCGCGGCGGAAACCGTCCAGTCGGGCAAGCTGGAGGAATTCGGCAGCCAGATCCCGCCCGAAGAATTCGTCTGACCGCCGGCCGCGAGACCCGCATGTTCTTCCTGATCCTCGCCGCCGACCGGCCGGGCCAGCTCGATCGCCGGCTGGAGCATCGCCAGCGCCATCTCGATTACTGGAACGGCCTGCCCGGCACGGTGAAGGTCGCCGGCGCGATGCTGGCGGGCGACAGCCCCAGGGGCAGCACCTTCCTGATCGAGGCGGAGGACGAGGCCGCCGCGCGCCGCCTGCTGGCCGGCGATCCCTTCACCACCGAGGGCATTTTCGGCGACGACATCCGCATCGAGGCCGTCCGCCCCGCCATCGGCGACTGGAAGCCGGCCTGATCCGCCCGCATGGCGGGGCTCACCCCTCGCCGACGTAGATCAGCGTCTTGCCGCTGTTGGTGCCGGCCATCATCGCGACGAGCGCGTCCGGCGCCCGGTCGATCCCGGCCTCGATATCCTCGTCATGGGCGAGATGGCCGGCGAGCATCAGGTCGCTCAGCGCATCGATCGCCTCGCCGAAGCGGGCGACATGATCGAAGATCACGAAGCCCGACCAGGTGAGCGCGCGCATCAGCACCTCGCGCTCGTTGCGCGGGCCGGCCGGCGGCGGCGACCAGGATGCCGTGGCCGCCGTGCCGCACTGGACGATCCGGCCGTAGCGCTTCATCGCGCGGATCGCGGCGTCGAGGATCGGGCCGCCAGTATTGTCGAAGAAGATGTCGAACCCCTCCGGCGCCGCGCCGGCGAGCGTGCCGGCCAGATCGACCGCCTTGTAATTGTAGGCGGCGGCATAGCCGTAGCGATCGGTGCAGCGCGCCACCTTGTCCGCGCTGCCGGTGAGCCCGATCACGGTCGCGCCGCGCTGCCGGGCGATCTGGCCGACCACGCTGCCCACCGCGCCCGCCGCCGTCGACACCAGCACCCGGTCGCCCGGCTTCGGCGGCGCCAGATCGAGCAGCGCCAGCCACGCGGTCACGCCCGGCATGCCCAGCACGCCCGCATAAGCGGAGACCGGCACGCGCGGCGCGACGACGCGCGACAGCAGATCCTCCCGCCCGGCCTCCGCATAATCCTGCCAGCCGAAATAGCCGTAGACGATCTCCCCCGCCGCCACCGCCGCATCGCGGCTCTCCACGACCACGCCCACGCAGAGCGCGCGCATCGGCGCGCCCAGCGGGGTCAGCGCCGCATTGGCCGCCCAGCCGCGCTGCACCGGATCGGCCGAGAGATAGAGGTTGCGCACGAGGAAGCGCCCGTTCCCGCAGGCCGGCACGGGGCCGTCCCCGCGCACGAAATCGGCCGGTTGCGGCGTGCCGTCAGGACGGCGGGCGAGCAGCAGGCGGCGGTTGGTCTCGGGCAGCGCATAAGGCGGGATCAGGTCGGCCACGACGGTCTCCAGGCGGCGGATACGGTTCGCTAGCGTATCATGTCGCCCGGGCCAAGCCGAATCGTCAGGCGCCGGCCGTTCGCCAATAGACCTGGTCCATCGTCTCCCCGGCATCGAAGCGCGCCTGGATGCGGGCCATGCTCGCCATGCTGTCGGCATTGGCGAACAGGGTCTGCGAGATCCTCTGGTCGTTCTCGATGCCCCGCGTCTGGTCGAGATCCTCCGCCTCGCCCAGCATCCGCTTCATGCCGGCGACCGACTGGGGCGGCAGCGCCGCGATCGCGCGGGCGAGCGCGAGCGCCTCCGCCACCGCCCCGCCTTTGGGCACGACGCGGTTGAGCCCGCCCAGCGCGTGGAGCCGCTCCGCCGTCAGCGGCTGGCCGAGCAGCACCACCTCGGCGGTGACGGTGCGGCCGATCAGCCTCATCAGGCGGGACGTGCCGCCGATGCCGGTGCCGGCGCCGATGATCACCTCGGGCTGGCTGAAGCGCGCCTGCTCCTCGGCCACGCGCAGGTCGCACGCCCAGCCGAGCTCGCAGCCGCCGCCCGACGTGTCCCCGCTCACCGCCGCGATCGTCACCGCCGGGCCGCGGTTGAGCGTCTGCAGCGCGCGGAACCAGCCCGCCGGATCGCCCGTCGCCGCCCGGCCCTCGACCAGCTTCACGATGTCGTCGAGATAGGCGTGCTCCAGCCAGTGGCCCTCCACCGAGGAGGCGAGCACGATCACCCGCGCACCCTCCGCGATCGCCCGGTCGAGCGTGTCGGCGAGCAGGCTGACGGTGGCGCAGGTGGTGGTGTGGTTGGCCGTGCCGCCGTCGCCGACCGTGACGAGGGCGATGCCGGGCTCCGGCCATGCGAGCGTGACGTTGGACATGCTCTCTCCGCTGTGTGTCGGGTGGATCAGGCCGCGGGGCGGCCCTGCTCGTCGAGGCCGAGATAGGCGGCCAGCGTCTGGTGGAGATGGCGCAGCCGCACCTCCTGGTAGCGCGAATAGATCACGTCGCTGTCGCCGCCATCGCGCAGCCCGGCCTGGCACTGGGCGAGGCCGACCACGTCCTGGTCGTAGATCTCGCCGTGCCAGCGGGGCAGCACGCCCGCATCCGCATAGCTCCTGTCCGGATCGAGATCGATCACCCGCACCTCGGGCAGCGGCGCGCCGTCCGCCGGCCTGGGGCGGAAGAACATGAAGTCGAACGTGGTGCGGCCGGGATCGTCCTTCACCGGCAGGAAGCGATAGGCATAGGGATAGAGCAGGGAGCGGAAGAGGATGAAGTTCGGGAACAGCGAATATTGCATCGCGTCCGTCGCCTCGGTGTCGGAGAGGTGCGCGTAATCGCGCCCGTCCGCCTGCCCCATCTGCAGCCGCGCGCCCTCGGCCATGAAGTGCCGCGCCTTCATCCCCTCGGGCAGGCGCGGCGTCTCGGCCGTGCCGGCCACCGCGCGCAGCGCCGCGTCCAGTATCTCCTGCTCGCTGAGCACGCCGGCGAACTGGTCCCCCGGCACCCCCACCGGCTCCAGGAAGCGGCTGACATGGGGATCGTCCGGCCAGACGTCGTATTGGGTGCTGGAATCGCCGCCGAAGGCCAGCGCCTGCGCATGGATGTGGGGCACGTGGAACGCCTCCAGAAAGGCCTCGATGCAGGTCTTCCAATTGGCGTCCATCGTCTTGCGCAGGATCGTCGAGAGATAGACCGCGTCGCGCGGCCAGTCGGCGAAGTGCGGCACGAGATGGCCGAGATACGCCTCCAGCGGCCCCGCCGCGGGATCGAGATTGACGAAGACGAACCCGCCCCAGCGCCCGACCTTCGCCTCCTTCAGGTGGAAATCCGCCTCCTCCACCTGCGGGAAATCCCAGCGCGCGGGGACATGGGCGAGGCTGCCGTCCAGATTCCAGCTGAAGCCGTGGAAGGGGCAGGTGATCCGCGAGACGCTGGTGTCGGTGGCGCACAGCTTCATGCCGCGATGCAGGCAGCTGTTGTAATAGGCCTTGATCGTGTCGTCATCGGTGCGGACGATGATCAGCGAGGCGCCGGGCGCCTCGTACAGCAGGCAATCGCCCGCTTCCGGGATCTGCTCCTCGCGGCAGGCCATCTGCCACACCCTGGACCACATCCGCTCGCGCTCGAGCGCGGCGAAGGCGGGATCGGTATATTGCGCGCGCGGCACGCGGCGCACCGGCACGTCCGTCTCCGCATATTCGGTGAAGAGCGGCGGCGCCGGCCTGGGATCGCCGGCGATCACCTGCTGGTAGGCGGGCGCGCTGCTCTGCCGATAGTCGGGCTCCACCCGGTCCCTGAGCTTGGTCGCCATGGCCGATCCTTTCCGCGAGCGCGCTTCCGTGCGGCGCTTCCGATCATGGAGCCTATTCCTCCCGCCGCAGGAGTCAAGATCGTATGCTAGCGTAGCATTACCGTGGAAGCGTACTGGTGCGCTAGCGCATGATGTGCTTTACACCCGATGACAGCGAGGCAGCGGCCCGGGGAGGAATCGCCATGGACATCGAGACAATCCGCAATCTGGACATCGCGCCGATCGAGCAGGCCTATGACAAGCGCGACACCATCCTCTACGCGCTGGGCCTGGGCTTCGGCGCCGATCCGCTGGACGAGAGCGAGCTGCCCTTCGTCTACGAGGCCCAGTTGCGCTGCCTGCCGTCCTACGCCAACCTGCTCTGCCACCCCGGCTTCTGGGCGCAGCGGCCGGAATTCGGCATCGACTGGGTGAAGATCCTGCACGCCGAGCAGGATTTCCGGATCCACTCGCCGCTCCCCGCCACCGGCCGGATCCGCGGCGAATATCGCGTCGCCGGCATCGAGGACAAAGGCGCGGGCCGCGGCGCGCTGCTCCACCAGGAGAAGGAGCTGTACGACGCGGCCAGCGGCGTTCACCTCGCCACCGTGCGCTCCACCCTGTTCCTGCGCGGCAATGGCGGCGAGGGCGGCTTCGGCGATGCCGTGCCGGCCGCGACGCCGGTGCCCGATCGCGCGCCGGACCGCGTGATCGAGATCCCCACCCTCCCCCGCCAGGCGCTGATCTATCGCCTCAGCGGCGATTGGAACCCGATCCACGCCGATCCCGCGCTCGCCCGCAAGGCGGGGTTCGAGGCGCCGATCCTGCACGGCCTGTGCACCAACGGCATCGCCGCCCGCGCGCTGCTCGGCGCCTATTGCGGCAACGACCCGGCGCGGCTGACCGCCATGTTCGTGCGCTTCAGCAAGCCGGTGATGCCGGGCGAGACGATCCGGGTGGAATGTTTCGAGGAGGAAGGCGACCTGATCCGCTTCCGCGCGATCGCCCGGGAGCGCGGCGACGTGGTGCTCGACCGCTGCTCGGCGCGGGTCCGCGCGGGCCGGTGACGAGGCATTGCTGAAAAGGCTCTGTCACATGGCCGCCCGATAATGGCCGGCACGAATCGAGGCGAATGATGCGATCATCGGCGCGCGAACGCATCCTGCCCATGACGGGCGGGCACAATTTCCGGGATATCGGCGGCTATCCCGCGAAGGACGGGCGCAGCACGGCCTGGGGCCTGGTCTACCGGTCCGGCACGATGGCCCAGCTGGACGATGGCGACCGCGCGCTGATCGCGGGGCTCGGCCTGCGCGTGATCTGCGACCTGCGCTCCTCCCGCGAGCGGGACCGCCGGCCCAGCCTGCTGCCGGACGCCGCCGATTTCGAGATCTGGTCCCACGATTACGACACCAGCAGCGCCGATCTGGTCAACGCGCTCGCCGAGCCCGGCGCGACGGCGGCCGAGGCGCGCGCGCTGATGATCCGGCTCTATCGCGACATCGCCTACGAGCAGCGCCCCGGCTATCGCGCGCTGTTCGAGCGGCTGGCCTCGGGCGCGCTGCCGATCCTGTTCCATTGCGCCGCGGGCAAGGACCGCACCGGCGTCGCCGCCGCCCTGCTGCTCGACATGCTGGGCGTGCCGCGCGCGGCGGTGATCGAGGATTATGTGCTGACCGATCGCTTTTTCGATCGCGGCTGCGAGCTGGTCCGCACCGATCCCTGGGTGCAGCGGCTGGGCACCGTCGATCCGGCGATCTGGGCGCCGGTGATGCGCGCCGACCCCGCCTATCTCGCCACCCTGTTCGAGACGATCGAGGCGCGCCACGGATCGGCCGAGGGCTTCATCCGCGACGAACTGGGGCTCGACGGCGCGGCGATCGCGGCGATCCGCGAGCGCCTGCTGGTCTAGCGCACAATCCTCCCCCGCCAGGGGGAGGATTCACGGCGCCCCGCTCATTCCGCGAGCGCGCCGCCGTCCAGCACCAGCGCGTGGGCGTTGACGAAGCTCGCCATGTCCGAACAGAGCCACACCGCCGCCTCGGCCATCTCCTCCGGCTCCGCGACCCGGCCCATCGGCGACAGTTGCTCCAGCGTGCGCCGCGCCTCGGGCGAGCTCTCCATCACTTCGCGCACCATCGCCGTCATCGTGGCGCCCGGGCAGATCGCGTTGACGCGCAGCCCCTTCGCGGCATTCTGGATCGCCGCCACCTTGGTCAGCCCGATCACGCCATGCTTGCTCGCCGAATAAGCGGGGTTGGCGATCGCGCGCGAGGTGACGAAGCCGGCCAGCGACGCCGTGTTGACGATCGCGCCGCCCCCCGCCGCCAGGATGCGCGGCACCTGATGGCGCAGGCAGTTCATCACGCCGAACAGGTTCACGTCCATCGTCCGGCGCGCCACCCGCTCGTCCCACGATTCGTCGCCCGGCAGCGTGACGCCGGCATTGTTGAAGGCATGATGGAGCCCGCCATAGCGATCGACCGCCGCCGCGATCGCGCCGGCGACCGAGGCGTCGTCCGTCACGTCGCAGGCCAGGCCGATCGCCTCGCCGCCGGCCGCCACGATCAGCGCGGCCGTCTCCGCGGCGGCCTCCGCGCGCACGTCGGTCGCGACCACGCGGGCGCCGCGCCGGGCGAACAGCCGCGCCCCGGCCCGGCCGATGCCGTCCCCCGCCCCCGTCACGAAGGCCACCCTGCCGGCGAACCAGGCTTCCATCGCGCGCTCCTCTCCGCTTGCCGCGTCGCGCAGGATGGCGGCAAGCGGCCGGCCTGACAAGCGAGGGAGATTGCTTGCATATAGTTCGCATGCGACTATCTTGGCCGGAAAGGGCGGCCGTCTCCTTGCGCTTCGGCCGCCGACAACAATATGCTAGGATACGTTTTGCCCGCGCGGCGGCCGGGCCGGACGGAACGAGGATCGGAAGGACCAGGACGATGAACGTGCGGGCGGACATCAAGCGCGGCTTCGGCTCGGAGGAGCGCCCGCTGGCGGGCACGCTCTGGGCGCGCGAGGCGCATGACCCGGCCGCGCCGGCGCTGAGCGCGCAGGGCAATTTCGAGCCCGATTTCCGCCAGGTCGACTATAGCCGATATTGGGATCCGGACTGGGCCAAGGCGGAGATCGAGGGCGTCTGGAAGAAGAGCTGGCTCTATGCCGGCCGCGAGGAGGACATCCCGAACGTCGGCGATCGCATGCCGCTGGATGTCGGCCCGCTGTCCTTCCTGATCGTCCGCTCGGGGCCGGACGAGTTCAAGGCCTTCTACAACAGCTGCCTGCATCGCGGCACCAGGCTCTGCTCCAAGCGCGAATCGGCCGAGACGATCCGCTGCCCCTACCATGCCTGGGAATGGGGCGTGGACGGCCGGCTCAAGAAGATCCCCAGCCACTGGGACTTCGCCGAGCTCACCAGGCCCAACGCCTCGCTGCCGGAGATCAAGCTCGGCCGCTGGGGCGGCGGCATCTTCGTGAACGCCGATCCGGATTCGGGCACGCTGGAGGATGCGCTCGGCCCGACGATCGCGCATTTCGAGACCTTCCAGCCGGAGCGGCGCTACACCGCCGCGCGCTTCCGCAAGACGGTGAAGGCCAATTGGAAGGTCAGCCAGGAAGCGTTCCAGGAGGCCTATCACCTCTTCGCCACCCATCCCGAGGCGATGCCCTTCAATGGCGACAGCCAGGCCCAGTACGACATCTGGGTGACCGAGCATGGCCATATCGGCCGCAATGCCAGCTGCTCGGCGACACCCAGCATGCACGCCCCGGCGGACGCCACTGTGGCGGGCGCGGGCGCGATGTTCCTGCATGCGATGAAGGACTGGCATTATCCGGACGCCGAGATCGACCCGCTCGATCCCGAGGGCGACGTGCGCGCCCAGCTCGGCGCGTGGCACCGCCGCGAGGCCTCCCGCTTCTACGGGCGCCCGATCGACCTGCCGGACGCGGTGATGATGGATAGCTTCCTCTACTTCATCTATCCGCACAGCTGCTTCTGGCTCTCGGAATCGGTGCCGTTCACCTACCAGTTCCTGCCGCACGAGACCGATCCGGAGATGAGCTATTTCGACGTGCGGCTGATGCTGCCCATCCCGGAGGGCCGGCCGACGCCGCCTTCCTCCCCCGCGATCGAGATCGGGCCGGACGAGCGGGTGTTCGACAAGGCCCCCGCCTTCGGCTTCCTCGCTTATGTGTTCGATCAGGACATGAGCAACATGCCGCTGATCCAGAAGGGCATGCACGCGGCCAATCCCGGGGCCTTCCATTCCCGGCTGGGCGCGTATCAGGAAATGATCATCCAGCATTGGAACGACATCATCGAGAAGCAGGTGAAGGCCGTGCAGGGCGCCTGAGAGCGCCGCGCACCGAAGGAGGGGCGGATGAAGGGACGCCTTGAGGGCAAGGCGGCGGTCGTGCTCGGCTGCTCGGCCTCCGGCGGCACCGGCTGGGCGATCGCCGAGCGGCTGGCGGCCGACGGCGCGCGCATCATGGTCGCGGCGCGGAGCCGCGCCGGGATCGCGGCGCTGGCCGCGCGCACCGGCGGCGTGGCGCAGGTCTGCGACGTCGCCGATCCCGCCCAGGTGCGGGCGCTGGCGGAGGCGGCGCGCGCGGCGTTCGGCGCGATCGACATCGCGGTCGATGCCGCCGGCCTGCCGGTGGCGGGCGCGATCGCCGACATCGGCGATGCCGACATCCGGGCCGCGCTCGACGTGAACTATGTCGGCCCGATCCATTTCATCCGCCACATGGCGGCGGCGATGAACGACGGCGGGGCGATCACGCTGGTCTCCTCGTCCAGCGCGGCGCAGCCGATGGCGCCCTATTTCGCTTATGCCTGCGCCAAGGCGGCGATGGATTGCCTCGTCCGCCATGCCGCGCTGGAATACGGGTCGCGCGGCATCCGCGTGAATTCGGTGATGCCCGGCCCGATCCGGTCCGACATGGCGAAGGGCCTGTGGGCGGTACCGGGCATGGAGGCCGTGTTCGCGCGCGAGGTTCCGCTCGGCCGCATCGGCGAGCCGGGCGATTATGCCGACGCGGTCGCCTGGCTGTCCGGCCCCGCCTTCGTGACCGGGCTCGCTTTGCCCGTCAGCGGCGGCAACCAGCTCACCCGGTCGCCGCGGCTCGACGAGATGCCGCCGGTGCCGGGCTGATCGCGAGGAGGGAGGCGAAGCGCGATGGACATGGAGCTGCTGAACCGGCCGCTGGAGGCGTATCTTCGCCACCGGCTCGGCGCGGGCGCGGTGCTGGAGAAAGCGGTGCGCTTCCCGCGCGGCTCCTCGCGGCTCACCTGGTTCGTCGATGTCCGGCCCGAGCCCGGCGCGCCGGTGCGCGCGCTCGTCTTCCGCGGCGATTATGCCGGCGGCGCCACCATCCACACCACGCTGGAGCGCGAGTATCGGATGTACGAATTGCTGGGGCGCACCGACATTCCGGTGGCCCCGGTGCTCTGGTGGGAGGAGGACCCGGACTGGGCGCCGCGCCCCTTCTACGTCCGCGACCAGATCGAGGGCAGCTGGGAGGTGCCCCATTTCTCCGATCCCGATCCCCGCCACGACGCGCTGCGGATCGCGATCTCGCGCGAGCATATGCGCAAGCTCGCCCGCGTCCACACGCTCGACTGGAAGGCGCACGGCTTCGACACGCTGCTCCAGGCGCCCGCGAGCGCCGAGCGATGCGCCGCCAATTTCCTCGACGGGCTGGTCGCCCAGCTGGAGGATTATCGCCGCGAGCCGATGCCGGTGGTGGTGGAGGCGCTGGTGGCGCTGCGCCGCGACGCCCCGGTCGCGCCGCGCATCAGCCTGTGCAAGGGCACCAACGGCCTGGGCGAGGAGGTGTTCAGGGACGGCGTGATCGTCGCGATGAGCGACTGGGAGGAGGCCAGCATCGGCGATCCCGCCGCCGACTTCGCCTCGATGCAGAATTTCGCGCCGGAGATCGATCGCGACGGCGAGACCATCTGGGGCATGGAGAAGGCGCTGGCTTATTATCGCGAGGTGAGCGGCATCCCGCTCGCGATCGGGAATGTCCGTTATTACCAGACGCTGCGGATGTTCGGGCAGATCCTCTACGGCCACAAGGCGGCCGTCGTCACCCATGCCGGCCGGGCCGACATCCGCAAGCCCTGGACGGGCACCGAGGTGCTCCACATCGCCAAGCGCCTGCTGGCCGCCGGCATCGGGCTGGGCGAGATGCCGCCGCCCGCCTGGTTCGGCGAGCTCAACGAGACCGTGCGGTGACGGCCGCCCCCCAGCCCCCCAAGCTGCTGCCGAGCGCCGCCGACATCCTGCGCTGCGTGCGCGAGGTGACGCGCGATCTGATCGCCCCGTCGCTCGCCGGCCATGCCGAGCGCAGCGCGGCGGCGACGATCGATCACATGCTCCGCTACGTCGAGCGGCTGGTCGAGCATCAGGGGCAGGACCTGCTCGACGAGGAGGCGAAGCTCAAGGCGCTGCTGCCGGCCGCCGCCGGCTGGCTGGCCGGGCGCGACGCGGCCCTGGCCGGAGCGATCCGCGCCGATTGCGCGCGGGCGCCGGATCCGGCCACCTACGCCACGCTGGCGATGATGGAGGATCGCGTCGCCCTGCTCCGCCAGCATGTCTGCGACGCGCTGCTGGCGCTCCACGCGGCGGGCGAGGCCAAGGGGGCGGACGGCGCCGCCCTGCACGCGACGCTGCGCGACTATATCCGGTGGCAGATCGCGCGCGAGGGCGCGCTGGTCGAACCCGCCTTCCTCGGCCACGGGCCGCGCCGCTGAACCCGGGAGGACGAGACCTCATGCTCATTCCCGCCGATCTCGCCGAAGCGCCGCTGGACGCGCTGCTCGACCGGGCCGAGGCCGTGGCGCTGGCCGCGCGCGGCGGGATCGTCACCTATTCGCGCAAGGTGTTCATCCCCCTCACCCGACTGTGCCGCGACGTCTGCCACTATTGCACCTTCGCCACCGCCCCGCGCCATGTCGGGGCGCCCTATCTGGCCATCGACGAGGCCGTCGCCATCGCCCGCGCCGGGGCGGCGGCGGGCTGCAAGGAGGCGCTGTTCACGCTGGGCGACCAGCCGGAGCGGCGCTACCCCGCCGCGCGGGCCGCGCTGGACGCGATGGGCTTCGCCACCACGCTCGCCTATCTGGGCGCGGTCGCGGCGGCCGTCCATGCGGAGACGGGGCTGCTGCCGCATCTCAATCCCGGCGTGATGGACGCGGCGGGGATCGCCGCGTTGCGCCCGCATGCCGCCTCGATGGGGATCATGCTGGAAACCGCCGCCGATCGCCTCGGCCAGCGCGGCGGCCCGCATTTCGGATCGCCCGACAAGGCGCCGGCGGTGCGGCTGGCGACGCTGGAGGCGCTGGGCCGGCAGGCCGTGCCGACCACCACCGGCCTGCTGATCGGCATCGGCGAGACGCGCGCCGAGACGATCGCGGCGCTCGCCGCGATCCGCGATCTCCATGCGCGGCACGGCCATATCCAGGAAGTGATCGTCCAGAATTTCCGCGCCAAGCCCGGCACCCGGATGGCCGCCGCGCCCGAGCCGCCTTTGGACGCGCATCTCTGGGCGATCGCGGCGGCGCGGCTGGTGCTGCCGCCCGGCATCCGCATCCAGGCGCCGCCCAACCTGCGCCCCGGCGTGCTCGCCCAGCTGCTGCGCGCCGGCGTGGACGATTGGGGCGGCGTCTCCCCCGTCACCCCCGATCACGTGAACCCCGAGGCGCCCTGGCCCGAACTGGCGCGGCTGGAGCGCGAGACCGCCGCCGCCGGCCGCCGCCTGGTCGAGCGGCTGGCGATCGGGCCGGATCATGCGCGCGATCGACGCGCAGGGCCATGCCCGCCCCGACGGCTGGCATGCCGGCACGGGGCGGGCGCCCCCGGCCCCCGCCATCCTCCCGCCCTTCGACCGCCCGATCCCGGCCGTCGCCCGCGCGCTGGCCATGGCGGAGGCGGGCGAGCCGCTGGACGCGGGGCGGATCGCCACGCTCTTTTCCGGCGGCGCGCCGGAATATGCGGCGATCACCCGCGCCGCCGACCGCAAGCGCGCGAGCATCGCGGGCGAGGCGGTCACCTACGTCGTCAACCGCAACATCAACTACACCAACATCTGCGGCTATCGCTGCACCTTCTGCGCTTTCTCCAAGGGCAGCAGCCGGAGCGAGCGCGGCCCGGCCTACCGGCTCGACCTCGCGGAGATCGGGCGCCGCGCGGCGGAGGCGCAGGCGATGGGCGCGACCGAGGTCTGCCTGCAGGGCGGCATCCACCCCGATTATGACGGCGAGACCTATCTCGCGATCGTCGCGGCGGTGAAGGCGGCGGCGCCCGCCATCCACGTCCACGCTTTCTCGCCGCTGGAGGTGAGCCACGGCGCCGCGACCCTGGGCCTCGCGCTTCCCGACTATCTCGCCCGGCTGAAGGCGGCGGGCCTCTCCTCGCTGCCCGGCACGGCGGCCGAGATCCTCGACGACGCCGTGCGCGCCGTCATCTGCCCGGACAAGCTCGGCACCCAGGGCTGGCTCGACGTGATGCGCGCCGCGCACGAGGTCGGCCTGCGCTCGACCGCGACGATCATGTACGGCCATGTCGACCGGCCGGAGCATTGGGCGCGCCACCTGCTGCGCGTCGCGGCCCTGCAGGCGGAGACGGGCGGCTTCACCGAATTCGTCCCCCTCCCCTTCGTCCATATGGAGGCGCCGATGTGGCGGCGCGGGCAGGCGCGATCCGGCCCGACCTGGCGCGAGGCGATCCTGATGCACGCGATCGCGCGCCTCGTCCTCTCGCCCGCCATCGCCAACATCCAGGCGAGCTGGGTGAAGCTCGGGCCCGACGGCGCGGCGCGCGCGCTGCGGGCGGGCTGCAACGACATCGGCGGCACGCTGATCGACGAATCGATCACGCGCGCGGCGGGCGGGGCGAACGGCCAGCATTTCGACGCGGCGGCGATCGAGGCGCTGGCCGCGGGGATCGGCCGCCCGGCCCGCGTCCGCACCACTTTCTATGGCACGCCGCGCGACGCGGCGGCGGCCTGACGACGGGGAGACACGGAGATGGCGGTGATCGGAATCGTCGGCGGAACCGGCAAGCTGGGCGCGGCGCTGGCCGGGCGCTGGGCGAAGGCGGGGCACGCGGTGCTGATCGGATCGCGCAGCGCCGAAAGCGCCGAAGCGACCGCCGCCGGGCTTTCGGAGCGCTTCGGCCGTCCGGTCGGCGCCGGCACCAATCTCGATGTCGCGGCCCGCGCCGACATCGTCGTCTGCACGGTGCCGTGGGCGGCGCAGGCCGATCGGCTCGGCGAGATTCGCGAGGCCGTGCGCGGCAAGATCGTGATCGACACCAGCGTGCCGCTCGTGCCCCCCAGGGTGATGCGCGTGCAGCTGCCGCCGGAAGGATCGGCCGCGCTCCGGGCGCAGGCGGTGCTGGGCGATGGCGTCCGGCTGGTCTCCGCCTTCCACAATGTCGCCGCCCACACGCTCGCCAGCGATGCGGACGTCGCCTGCGACGTGCTGGTCTTCTCCGACGACAAGGAGGCCCGCGCGGTGGGGGTCGCGCTGGCGAAGGATCTCGGCGTGCGCGGCCTGCATGGCGGCGCGCTGGCCAATGCCGCCGCCGCCGAGGCGCTCACCTCGATCCTGATCTTCCTCAACAAGACCTATCAGGTGGACGGCGCCGGGATCGTCATCACCGGCACCCTGGTGGAGCCGGCCTGAGCCCACGGAGAGCGACCATGACCGCGCCGACCCGCTATCCCGAATTCGGCTGCTACGCCTTGCCCGGCCACATCTCCGATCCCACCGCCGCGATCGGCGAGATAAGGGACGCCGAGCGGCTGGGCTTCGGATCGGTGTGGATCTCGGAACGCTTCGCCGCCAAGAATGCGGACGTGCTGTCCGGCGCGGCGGCGATGCTCGCCCCGTCGATGGGGATCGCGGCGGGCCTCATCCAGAACCTGCCGCTGCGCCATCCCATCGTCACCGCCGGCTATGGCGCGACCATGGCCAAGCTCACCGGCGACCGCTTCGCGCTCGGCGTCGGGCGCGGCACCGACAGCTTCGCCGACGCCAGCGGCACGCCGCGCCTCACCTTCCGCATCATGGAGGATTACATCACCATCCTGCGCCGGCTCTGGCGCGGCGAGACGGTGGATTATGCGGGGCCGCTCGGCACCATCGCCGGCCTGCGCCTGGGCGTCGACCTGCCCGTCATGCCGCCGGTGATCGCCGCCGGCATGGGCGGGAAGACGCTGAAATGGGCGGGCCGGATCGCCGACGGCGTGGTGTTCAACTCGCTCTGGACGGTGGACGCGGTCGAGCGATCCGCGAAGCTCGTCCGCCAGGGCGCCGAGGAGGCCGGGCGCGATCCCGCCTCCGTCCGCATCTGGACGATCCTCGTCACCGCCTGCGACGTGCCCGAGGAGCAGATGCTGCGCACCGTGATCCGCCGCATGAACACCTACATCCTCTTCCCCGGCATGTTCGATGCGATCTCGGACGCCAATGGCTGGGACCGCGCCGAGGCGCAGCGGCTGCGCGCGGCGCTCGCCACCTTCGACAGCGCGCGGCGAGCGGGCACGATGGGCGACGAGAGCACCACCCGCGATCTCGACGCGCTGCGCCACATGGCCGCGCTCTATCCGAAGGCCTGGATCGAGGAGGGCAATGCCGTCGGCACCGGCGAGGACGGCGCGCGCGCCGCGCTGGCCCGGCTGCGGGCGGGGGCCGACGGCGTGCTGTTCCACGGCAGCGCGCCGGCGGAGATGGCGGGCGTGCTGGCCGCCTGGCGGGCCATGCGGCCGGCGGACCTGCCCGGCCGGCCGGTCAACCCGGGATTGTGAGGCAAAGAGTGGCGTAGCGTCTTCGACGAGACCCGCCGGCGGCCGGTGCCGGACGGCGGACGAGGAGAGGAGGGACAGGATGTACGATCCCCATGTGGTGCTCGCCGCGATGGATGCCCATCGCATGAGCGTGCTCGCTTTCTGCGGGCTGGCGATGGTCTTCAACTATATCTGGTTCGCGCTCGCCGCGATCCGGGGCTTCCGCGACAAAGTGTATCCGGTGCCGCTGTTCAGCACCCTGTTCTGGCTGTGCGGCGACGGCAACGGCGTGCTGAGCCACGATCTCGCCTTCAACGTCTACCATCACTGGTATCTCGAAGGCTTCTGGTACGCGCTGGTCTTCACCGTCTCGTTCGAGATCCTCTACATCGCCATGACGCTGAAGTTCGGCCGGCAGGAGCTCGCCCCGCATTTCAGCCAGGCGGGGTTCGTCGCCCTGCTGGCGGCGGGCGCGGCCGTCTTCGTCGCGAGCTGGGTCTATCTGAAGCCGATCCTGCGGGACGACCTCAACATCACCTATTTCAACCTCGCCAACATGGCGGGCCCGATCGCCTATGCCGGCGTGCTGGCGCGGCGCCGCTCGATCGCCGGCACGTCGAGCTGGGTGTGGGTGTTCTACACGCTGATGCTGGCCAGCTGGTATTATGCGCAGGCGACCTGTTTCGGGCCGGAATTCCGCACGCCCGCGATGCTCGCCTTCTTCGCGGTCAATATCGGCAGCGCGGCGGCGCTGGCCGTCTATGTCCGCGCGCAGGAACGCGCCCAGGCGGCCGCGCCCGGCACCCTGGCGGTGGCCGCCACCTGACCCGTTCGGACTGAGCGTGTCGAAGCCCTTCCCGTTCCGCCGTCCCGTCATGCCAGCGAAAGCTGGCATCTCGGGCGGCACGCGGGGCGCCCGCCCCACGGAGACCCCAGCTTTCGCCGGGGTGACGCGAGGACGAGCAAGGGGAGCCGGAAGGATTCGGGCGGCCCCGGTGCGAATGGCTCCCTACAGGAACACCGCGTGGTTCGCGGCGGTCTGCGGATGCACCGTGGACTGGCCCGCCGGATGGAGATCGAAGATCTCGCGGCCCATCTCGATGCCGCTGAACAGCTCCATCGTCATCGGTTCGCTGCACAGATCGAGCATCTGGCCGACGAACGCCTTGAATTCCGGCGTCTTGCGGATCGCGGCGACGGCCTCCTCATTCCTGTAGGATTCGATCGCCACCATCACGTTGGGATCGCGCCCGAAGCCGTAGAAGACGAAATGCGCGTTCTCGGCCATGAACGCGGTGGCATTCCGCCAGAGCGGGTCGAAGATCGCCATGAACGCATCGCGCTGGCCCGGCTTGATCGTGTAGCGCGAGATGAAGATGTTGGACTGGGTGACGATATTGCCCGTCATGGCGCTCTCCCATGCTTATGCGAAGCCGTACGGATCGTAGCGGCCGTTGATGAACAGCTCGGCCTGGGCGGCGCCGGTGGAGACGCTGCCGTCGGGCGCGTGGGTGGTCACCCGCACCAGATATTCGGGGCCCTGCACCGTCTGCCCGCGCTCGGTGCCGGTGCCCTCGCCGAAGGTGGTGGCGGCCTGCTCGCCGCTGATCGCATAGGGCGTGTAGTCGAACGGCTGGACCGAGACATCGAGCTCGTCCCACTCGATCGCGAGATCCTCGCGGCCGTGATAGGTGAAGAAATTGCCGCCATCCTTCCAGCTGCCGGGGTGGTAGCCCATGGTCTGCACCACCCACGGCATGCCGATCGCCTCGAATTCCTGCCGCCACGTGCCGCCATGCTCGTCCTCCAGATGCCAGACGGCTTTGCTGAGGATGCGGGTGCCGGGGACGAACTCGATCTCGTGGCGGCCGGAGACGAGCTTCACCGCCTCGCCGTCCCAGCCCTTGAAGATGTGGCCGCCGAAGGGCGTGCCGAACACGTCGTTCATCTTGGTCTGCACGCCCTCGGCCGTCTCGTGGACGTGGAAGAAGCCCGAATAGGGTTCGGAGCGGAAGCAGGTCCACCAGCGCATCGCCCGCTTCGGCCCGCCATCGTCGCGGCGCGGCGGCAGCAGCGAGGCGACGGGGGAGAGCGGCGGGCGCTCGGCATAGAGGCCCCAGCTGTGATCGCGCGCGGCGTGCCAGGTGTCGCGCTCCACCGCCCAGCGCCGGCCGCGCAGATCGATCCAGCCGGTCGCGGTGCCGGGCTGCGAATAGCGCGTCTGGTCGGTGGTGAGCCGGCCGCGATGAGTGGCGCTGTGATGATCCTCCAGGAAGGCGGGCGCGGTGCCCTCCCACATCAGATCGAACGTCATGCCGGATTCGTTCTCGGCCAGGGTCAGCCGGATGCGCTTCAGCGGCTCGACGAACTCCACCCGCCACGGGCCGATCGCGATGTCGAAATTGTCGCGCCACACCCGGTTGAAGCGCAAAGTCACCTGCTGCCCGCGCACGTTGAGCAGGGCATAGCCGCCGAACATGTCGCTGTTCGGATTGACCCGCGCGCCGGTGGCGAGGAACACGCCGTCGTCCGGGCTGAACACGCCGAAATAATAGCCGTCGTCCCAATTGTAGTCGGTCGAGGGGATGAAGCTGAACGGATGCGGCGACTGGTGCACCGGAAACTCGTCATAGGGGGTCAGCAGCGGCATCGTCTCGGTCCTCTCCAGGGATGGCTCAGGCGGCGTCGATCGAATCGAGATCGTCCATCGCGGTGCCGATGCGGTTCAGGAACACGTTGGTCGTGCCGACCGGCTGCATGTCGGGCATCGCGCTGGACGGGGTGAGCGTCATGGTCCACCAGGCGAGCGCCGAGAGGAGCTGCGCGCGATAGGCCGTCCACGCCGCGTCGAAGGCGAGCGCCGGGCCGCCCCGCGCGTGAAGGGCATCGAGATAGTAGCGAAGCAGCTCCCGCTCCATCGCGCGCCGGTCCTCGATCGTCAGCGCGGTCGACACGGCATAGGCGACGTCGCGCGCCCAGTGGCCACGGCTCACCACCTGCCAGTCGCCCAGCCCCATCGTGCCGCTCGGCCGCCGGTACCAGTTCTTCAGATGGACGTCGCCGTGGGTGATCGTCTCGGGCTGGGTGTCGTGCCAGTCGACCGAGCGCACCGTCGCATCCCAGATCGCGTCCCGGCGCGCGAACAGCCGCGCGGGGATCAGGCTTTCCGCCGCGATCACGCCATTCTCGCAGCAGGTCTTGAAATCGTGCTGCCGGTCGAGCTTGCGGAAACGGCCGCTGAACGAGAAGAGATCGGCGAGGTCGCCCCGCCCGCGCAGGCGGGGGCTGTCGTAGAAGGTGCCGTGCATCGTCGCCAGCAGGTCCAGCTGGCTTTCCACCGACTGGCGGGTCGAGGCCGTGCGCTCGCTGCAGAAGGTCACCTCGCCGGCGACATCCTTCAGCATCACCATCGAGGCGTAGCTTTCGGGATCGTAGGCGGCGAAATGCGCCTCCGGCGCGTCGATGGCGAGATCGCCGCGGATGCGGTTGTAGAAGCTCACCTCGCTGAACACCGCCGAGGTGGAGAGCAGGATGCGGTTCACCAGATCGACCGTCGCCTTGCAGAAGACCGACGGCGGCAGCCCGGCCGCCTGGCCTTCGGCATTGTAGGCGACGAAGATGCGCCGGCGGTTGGAGGTGCCGTTGTCGATCGCGTCCAGCCGGTGCGAGACGACCTTCGCGCCCGGCACGCCCCGGCACAGGATCGCGGTCAGCCATTCGGGCGTGATCGATTCGTAGAAGGGCGGGATCTCGCCGGCGCCATGCACCTTGCGCCGCTCGGCGACGTCGCGCGCATAGGCGGCCGTGATCCGTTCCGCGACGCCTTGCTTCTCCAGCACGTCGACCATGGCTCTCTCCCATCCTTCGCGATCGTGGGGCGGACGGTGGCATAGCGGCGCCCAGGCCGCAAGTGATGCACTTGCATATCATATTGATGCGGACGTATGAACCGGGCACGAGCGGCGCAGGGCGTGGAGAGAGCGATGGCGGACCCGGACACGATGCAGGATTTCGCGGACCCCGCCGTCCTCGCCTATCCGCACGACCTGCTGGCGACCCTGCGCGCCACGCGGCCGGTCTGCCCGGTGCGCGATCCGCGCGGATCGACCATCTATCTGGTGACCAGCGCCGCTTTGGTGGACGAGGCGACCAAGCGCACCGAGGATTTCTCCAGCCGGTTCGCCCATCTGCTCGTCGCCGGCGACGCCGCCAATCCGGAAGTGGCGGAGATCCTGTCCCGCTCGGGCGAAGGCGGCGCGACCGGCCTGCTGCTGAGCAGCGACGATCCCGAGCACAAGCGCTACCGCGCGCTCGTCAACCAGGTGTTCGCGCAGGGGCGCGTCGCCAATCTGGCGCCCACCGTGGAGCGCATCGTCGACGAGCTGATCGACGCGATGGTCGCCAAGGGCGAGGCCAATTTCGTCGACGATTTCGCCGTGCTGCTGCCGACCTACGTGATCGCCGACATTCTCGGCCTGTCGCGCGAGGACTGGCATCTCGTCCGCACATGGTCGGACAGCGTGATCCGCATCGTCAGCCGGATGGGCACGCCCGCCGAGGAGATCGCCGCCGCGCACGACGTCGTCGCCTTCCAGCGCTTCATCCGCGAGACGGTCGCGGCCCGCCGCAAGGAGCCGCGCGACGATCTCATCTCGAACCTCGTCAGCGTCCGGCTCGACGGGCTCGAGCCGCTGACCGACGTGGAGGCCGCCGCCCTCACCTTCGAGATTTCGGTCGCCGGCAACGAGACGACCCGCAACACGCTGATGAGCGGGCTCGTCCAGTTGCTGCGCCACCCGGACCAGATGGACGCGCTGCGCGACGATCCGGGCCTCGTCGCCAATGCGGTGGAGGAGCTGCTCCGCTACGAGACGCCGGCGACCTC
>Ga0105237_10002487_pt1 | contig 22855 bp, 24 predicted proteins | sample KBSC24metaG_FD_81520 | JGI IMG/M metagenome (GOLD analysis project Ga0105237, IMG submission 81520) | Corn rhizosphere microbial communities from Kellogg Biological Station, Michigan, USA - KBS C2-4 metaG | ecosystem: Host-associated > Plants > Roots > Rhizosphere > Soil | place: Michigan, USA...
GGCTTGCGCAAGTGCCACCGCTGCATCACTGCTGACGCCCGTGATTTCGACGCCGTTCTTCGTCTCTTTTGTACTTGATGTCGACGTCGAACCCGGTGTTGACGTATAGGTTTCACTGCTAGGTGTTCCAGCAGGACCGGAAACAACATTTACGTCGAGTACGGGCGCTTTCGCCACAGGTCCGACGTTAGGCGTCCAATCATAATTTGGTGGTGTGTTCGAAATCGGTTTTCCTGTGGTCGGATCAACGGGGTATGCTCCAACCGAATTACCACCTTTAGCTTGATTAACGGCGTCTGGTGACTGGCTTGGCAATCCCGGACCGTTTCCGATCGTGGCACCACCGGAACCACTCGGAAGTTGATTCGAAACGCCGCCTGTAGTTCCATTCGGGCCTGTACGTGTACCACCACCGGGTGCACCCCAAGCACCCGCAACTGAAAGTACAGTCCCGATTGCAGACGCAAAGGCAGATACATCGATCTTTGTGGTCGCAATGGTGTTAGAAATTTGTGACGCACTTGTTTGGACAGCGGAAACAATTTGTTCACCTGAACTAACTACAAATCCGCCGACTTCTGAAAGGTGCGTTCCAAGAGAATCATAAATAGAATTCGCACTTGTGGTTACATCGTCGACATGTCCTTCAAGCGCCACGATTTGCTGTCCAAGATCTTGCATTTTGCTTGCATAGGTTTGCTCAAGATCCGAAAAATAAATCTGCTGTTTTACGTCGGTGGCGCTTGCAGCATCCTTGACAGCCGCAGCAAGCAACGATTGATATGCACTGTACTCTTGTCGAAGTGCGTCGAGACGATCCGCTTGCGTTTTCGCAGCATCTACCGCCGATTGCGCAAGCGCTAATTGGTGGTCCGCGCGTGCGGTAGCGTCATCGTGTGCACTGTCAATACGTCCTGCAATGGTCTTGTCACCTGATGCAGTCGTCGTATTGAGGTCTTCAATTCCGCGCGTGATGGCGTGTGCACTTTCCTGTGCGGAATCCGTGATCGTGGTGCTTAACGACTCCACATCACTCTGCATGTCTTCCTGTGTCAAGCTTTGCGCTGCTGGCGAATGTGATCCATACGTCAACGCCGTGATGACACCGAGAACCGATTGATTGATGACCGCGAGTTCATCGTAAATCTGCTGGTTCATCGACGCGACATTACCCGCTGTCTGCGCCGTGTTCGCGGTTGTGAACTGCGTATTTGCTTGGATTGCTGCAAGCATCGAATCCGCATCCGCTGTATTTTTAGCAGTGTCGGCAAGATGCCCGCTGTCTACGGTTGAAAGACCACCCGATGTGATGCTTAGTTTTCCGATCGCATCAACAACGCGATTTGTCGCGTTCATGATGTCGCCTAGACGATCGAATGTCTTGCCGAAGATTGACCAATTGTCGGCGCGCACGTTCTGAACTTCCGCAAGTGTTGAACGTGTATTGACTTCGATGTGCCCGGTGTCACTGCTGATATGAGCAAGTAGAATTGCACTCGCGACAGCAGCACCCGCCGACACGACAGCCGAAATCGTACCGACCATATCGCCGATACCGCTTCCGACCGCGCCTTCACCACCGGAACCAGCACCCGCGACACTGGCGTTAATGCTTGCTGCCGCCGATTGTGCCGCCGCTGCTAATGCATTCAACCCGGTTGCAGCACTTGCCGACGATGCGTTCAGCGTCCCTAATCCGCCGCCGATGATGTTTAAACCACCTGCCATGCTAGGAAGCAATCCGCCGATCAGTTCAAGCAACGCCAGTTTCAACGGAATCAATGCGGCTTGGATTAAATCCGTTAAGATGCTTTGCCCGATTTTCTTAAACTGTTCGACGAGTGCGGCACCGACATTCTTACCGTTGACGATCGCGTCAGCCATCGCGCCCGCCATTTGGTCAAAACCTTTTAGCACGTCGCCAATCATTGCGACATATTCGTCGGCAAGCCCGTGTGACGAAAGCCGCAATTCTTCTTGTTTCAATCGGACTTTTTCAAGTCCAAGAACTAGGTTGTTCGCGTCCTGCCCGGTTTTTTCCGCGTATGTGATTTCGTCTTGGAGTAACTTTTCTTGCTGATCGAGAACGTACCCGTATGCGTCGCCCGCCTTGATCATCATGTCTAGCTGCTGTTGATCTTTGGCGATTGAAATTTCTTGTTGGGCCTGAATGTCCTTATAGGCAGGCGGAACTTTCTGTAATTCCGCAAGGTACGCACGCATTGCATCTTGTGCGCCCGGAAGCGCGCGATTCGCAAGGCTTGTAACCGAGTCTTCGAACTTCGCCATTTCGCCTTCGATATCCTGCATAGGACTTTTCGAAGCGAGCATCTTGTCAATCAATCCCTGAAAGCCTGCGACTGCGGCGGGAAGATTGGTATGCGCCAGATCTTGGAACATACTTCCGAGATGACTGAACGCATTATCGATGTCAACGATCGGCTGTTTTGCCGCAATCATTTTGTCGATTAACTTCTGTTGGGCATCAATCGCGGCGGGTAGATTCACCTTCGCGTAGTTGTCGATGACGGTCTGCATGTCGCGGAACGTATCGGCGATTTCTTGTGCAGGAACTTTTAGCTTGATTTCTTGATCGATCAAATCCCCGAACGCTGAAAGCGCGGCGGGAACGTTCGTTTGTGCCAGTGTCTTGATTGCTTCGCCTTGCGCCTTCAACGTATCGGTAATGGTTTGCAACGGCATGTGCATTGCCGCTTCTTTGTCAGCAAGATCCTGTAGACCTTTGATCGCGCCTGAAATATCGGTCTTCGCCATTTCTTGGAAAACTTTTTGTTCCGCCTGCAAAGTCGCGGTAACGTCTTTAGTCGGTTCACCAAGATTGCGTTGCTTGTCGGCAAGGTCCTGTAAACCTTTTGCCGCCGCTTGCGCGTCAGTATTTCCAAGTTCAGAAAGTGTTTTTCGTTCAGCTTCGAAGATGACTTCGGTGTCAGAAAGCGGTTGCTTTAACGCGATGCTTTCGTCGGCAAGCGCCTTGAACGCTTCGATCGCGGTCTTTGCGTCCGTCTGCCCTAATTGGCTTAATTTGTCCGACGCGTCTTTCAACGTTTGCGCAATCACCTGCGTCGGCATTTGAAGATCTGATTCTTCTTGCGCGAGGTCTTCAAGTCCGGAAACTGCTTCCTTGATACTGATTTGACCGAGGATGTCGAGTTCCTTACGCGCGTTCTCAAATGCGGCAACGATGACCTGTAGTGGCTGATTGTTTTGGTATTCAGCTAACGCCAGATCTTCGAACCCTTGCGCGGCGGTTTCGGCGTCGGTCTGCCCCATTTGCTGCAAGATCTTTGCCGTGTCCTGATAGGACTTCGTCAACAATCCGGCAGGACCATTGCCTTCGATAATCTTCTGTGTGACTGCATCCTGTGCGTCGCGTGCTGCTGGTAGATCAACCTTCGCTAACTGATTGATGATCTTCGATTCCGCTTCGTACGCCGCCGTGATTGCGCCGACGCCTTGATTCTTGTCAACCATGCTGCTGAACAGATTCGCCATTGCGGTCTGTGCGGCGGGAAGATCAACTTTCGCAAGCTTGTCGATTAAGCTGGATTCCTTTTCGAACGCCGCCATCACAACTTGCGAACCCGCATTATTATTCATTTGGGCTTGCGTGTATGCGTCCGTTGCTGCAATGGCTGTTGGAAGATCAAACTTCGCGACTTGTTCGATCGCCTTTGAAACGCTTTCGAAGTTCTTTTCAAGCTGTGAAACACTGCCACCGCTTGCGACCTTCGCTTCAAACTTATCGATTTCCGCATAGGACGCCTGCAACTGGTTTGCAAGGTCTTTATGGGCGTTCTTCATTTCGGTTGTCTGAACGTTCGCGCCCTTAACTGCTGCCTCATAAGCAGCTAATGCACGATTGACAACCTGTTGTGATTCCGCAGTTCCATCAAAAGCGGCGCGTGCTTCCGCAAGTACGGCTTTCGATTCCTTGACCTTGTCGTTCGCTGACGACTGCGCATCCGCGAGTTTTTGCAAACCCGCTGACATGCCGTTCATGTTCGAAACAGATACACCAAGATCAGAAGACCACGATTTCCAATCAACACCGACAACTCTCTTTTGTGCTTCGGCAAGTTCGTTTAACAGTTTCGTCGCAAGCTGTGCGGAAATCGCGCCGTGTTCTTGTGCCTGCGTGACTTCGTCGGTCGCTTTTGCAAGATCACCACCTTTGATTGCAGCGTCGACTTGTGCGTTAATCCATGTCTGAAATGCCCCGTTCGTTTTATCTGCCTGTTCCTGAAAACCTGCCATTGCGGACTTGAGATCAACAAAACCCGCCGCCGCTGCTGCAACTGCGCTAACCAGCGCAAGCGATACAACACCCGCAAGCCCCGCGACCGCGCCTTCAGCGATTGCAGCACTTCCGCCGATTGAAGACGCCGCGTTTGTAAGGGCACCGATTCCGGCTTCACCTGATGCTGTTGCCGCCGCTTCACCTAAATGAAGTGTTGCCGCTGCTGCTGCTTCTTCTTCAATGGCGGTTTCTGATGCAACAAGTCCTAATGACTGAACAATTCCAACAAGTGCAGGAACCGCCGCTTGTGTGGCTGTAACGGCAAGTCCGAACGCCGCCACACCCGCCGCTAACGGTGCCACTGCCGCCGCTGCAATACCTAATGCAATTCCAACAGTTTGAATTGGTCCGGGAAGATCTTGAAATGCCTTAACGATCTCTGCAATTGCCGGAACAATATCATTCCCGATGAACGCCATGATTTCATGCATTGCAGGCGCAATCGCCGCGCCAATATCCTGCATGACATTGTCGATTTGATTCTTTAAGGCGTTGAAACTTCCAATTAAACTTTTCCCTTCTTGTTCGGCGGCATCTTTGAATTTTGCGTTGACAGCGTCAAGCAAGATCTGAACGTCTGCCGCGCCGTCTTGCGCGCCTTTCTTCAGCTTCGCCTGTGCTTCCGCAATCGATGTTTCCATCGTTTTTGCGACGTCCGCCCATGTCAAACCAAGGTTTAACAGTGTCTTCGCGTTGACTGCTGCTGATTCATCGACGCGCGCCAATGACGCCGCAATCGTCTCAATACTGCGTCCGGTGCCCGCTGCTGCTTCCGCCGCCGCATGCATGACACCTGTTAGACCTTCACCTTCACCAAACAGTGGCGCAAGCTGTCGCGCCACTTGAAGCATGCGATCTTCGCTTTGCCCGGTCGCGGACGCTTCATCTTTCAAACGTGCCATTGCTGCTGCTGCAACGTCGGCGTTACCTGCTAACGCGGTCAATCCGATTGTGATCTGTTCTTCTTCACCAAACGCTTTTAATGCGGCTTCACCGAAATCTTTCAATGCTGCTGTAATGGCAAGCGCCTCACCTAAAGCGGTAAGCTGTCCTGCCATCTTTTCGAATCCGGACGCGGCTTCATTAGCGTCTTCACCCGCTGTCTTGATTGCTGGATTCGCTTCTTTGAATGCGTCGGCAACGTCTTTTTCAGCGCGTGCAAGATCATTAACACTCGCAACACCTAGCGAATACGCGGCGCGAACTTCTTCAAGTACTTGTTTTGCTTGTTCGAATTCGGCGTCGGCATCACGTTGGGTTTGAAGCAACGTCTTCGTTGCGTCCGTGAATCCTTGAAGCAACTGTTCGGAAAGCGTCGCACCTTTGCCCGCGTTTTCAAGTCCTTCACCAAGTTTGTTTGCAGCATCCGCCGCCGATGTTGCCGCGCCTGCAATCGGTTCTAATGCGGTCGCAAACAGATTTAACTGCCCCGCTTGATCGGCGTACGGTACTTGAATTGCTTCGTCGAATAATCCAAGCTGTTGTGCCGCCGCACCCGCCGCGCTTCCGGCGTCTGTGACACCACCAGCGATTGACGAAATTCCGTCTGTTGCCTGTTGTGCGGCTTCACCTGTGGACTGCAATTCCCCTTCAAGATTTTGGAGAACACCGAGGAATGCTTCAAGTGTTGTTGCGCCACCTTCTACCATCGTGGTTAATTGCCCACGAACGGTATCGGCGTCGCCGCCTAAAGTGGTTAGCTGTTCAATAGTGCGGTCAAGCCAATCAGTAAAGATTTTGCTCTCGTCAACACTGTCGACTCCAAGTTTCTTCAGCGATTCATTTGCGGTTTCTGCTTCATTTTCGACGGCTTTTAAACTTTCAACCGTTTCCGATACGTCTGCGGCGGGTGTGGTGACAGAAAGATCACTAACAACTTCAGCCGAAACCGTTTTTGCGGCTTCGTCAATTGCGCCGAGTGAATCAATTGTTTGGGTTGTATCAGCAGCGGGCGCGACAACAGTTAGGTCATCAGTAACCTCTGTTGCAATAGCCTTTGCTGCTGCATCAAGCCCCTGTAGCGAATCGATGGTTCCGGAGGTATCAACAGGTGGCGCAACAATCGTGAGATCATCTGTGGTCTCTGCTGCGATCGTAACGGCCTTTTCTGTGATGGCGTCAAGCGAGTCAATGGTTTTTGAAGTATCTAACGCGGGTGTTTGGGTAGCACCAAGGTCATCACGGATAGCGTCGCTTGCTTCTTTGGTGGCGGTAACGATCGCCGTAATCGATGCGACGGCGTTCGATGTATCTAATGTCGGAATTTGGATGTTTCCGAGATTATCCGTGATTGCCTGTCCTGCGGTTGCGGTGGCGCTTGCAAGATCGTTGATCGGATCAATCGCACGCTTGACGGCGTCGGCAACATTCGCCGTTGCATCCTTGACGCTGTTAATAGCGTCGACGGTGCCACCCATATCGATCGGGCGCGCAACGTCGTCAAGGCTATCTTTCAGGTCGCGAATCTTTTCGACAACATCCGCAAACTGCATCGTCAGTTTAATTGAAATGTCGTCTAGTTCCATCGCTATGCTCCTAATGCGGCTTTTGCTTGCGAGAAAATTTGTCCGTCAAGATCGTCAGGCTGTTCGGTCGACACTTCTTCGCCGTCGTCAAACAAGAACGGGAAGTGCTTGTCAAACTCCACACCTTCAGTCTTAGCTAGATTTGTTTGGAAAATGCTGCAAAATCTGCGCTCGATTATCCGTTGCTCGAATCGCCATTCAGCGAGCAACAGATGAAGCTTGCGCATCGTGATTCTTCCTAGCTGTCTTTCAGTAAGCCCAAGGCGCTTACGTCCAGCACGTTCGACAGACGTCCAGAATTCGCGTCTTCGGTCTTCGGGACTCGACTGTCGATCGCGGGCATCGTTTTTACTTTGTCGAGTCCCGAGACTTCCCCCAATTCTTTTTTCGTGGGAGAGTTGCCCATGTGACCCGCGATGATTTGAGATAGGAGAAAAAGAGAAACACCCGGCTTGATGAAACGCCCGAGTTGTCCTAACGTCAACGGCCATGAAGGTTCATCGTTTCCGTCGTACTCGTGGCACGCGGCATACAGCAATGCATGCTGATCGCGAACAGGGATCACGCACGCAAGCTTTGCCATTAACCCCATGAAGTTCGCGTCAATATATTTTTCAAGTGCTTTTTCGTCGTCTAATTTCAGAGTTCCGAGGTTGTCGCGATAGAACTGAATCATTTTTGTGATCGTCGTCCAATACGAGTTCTTCGTGATCTCTTCATACTTCGACATCATGTTCAGGTTGAACAGCAAGGTACGATCCCGGTCAATAACGACCGGGATACGTACCTCGTTGATTGGTGGTTGCATTACCGAATTCTAGCGCGGCAATTAGCTCGCGGTGATTTCGTCCGTGATTGCGATTTGAATTTTCGCCATCAAAACGTTGTCGACCGGAACAGCAAATTCATGCTGTCCGACGTAACCCTGATACACCAGGGTTCCCGCGCCGTTCGGAAACACGTTCCGGAATCCCGACAATGTCAGGTTGACCATTTGATTCCAAAGACCCGTTGTGAACGCGTGCGTCGCGTCGTCGTGGTCGAAGTTCATGTCGAACGAAACGGTTCCGGCAGAGATGAGAGTTGTGATCACGCGACGCCAAAAACCGGGCGTGTCGTGAGTCGTGATATCAACGGTGGACGGCTTGACGGTCGGTCCCGAGATGCTGCGTACTTGCGAGATCGGCGCGTAAGTCGGTGGCGACGCGATGTCGGACATTTCCATCGTCGTGCCTTTAGCGGTCGTAATGGCCATTTTATCTCCTAGATTAGGAGATCACGCGAGAAGCAACATCGACTCTTCCCGGAGATCTCGGTAATGCGGCATCTGATCAAAATAGACGCCAATATCCCGGACCAATTTCCGGACGTCGATGTATTCGATGTCGCGTCGCGCGAGCAACGCTTTACCGTCTCGAATGCTTTGGAGTGCTTCAAGCGGCTTTGCAATGCCTAACGACGAGTGAATCAATTTCGCCATGTCTGAAAGATCCCGTTGCGGGTCTCGGAACATCAAAACTTTCTTGCTTTCGAAATCGTAGCAGACATACAACGTCTTCGCGGCTTCGATCGCGGCTTTCGTCAGTTTGAATGGTTCCCAATCTTCGGACGGCGGCATAACGCCACGCGGGTAGTTCCCGGCTTTCGGACGTGTCGCTAAGTACATGGCAACGGCTTCGTCCTTGCCATACTGCGGAACCATTTCGATAGCATCGATCAAACGTTGAAAGAAAAACCCAAGTTGACCCGCAAGCACGCCTGCATCCGCAGGACTGCCCGCCGTCAATCGATCTTGCCAGTACCGAATTTGTTCACGAATTTTGCAGAGTTCATGCACGTTCGTCGCACGATCGATGATTATCGACATGTGAATTTCATCAGGACGCAATCCTTCGGGAACCGATGAATCACGGCGTTCGACAGGCTTTGTCGTGACAATGTAGTGTTTTAAAACCTGACGTGCTGCCCGAAGTCCTGCGGGTGATGAACGATGCGCCATTTATTCAGACCTCTTAAATCCATAATCTTTGTACTCTTCCGGAAGTTCCGGTTCCGTCGGATACACAAACGGATTTCCTTCCGAGTCGAGAACGGCAGAAACACGCGGCGTTGTCGGCAGTGCGGGCTTTCCTGATCGTGTGTGCGGTCCGCTCATATGCGCGACAAGCTGTTCTTGATCATGCGTGCTGTACCCGCACTTGTCGCCCGATTCCCACTTCTTCGGACAACACCACCGTTTTTGACCCTTCCAAAAATAGGTCTCGATTCCCGGCATTTCATATTCAGCCATAAATTCCCCCACTATTGGCGGTAGTTCATAACGTCAGGTCCGACAAAGCGTTCAAGCGCTTCGTAACTTGTATCATCGTTCCACAGTTCGGGGTTGCGTTCAGGACGGTGCCCGATTCCGATTCCTGATCTTCCCGGTAGTCCTTTGATTCCGATGACGTTTCCGACAGGCAAAAACTTTTTCTTTAATGGTGAATTCCAAAGTCGCCAATCGATGATATCCGGTCGTGCACAAACCTGAAACAAGCGCCCGTATCCGGAACGTCGTAATCCTGTTTGGCACAGGCTGACGTGTCCTTTGTTCTGCATGTACCGCCACCGATGCGTAGTCACGTGGTAGTACATCGAATTTGGATCACCGACAAGTTCCGCATCCGGGTATTCGGCGAACGCCGACATCATCGATTTGACGTAGTCGCGCCCGTACCAATCGTCATCCTCAATAAAGAGCACGACGTCATGCATGATGTGGGGAATTGCGGCTTTCAAGTTCAAGGCAAGTGTGTCGCCTGATCCTGGTGTCCAATGATGCGGTGGTTTGATGCACTCGACAGTAATGCGTGGGTTATCGATTGTAAGACGTGATACGACGTCAGGATCGTTTAACGACAGAACCGAGTCGTCGACGATAAGCCATTGCATCGCACCTTCGTAATTTTGGCGCGCGACGTATTTACGGCAGAGTGCGAACGCTTCGGGACGGGAACCCGTCGGTGTCACTAGCGTCACTGCCTGATCGGTGAACATCGCTTTAGTCCATTTTAAGCGATTTACCGAACAGATTAGGGTTGACGGTCCTGCACGGTCGTGGAAATCGATTCTAGGGCGGTTTCCGCGTGATTGGCACGTATCAGGCGCAACTGATTAAGCCACCATTCCCAGATACCGGACGTGACCGGGTAGCGTGTCCAGAATCGTTGCCACCGATTGCGTTCATAGAACTCGGAACATTCGGCGTACGGATTGATCGGAACCCGGTCAAGCAAGAAGACCTTTAACGGCGGACACATCCAACCTTTGCGTACTCGCGGGTGTTCAAGTTGCCATTCGGTAAACCCACCGTACGTTGAATGTGGGCGAAGCTTTTCATTCGTGGTGAAGGCGCGCTTACGCATTAACCCGATACCGCCGATTGAGTCGCACTTCGCATACCCGACGCAATCTTTCGGAATAGCTGATGCAGGTGCAGTTTGAATTTTTCCGCCTGTCGTAGCACTCGTGTAAAAGACTGTTCCTTCACGTTCAGGTGCGGGCTTTCGCACCATGCGATTGCTTGACGGAACCCGGCTTTCAGGCGGTTCGATGCCTAGAAGGTCAAGTTCAGGATTTTCATCAAAGACCCGGATGCACTTCGTCAACCAACCAGGAGGAACAATCACATCGTTATCGATCTTGGCAAAAATATCAGTTTCGCAGGCGTCGGCAAACGCATTCATGACCGCAGCGGGTGCCCCGTATCCGCCCGCCGTATCAATCGCGATGTCGACGAACTTTGACATCTTTGCCGCCCAATCCGAAAGATGTTCGGCAGTGCCGTCAACACTTCCGTCGTCGACGATTAGCATCTTGTGAACGAGTCCCCAATCTGTGTTTTGATACAAAGACTCTAGCGACTCAATCGTGAACGCAAGACGATTCTTCGCAACGAACAGAAGTGTGATTTTTGACATTAAACAAATCTTACTGCACGCGCCTGACGTACTCTTCAAGACCGCGTGCAAAGTGTGGCCAACAACCTAATGCATCAATCTCGATTTGGGTTTTATAGCAAAGCATTGCCTTCAGTTTGGTGGCAACGGACTTGCCGTCCATCTTGACAGGTTCGCCGTACTTCGACTTGCCGTTCGTCCGCGTGTAGGTGAAGTACTCCCAAACGGCAACGCCATGATCGAGGAACACCCGTCGCGCCACTTGTGCGACAAGGTTGTGTTGATCGTGACCATTCGGTTCAAGAGCGGGAATCCAAACATTCACAAACTTGTGGTCATCACGGTATGAGATCAAGGCTTTTTCTAAGCGCGTCACAAGTTCACCGTCGACTGGTGCAGAATCGTCGAGTCCTAAGAACTGAATTTCAGCACCGAGTATCGTGACAGCGTCGCGGTCTTCGTCGCGCCTGACGTCAAGCGAGCAATCAGCGTGCCCGCGTTTCACCTGCACGTACGAATCAAATACCGTCAGCACAAGCGGTTTATGCTGTTGGATTGTAAATGCGCCGAACAATCCAGCATCGTCGTTATGGGGGGAAATAAAAAGGTTATCGTTCATAGGGTGGTAGTGCTTTCACTTTCATGATGTTTTGGTTTCGTTTGCGGGCTTCGTAAAGGCGGACAACTTCAAGCTTGCGTAATAGTTCTTCAAGGTCCGCGAATTCACGGTCGCGATCAATTTGTTCGCGTGTACTGATTTGCAGGTGGTCTACCCGACGTGTCGGCACAGATTCAAGACGAACACGTTCACGATTCATTGATGTGAAGATCAAGTCGGCGTTTTCAAGGAACGACTGATCAGTTTTGAAGTATTTCCAAAACACACCAAACACTTCGACCGTGAACTTTGGAGCAATCACACCAGTGCCGACACGACAGCAATCGAACATCGTGAAGGCACTAGTTTTTAGATTGAGCGTATCGTTGACGAGAACTTCGCCCGCGTCAGGATTGTAGAGGTATGCAAGCGCGGCGGCATCGACAACATGTTCGTCATCCTGCACGTAAACGTGTTGTTTGGTCGCACCGCGCATGCCTTGGAACTTGCCGAACTTCTTTTGGTTGATCAGTACTTTCGAATTGTCAAAGACGATCGTTTCGCCGAAGCCCGCCAACGAATCGGTAATCGCTTTGATGTTGCGGTACCCGTCCGTCACAACAACGGCGGTAACGTCGGCGATCGAGATCATGCCTTGTTGACCTCCGTGACAGGTGCAGGCGGAACCATCACTTCAAACGTGCGTTCAAATTGCGAGGTTTCGCCGATTGTCCATTTCAGTACGTCCGCCATTTGTTCAAACGCGGAAACGCGATGATCGCCCGCGCGTTTGAACAGCACAGCTTGCTTTTCGATCAATCCGATTGCCGTCTTAATGTCGGCAACTGAACGTCCGTTGATTGTTTCGGGTTTTTGATCAGACATGCCCGTACTATACGGGAAGTCCGACGAGACGGCGCGCTTGTGCACGGGTTAGCTGCTGCCTGCGGCTTTGCCCACGAAACAACGGATCGAGTGCGGACCCAAGGTTGATGTACGTCTTTTCCGGAAAAAGATTCCATGTACGAATTGCCGGAATATTGCCCGCCATACCTGCACCGAAGACAAGAATTTCGAAATCGAGAACTTGCAACATGTCGGTTAGCTTGTTCGTTGCAGCAAACAATCCGGTCATCGGCGTCGGCAAAAATTCTGCACCTAACCACGTAGCAGCGTCACGGTTTCCTTCAGGACCCATGTACAGCTTTTTACGTGGGTCCTCGCGAAGTGTCCGATAGAAATTAGCAAGTGCGGAAGACTGCCGCATGAAAAGCAGTGCTTCAAAATGCATGAACTGCAAAGACTGATGCGCCATCGAAAGCAGTAGTTCCCATTGCGCCTCATATCGTGAAGGATCACGCGGACCTGAGAACGATGCTGTCGCCCAATCCCCTAGCGATACGTTCATCGCGTATTTCGGTCCGGAGTTCACGACAGCATTAAAGCAGTGCATCAATTCTTTAGCAAGATCCGCACTGTACTTTTCGCCGTCGCACGTCTGCCCGATCTTACCCTTCACGAGTTCAATCAAGCCATCACCAAACCGCCAGTACGAAAGCGGTTCTTGTCGGTTCAATCGGTTTGTCAAAATGCATGCGGTCTCGTCGGCGTTCCAGTGTGATCTAACTTTCATCTGTTACCCCAATCCTTACTGTCCCTTTTGTTGTTGCGACCACACCCCAACCAAGTGGCCACAAGTCGCGACCGACGCGAACGTTTGCCCGATTCACAACGCGCACAACATCATAGTCGGCGCGTCGCAATTCATCGCAAAGCCCCTTGCACGTCAGTCGATATCGATCATCATCTTCGACAACAGGCCAATTCGTCGGACCTGTCATGATCAATGTACCCGCACACGAAAGCGGGAATAGAAGCTTGAAGTTCATCAAGAACCTGTAGACGCCGTACATCGTGTATTGGATTACTTGCGTGCACAGGATCGTATTGAAGTACCCGGACGGAATCGGATCACCTTTGTCGAACCCGACGTATTCGCCTGCAATGAGATCGCGGTAAGGGCTTGGCTTGCGGCATGTACCGGGCTTGCCGCATCCGAAGTCAAGGACACGTCCGGTCTTCATGCGGTCCTTTTCTTCTGTGACGAACTGGCGGATCGATGCAAGTTCCGTCTTGCGAATCCAATCAAGTTGATGTCCACCGTCTTCTAATGAAATAAGCCCAACTTGCGTTGTGATGTTCGCGCCATATGCGTCACGAACAAGATTCGTGTCTGATTCGACAGTTAATGGAAATTTCAAATCGATACCCTCACTGATGCGCCCGGACACGCGCGACACGCTTCTAACAGATTTTCGAGCCACGGAACAAAATCTTCGTATGTGCCCCACTTATTGGGTGCATCAAACTTCCGGAATCGTACCGGGTCTGCCTTCATCAGTTTGATTGCGGTATCGAGCGGTTCAATCAGGTGTTCGGCAAGCTTGACACCAACCTGTTCCGGGTGCCACAGGTGCTTGTAGATACCTGCTTCATCCGCCATCGCGCCTAGGTTATGCGTGATGTTTGCATCATAGTCGGAAACCTGCGGGAGTTCGCCGCCGCAATGTGGGCATGTTGTTGGCGCAGAAAGATAAATGTCAAGACTCATGGTTTCTCCCAAATGCCGACAAGCGTTTTGCAGAAATTGCCGTCGACATCGTTTTCGAAGATCTGCCGCCGCACTTGCCGAAGATTCGTATAGGACAGGTGTTGATCAAGCTGTTCTTCAGTCAAGCTGTGATCATGCACGAGGTTCAGCATGTCGGCGGGTCGTAAATGAACGTGGCAGTAGAAGCGCCCGCCCGGATTCAGCAGACACCAGATTTTCGGGATCAGATGAAAACCCATCTCACCGTGATCGAGTGCGTTTGTCGTGATTATTGCGTCGAAGCGATCGTTCGTTTCCCAGTGTTCGAACGGTTCCGACACTTCTAAAATGCCGTTGCGATCTTCACGAATGCCCGCCGCGTCATAGACGGCCAAAATTGAATCGACTCCAACTTTGATGTTTGCTCGAATGTAGGGCAATAATCCCCAATACGGACCGACGCCGATTTCAACAACCCTGTCAAACTTGCACGTATCAAGCCCGAAGACGCTGACGTACTGTTCAAGCTTCGCGCGTTCCTCCGCGTACCCGTCTTTCTTGAACTCTTCACACCAGAAACGAAGTTCAAGCAATTCTTTATGCGTTAGATGAATCATCCGTGTTGACCTTTCCACCAACAATCTGAAATTGTTGATCCCCACTTTTTACGATTCTGCAAGTAGTGGGCGCGATCCTGCAAGTAAAGACGAACACGATGCATGACATTTTGCGAGATGTCTAAAGGATTTTCATCTTCAAGCAAAATCAAAATGAACAACACCGTCAATGCAGGGTCCGCCATTACTTCACCGCTTCTAAAAGCAAGAATAGCTTTCGACGATCGGGTGCATTACGTGCGTAGGAAATCGGGTTCCAGTCTACGCCGCTGTCGCCGCCGATCGTGCGGAATAACGCCGTGATACCGTACGCTTCGCCAAAGCGCCCACGTTCATCACGCGGGTTATTCCAACGTTCATCCACATAGTACCGAAGGTCCTGCGTGTAGACGGCGGAATGCGTGGGATCACACCAGACTGCGATACCAGGAAAGCACGGAACAATCAGTTCAAGCACGCCACCCGGTTTTAATACACGGTGGCATTCGTTCAAGAAGTGAATGACGCCGTTGTAAGGCTTGATGTTGACATTCACAAGAAGCTGAACGGGAAGATTTACGCTAATGCCGAACTGTTCTTTGCACACCGGACACCGTTTCGCAATCGACGAATTCAAAACAGTTTCATGAAAAAGCTTGCCGCAACTTGAACACATCCATTGCTTTTCGAGCCAATAGCCGTTACCGATGTGTTCGGCGATATCTTTTGCAAGGATTGCGGCAACGCTGCTGTCGTCCCAAGGCCAACGTGGTGCACGAAGATCGCAAATGACATCCGCAGGTGGTGCGACGTCAACGGAGGTCCACCCGTCGCGCTTATCATCCGAACTTCCAAGATTAAGACGTAGAGAACTCATACGGAATTATACAGAGGCATAAAAATGCCCGGTACCGAAATACCGGGCGCGTAATCGGATGAATCGGTGCGTTTCGGTTTACGAGACTGGTTCAATCCAACCTTGATCCCAGTACCGCTGTAAGATCGTGATCGCCGTTGCCGTGTAGACAGACGCAGGTGGTGTGGCGTCATACGGCAGTGTATCGCCTGCATTGTATGTCGTGCCAAGAAACTCAAGGTTTCCGCGCACCACTTTGTACTGTACAGGTGACGATTGATCGGGTTCAAAATTCCGCCACCCGAGACCGTCGATGTACTTGCGTGATCCGATGTTGTGATCAGTGTAGGCTGTTCCCATTTTTAATCCTTTCGAGTGCCACAGATAACGGTAAGTGTGGCCAACAAGTCAACCCGCTATCGGGTGTGCAGTTAACGACTTCGATTCCGCGCGCTTGCAAGGGTTCAACAAGCGTTGGGAAATTCGGCAAGAACTTATTCTTGATTGTATTCGCATACGTGCCCGACCGTTGTTCGTGGTGCCAATGAAAACGCTTTGCATCGTCGCGCATGTCGTACCCGAGTAGTAAGATCCGTTTCACGCCGAAGTGTACGGCAAGGTGAATTGCTTGATAGCCGCTGTTCTTTCCGTGACGTATACAACCTGGATCAGGATCAAAACCCGTCTGTCCCGTGAGTTTCAATGATCGTATAAACGGGTGTGCGTCGAAATCACGGTTTGCTGTGATCCATCGTGATTCAAATGGTTCTCTACGAAACGCCGCCGAATAGGTGTCATGAAAGCAAATCGGAAATTTAATTGCTCTCCGATTCATGCGTTCTTGATTGCGCCACCATGTGGTGTCTTGAAAGTAGAAAACGTCAGCACGCGGAAACAGCCGCCATGAATCGTTAATGGTGATGATGTTCGGAAACCATCCATCAACTTGAAGGGATTCCGGATCGAGACCTTCGATCGAAAGCCCGCCCGCAATTATTAATGCTGTCTCGTTTTCCCACGAACGCGGAACAGTCCAAATCATGTTGTACTATACGGATTATTTCCAAATCAGTTGATAGCAGACCGGGTGCATAGATTCCGTCATCGGAAGCATTGGCGGACACGGCACAGAGCTTGCCTGCACGCCTAGCGTTCCTGACGGAGTGCCGACAGGCGCAAGAAGCATGATAAAGTCCCCGGACGGAGAACTAGCGTCAAGCGGTGCTGTTCCCGTACCTGATCCTGATACCGCAGGCGCGGCAATTCCGACGCCGCCCGATTGACCACCACGAAGTAAGACAGACCCGGATTGCCCCGCTGACGTACCGGAACGGAACCCGCCGACGATAAGACCATATGATCCATCACCCGTACAGGTGTCGCACGTTGCGGTGGTGCCCGTTCCTGTTCCCGTTGCTACAGCACCAAACGCTAACTTAATACATGTTGGGTTACTCGCAAGAACATCAGGCGCAAGGTTGCCGCACGGAACAACGCCTTTGCTGTATAGCGGCATTGATGTCGTATCAGTGCCATCACCTGTCGGAAGTTCTAAAAAGATGACTGTGCCGTTCGTCGTGGGTCCGACAAACCCTGTCGTTCCGATATTGATTGATCCAGCATAGGTAGTTGACGACTTCAACCCGGTACCGTACGTGATAGTGCCATCGACAATCAATCCGTTCTTTCCATCACTATGCACGCCCGGATACGGGTCTGTCGGTGGCACCACTACAGGCACCGCAACAACGTCAATTGCATCGACGATGGCGTTGCGTACGATCGTAGTAAACGTGATCGTGATACCAGTGCCACCCGTCGCCACGACTGGAAAATCGCGGTTGATTGGGTTGTTGAAGAACGTGACTGCAAGCATATCGAATGATGCCAGCACCTTCGTACCGTTGATAGCGACGTCAAAGATTCGTTGCCCGACACTGGTGACAGACGCGGAGTTCTCACGAAAATGCAGCGTGACCGTATAGGCACCGTCCGGAACATTGAACTTGTAAAAGAAGTTGCCGCCGCGAACTGTTTTCCAAAAATCGGATTCACCAGGGTTTGGTGCGACAGATTGCAGATACGGCGTGCCGCCCGTATAAAATGCGTCCGCCTGATAGATGCTGGTTGCGGGTCCGCCTGCATTGATGTGAAGGGGTAACGTTTGTGCCGCCGCTGTGATCGTGAATGCCAGAACTAGAAAGAGTTTCATTTTGGTAATTTCCGCAAGCGTTCGACTTCATCGCATAGCGTCGAAAAGAATGATTCAAATTCGCGCCCGGAAACGTGCCGCAAGCGGAACACTTCCGAGAGATGCTGACGATTTTGCAAAATCGTGGTGACGTCCCAACGCTCGAAAAGTGGCGACATCGGGTTCCGCTTCGCGTCGATTGTGCCGACGTTCGTACAGGTGTGTTCAATGTTGAGCACAGCTTCGGAATCAATAACGCCACCATCATCAAACTTTTGTGCATCCATTTTTAACTCCTCAATTTCTTGACTCGAAAATTCGATGTAAAGTTCGGACGTGATTTCGGATCGCGCCACGTACCCGGACCAAAACCCATTGATTGGATGAACGCGTATCCTGTCAGATATCCGGTGTGCGTGTCTTGCGCATCTTGCAGATAGTCGAAAACCTCTTTCCACTTCGCACGCGCGCCGACATAATCGTCACGAACACCGCGCACACGCATCGAAAGCCCGACCATTTCGTTCTCGCGATTCAGGGTATCTGCCGCCCAACCAATGGTTTCGAACAAGCCAATCACCTGATCTTGATCATCGGTCATGTCGCCTTTCTGCATTTTCCAACCAGCAGAAACAACGCCGCACGCCACAAGAAAACTAAACACGTCGTCAAGCATCATGAAAGCACGTCCTTGATTGCTTCCGCGATTTCGCCCGGATATTCTGGCGTCAATTCACGCGCGGGAATTTCTAGGTACTTCGGACCCGAACCGGGACGCGTCCAATTTTTTGGTGTTAAGTCTTCGTGCACCTGCAACGCGTAACCCGCCGACGGTCCGCCGTACCCTAGTACAGTTGTGATCGTTGACCCGTCAATCACCGGAAGCTGTACGTGTCCGGTAGACATCAACGTTCCAGTGTCAACAGGAACGTACTGTTCCTTCGAACGCGCCATGATGCGTTCACCAAACTGAAACTGTCGTGCCGCGATTGCCTGTGCAATCTTTCCGACAAGCCCATCAAGCTTCGCCTTTACAGCGTCAACACCTTCGATTTGAAAATCGATTGAAGCCATTATTCCTCAACTATAAGTGATCCATCACGGATAGTTGCGTCGACGAGTAAATCATGAACGTCGGCGTATCCGATCAGACCTTCGCGGATTCCGCTTTCAAGTAGCGGTCTTATGCGATCAAATGTTTTTTCCATGTCGATGCAAAACATCAGCGTCACGCAGCACTTCCGAACGTGATCTTCGTATAGACAGGTAGTCCGGTTTCATCCGACGGTTGATCGATTCCGATAATCGGCGGAAACGTTGTGTCGCCTTCAACGTAAACAAGATCATCCTTTCCGATCGGTGGCGTCGCAAGCAAGATGATTTCGGAAAGTTGGAGGAACGACGAAGCCGCGCCCGCTGACGTACCAGGACCACCCGCGCCCGCCCGATCGAGGTAAAGACGGCGTCGTCCGCCGTATCTAGGTGAACCGTCAGGCGAGAACTCGACAGGATCGGCGTACGTGGGCTTGTTGTAATCGTCGGTGCCTGTTTTCTGTCGCCAGATAATCGTCTGCTGACAGAGTTCGCGAAAGTCGTCAATGAACGCCATTTAAAGTACCTTTCCTGACGATTCTAGCCCCGTGGTGCGTTCGGAATGGTCCGGGCACCCTGTTGAACCCGGAAACCGCCACAAACGCCTTAAAACGGATCAGATACCGGGTGGCGCGTGTCCGACGCCTGCAAGAAAAAAGTATTAGTTTTTCTTACAAGGCATTTTCGGGTACTCGCACCGTGTTGTGACAGGAAAGCGGTCCGCCTGACTTGCATCACAATCGACAGGCGGGTTCGCTTTCTTCAGTGGCAACGGAAGTTGAATCGGCTTTTTCATCGCGTGCCGTCCGCAGGACTGTTTGTATTTTTGAAAATCGACATGCCGTCGACCTTCGCGGCGGTTTGAATCAGGTCGTCGTCAGCATTAGCGGCATCCTGTTCGCTGTAGAGTTCGCCCCCAAACGACGTCGGTACGCCTTGCAGATTTGCACGATTCCAAAGATCCTTAGCGACGTCCTGAAAGATTTTGATCGTGTCGACGTTGTTCGTGATTGAGAGATCGCCGACAGACTTTGAACCCGATGAAAACGTCGAACGTAGTTTTGCAAGGATGCTGTTCGATAGCGTTGCCGCCGCGAATAGGTTCGATCCGATTGTTGGGGAACCATACAGCGCAATCGCATAGTTGATTTCTTCGTTCGAAAGCGTGTAGGGTTTCGTCGAAATCGTATCGCCAAGAAGAAAGCGAACTTCGTCAAGTGCCGATGACGCCGGATTGCCGCTGTATGTCCAACTCATTTTTATTACCCCTTCTTTTCGAATGAAATTTCAATCATGCTGCCGCGTGCTGCTTTCTTGAGATCTGCACGCGACCACGAAGAATAAACGTCGTGTTTACTTGTGACCGGAATCTTCGGGAAGATTGCCGCTGCCCCTGTGATCGCAGGGAAGAGAAACGAACCCGGTGTTCCTGTCGGAGGTCCCCAAATTTCAACCTTGCCGACAAGCGTTTCGATCAAGACGCCGTGTTCCGGGCAATCAACCACGCGCCCTTTGAAATCGTTCGGCGTCCAAAAATGATTTTGCGGAACTGCGCTGTTGTCGTCGTTCTTCGCGAAGATAGCAAGCTTGCGACGCCAGAAACTTTTACTGTTTGTAGTAGTGACGTCGACAACTTCCGGACGTGTGGTCATTGGTCCGGTATACAAACGACGTGTCGTCGTAATGGAATTATTTCTGAAGACATCGTATGTGCGGACGATTCCGGTTTCCGTGTTCGCATATGCGACGTACTTGATTTCGACGCCGTCGAGGAAAACGATTCCTCCGTGCGATTCACGGATTGTAGGCGGGTCGAAGTGATCGGAACGGTAGTCGACAACGCCGTAAAAGCGTTTTCGATTTGTAAAGCGCGGGCCTTCAGTTTTAGATTTCGCGATACCCGTTGCAGCGATCGCGGCACTCAATGACGAGAAAAAAGATCGGCGATTCATGCATCAATTTTAGCCGTACATCGTCAGTTCGTGCACGCCGACAATGCTTCCGCTTACATTTGCTGTGATGTACAGCCGATAGTACGCGTATGATGTCGAGTTTGAAAACGTGAACTTTACCGGAGTGAATAACGGCAAATCCGTGTAGTTGGTTTGCGTGTCAAGATCAGTCCACGTACTGCCGTCATTCGATCCTTGAAAAACCCAAGTCTTCGGAGAATGACCGGGAAAGTTGTCAAAACTCCACGTCGTGATGTCGTAGGAGGTCACAACCTTGCCCGATGAAAATTGGTATTGAAGCCACTGCGGAAGCGAACTTCCATCGGATGCCCACCCTAAGATCGTTGTGGACTCCGGCTGTTGTGCAAATGCCCACCACGGCTGAAGAGTGCTAAAAGTACTCGACGCGGAAACCGTACCAGACGGCGCAGTCGTGCTCGTCATCTTCGGCATGAAGTTCGTTGGGAATCCTGCCAAACGATACGGCGCGCGCCCGATCTTTATTGACGGGCTTAGCGTCTCATCTGAAAGGTACATCACACCGCTTGCGACTGCTGCATCCGGAACACGAAACCGCATGCAGGCATTACCGCTGATCGGTCCGATATGCGCGTACAGCGCTGTCGTGACAAGCGACTTGATGTTTGACGCATCAATATCGTTGATTTCAAGTTGCCCGATCGATCCGCCCGGAGCATGAAACAACCAATTCGTGAACCCGTAGTTGCCGGAAAAATATGTCGGATTGATCGGGTCTATGATCCGCAGTCCATTAACACTCATGCGGTTTACAACGCTGCTGTGGTCGACAAAAATCATGCCCGCTGAATTGGTGCTGTAATCCCGGTAAATCGTAAAGTTGCGGAAACTTAAACTGTTGATCTTTCCCTGTACCGAACTGAACGTTACAGCTTGCCCGCCGTCGATAGGCGTCCAAGTACAGTTTGAAATTTGAAGGTCCCCGACCGGATCACCAAGCAAGTCTACAAACTGCGTTGACCGGAAACGGCAGTTATCTAGCTGTACGTTTTGAATCCAATCAACATCAGTTGATCCGGAATTTGCATTGCCTAGACGAATTGCTGCGTCAGAAGAAAGAGAAATTCCCGCTGTGTAGCCTGAGCAATTGCTCATAACCACGTCACGAACTTTTGCACGATGCGAGGAATCAAAGATCGAATAGCACCGCATTGCCGTCAACGTGCCCTTGAACGTGCAATTCGTGATCGCCACCCGCGTAATATCGCCGCTGTAACCTTCGGGCGCATTTAATGCAATGGCGTCGTCACCGTTATTGTCAAAAAAGCAATCTTCAATCCGTACGTCGTTCGCGGGTCCGTTCACGTGTACGCCGTCACAGTTGACAGTATGGAAATCGTCACGCGTGCTTGCATTACGAACATCGATGTTTCCACAGTTATCGAACGTGATGCTGAAAGTCGGTGGGTTTAAAACACGAACATTTTCAATGAGAATGTTGTTCATGTTTGTAACCCAAATTCCATAAATCCATTCACCACTCGGTTTCAAACGTGGATCAGATCCCGAAGAATTTGCGGCGCGATTGCAGTTTATGAACATGTTGCGAATCGTCACGTTCGCACCGCGTGAAGGTATCGATCCGCCCGGAGTCCCCGCTACTAAATCGGTATCGCAACGAATGGCGTGCTGACTCGATCCGGCTTTCATACAAATCCCCGTGTCGAGTCCATTACTTTCAAGCGTAACGTGCCCACCTGATGGTATTAAAAGACCTGTCACGAGTGCGCCACCGTCAATCACAAGCCGCACGGGTGCGGTTGCAACTGCTGTTGCAAGTGCATTATTTATGATGGTAGTGTCATCAGTCGCGGTACCGCCGCCGATTTTCGCGCCTGTCGTCACATCGCAGTCAAGCGCGCAACCGAGAGCGGACGCGTAAAGCACCACAGTTGACCCGCTGTTGCTTCCATCAGCGCCGTCTGCACCTGCGGGTCCTTGATCCCCCTGCGGTCCTTGCGGTCCCTGTGCACCAGGCTGCCCCTGGGGACCAGCCACGCCCTGAATGCCCTGTGCACCTTGCGGACCCGCTGGCCCCTGAGGACCAGGGTCACCCTTCGGGCCCGGATCCTTTCCACAACCGCCTAGCATGAGCGTCAGACTGACGAGCGCGACCGATAGACTGATTTTCATTGGGCCTCCAGCTGAAGCACAATGCCC
>Ga0105237_10002488_pt1 | contig 22846 bp, 20 predicted proteins | sample KBSC24metaG_FD_81520 | JGI IMG/M metagenome (GOLD analysis project Ga0105237, IMG submission 81520) | Corn rhizosphere microbial communities from Kellogg Biological Station, Michigan, USA - KBS C2-4 metaG | ecosystem: Host-associated > Plants > Roots > Rhizosphere > Soil | place: Michigan, USA...
GGATCAGCGAGACCGCTTCCCTTTACGACGAACAGACTGCTAGGCGCGATGCCGGAATTTGGAAAACCCGTGGGAATGAGGCTGGAGTTGTTTAAGACGGCTGTGATGGTTGGACCCGTGGGCACCGCTGCGATGAAGGTGTTGAACTGAAGCGAGATGGAGTCTCCGCTATTTGCGGTGACCAACACTTTCGCAACGTTGCCGGCGTTGGTGTATACGGCCACTAACTCACCCACCGGGAGTTTGCTGGAAGGGATGGGGGCCGCCGAGGCCACTATCTTCAACCCCTTCAAGACGGCTTCCGTCTCGGTGTTGAACCCTATCTGTCCAAGGGTGCCGAGGGCATAGGCCGTCGCTTTGCCCTGCGGGATGAGGCTGCTGGCGTTCCACTGGATATCGCCGCCGGAAGTGACAGTCGCGCCCGTATCCAAATTTAAAGTCGTATTGTTCTGAAGAGTTATGGTTCCACTTACGTCCGCCCAGATCGCGACTGGAAACGTGCAGGCCATAAGAGCCACGGCGAAACGGCGGCAGTGAGATTGTGTCATTGTTGATGTCCCTAGGAGGCCCCCGTATTCTATCTCAAAATTTGCGGGTGGACTGATTCGGCGGAATCCTGGCGTGCCTTGGACCGGCCAATGTGTGGGATGCTGCTTCATATGAGATTCGTCTCTATTTGCGCGATCTTTGCCACCTCCTTGCTTTTCGCCAGCGACGCCTATCCGCCGCCTCGCTTCACTGATCCTGACAGAGTCCGAAAGCTTGAATCCGCAATGCCGGAGGTCGATCAGATCCTTCGCCGTTTCGTCGCTGATAAAAAAATTCCCGGTATGGTTTGGGGCGTCGTCATCGATGGCCGGCTTGCGCATGTGGAATCGGCTGGCGTCCGGGATCGGTCTTCGAACGCGCCGGTCACGGCCGGCACGGTGTTTCGGATTGCCTCGATGACGAAGAGCTTTACCGCTCTTGCGGTTCTCAAGCTTCGCGATGAGGGCAAGCTGTCGCTTGAAGATCCCGTGTCGAAGTGGATTCCTGAATTTGCTCGCATGGAACTGCCCACGCTCGATACCGCTCCGCTGCGAATCCGCCAGCTGATGAGCCACAGCGCGGGTTTTCCGGAAGATAATCCCTGGGGCGACCAGCAACTGAGCGTCAGCGATGCCGATCTGACGCAGTGGCTCCGGCGCGGAATTCCGTTTTCCACGCCCCCTGGCAGTCGCTACGAATACTCCAACTACGCCTTCGGTCTGTTGGGCCGCGTTGTGACCAAGGCCTCGGGCATGCCGTACGAGAAGTATGTGCGGGCGGAGATTCTGGCGAAACTCGGTATGGACGCTTCTACTTTCGAGTTCTCCGAGGCGCCGGCCAACGCTCGAGCGGTGGGTTATCGGCTTCAGCCGGATGGAACATATCTTGAGGAGGCTCCGCTCCCGCATGGTGTTTTCGGTTCCATGGGTGGGCTGCTCACCACGGCGACGGACCTTGGCAAGTACGTCGCGTTCCACCTTTCCGCTTGGCCGGCGCGCGACGACCCGGAGGCAGGACCCGTTCGCCGAAGCTCCGTGCGTGAGATGAGCCACTTGTGGACTCCCTCGAACTTGAGAGTGGGGCGTTCCGGCGGCGTATTGACGGCCTCCGAAAGCGGTTACGGTTATGGACTGCGCATCAGCACCGATTGCCGCTTCGAGCACATCGTCGGTCACGGCGGCGGACTGCCTGGCTTTGGTTCGTATATGAGCTGGCTCCCCGATTATGGTGTTGGCATGTTTGCCATGGCCAACCTGACCTATGCGGGGCCGGCCGAGCTGATCGACCGCACATGGAATGTGCTGTTGAAGACCGGCGGACTGCGGAAACGCGAGCTGCCGCCGGCTCCGATCCTCTCGCAGATGCGCGAGCACATCGTGAACCTTTGGAAGCAATGGGACGATGCCGAGGCAAAGCAGATCGCCGCTATGAACCTGTTCCTGGATGCGCCGGTGGCCCAACGGAGGGCCGATATCCAGAAGCTGAAGGATGAAGTTGGTGAGTGTACGGCGGTGGGTCCAGTGATTCCGGAGAACTGGCTGCGGGGCCAGTTCAACATGACTTGCGCGAAAGGGAGTGTCGGAGTGTTCTTCACTTTGGCGCCGACGCAGCCGCCCGCTGTCCAGCATCTTGTATTTCGTAAGGTTGATTCGGACAAGGTCAGGCTGGGGGCTCCGACTGGTGCGCCCGCCGGCGTCGCTTGCTCTGAATAACCTTGCACATTTTTCGCTAGCACCCCGTCATCCAGATCATGATGAATCGCGGCGTCGTCTTCGCCGTTGCCTTATCGGCGTCTGCCTTAGCGCAACGCCCGCAATTCGATGTCGCGTCTATCAAGATGTATCCGGCTGGCGCTTCCCGCCCGCCAGGTGGTAACAACGGCTTCAAAGTGGCTCCTGATGGCGTAGCGGCGCGATACACGCGCTTTTGGGCTGCGCTCGCATGGGCTTATGACATTCCAGGAAGCGTGTTCGGACCAGATTGGGTAACCGACGATCGATTCGATATCGTTGCCAAAGCGGCAGGACCAGTTCCGGAATCGCAACTCAGGCTGATGGTCCAGAATCTTCTGGAGAATCGTTTCCAACTGAAGCTTCACCGGGAAATGCGGGATCTTCCCGTTGCCGTGATGGAGATCGCCAAGAGTGGTCCGAAAAATCTTTCCGTTGTCCAGACTGCGGATCCCGAGAGGTACGAGCCTGCAGGCGGCGTGATCGTGTTCCGCAACGGGACCCTGACGAAGTTCGCGGCATTTCTGGGAAATAGCCCGCCATATGGCATTCGCGAAAAGGTGGTGGATCGGACAGGGCTCGATGGAAGGTTCGATTTGACGCTCAATGTTAAGGGATTCGACCCGGGTGACGCGGCTTTCGCCGGCAACTACGACGAAATGCAGAGCGCGGCGTTCGCGTTCGTATCGAATGCGCTTGAACGACAATATGGCTTGAAATTGTCGCATCGCAAGCTGGCCCTGGAGTGCCTGGTGGTCGATAGTGGCAACAGAGTGCCCAGCGAGAACTAGGCGCGCGCGGTCTTCAGTGCGGACTTAACGTTGTTCTGCGCAATCAATTGTTCCACTTGCGTGGCGTACGTAGGACTGGTGGCATACTGTTTGGCAATCGCCTCGACGTATGCGGTGAGGTTCCGATCGGATTGGAACTGCTTTGTGGCCTGGCGATAGAACAGACCTTGCAGGAGCATTTCGGCGTGACGCTGGAAGGCGCCGGTGAGCGATGGAAACTTGGCGAACCAGTCTTTCACGCGGTATTGTGTCCTCTTGCCGATCTTATTTGGTACGCCGTTCTTTACCATTGCTACGGCGGTCCGGCCATCTTCCAATGCTAAGAACTGTTCGAGTTCGGCGGGCGTGAACCACTCGGTAGTATCCAGCAACTGCCGCCCCGGCGCAGCTTCATACGCTTTAATGCCGAACGGATTGCCCCCGGGCGCGAATTCGAGCCATCCGCTTTCGAGAATGCATTGCGCGGTGCTGAGTTCCGCCGGGATTCCGCTGGAAGTTTCCGTAGCTACGGCGGCGACGGCGATCTTTCGCAGATTTTGCGTGCGCTCGGCCCCGGTCAGTGGCATGGAAGGATTATACGCCGCGGCCCGCATGCTTACAAATGGCAGTTCGGCTAGACGTCAATCATGAGTTCGTCGATGTAGCACCAGCCCCAATCCTCGCCTGGCTCGAGCGATCGCACAAGGGGATGTTTGACGGCGCGGTAATGCTTGGTGGCGTGCTTGTTTTTCGATGAATCGCAACAACCGACGTGACCGCAGGACAGGCAGAGGCGCAGATGAACCCAAGTGTCGCCCATCTTGAGACACTCTTCGCAGCCGTGCGTGTGCGGTTTGACATCTTTGATCTGGTCGAGATGCGTACACTGCTTCATGATGCCGATCCTCCTTTTGTTTTCGCGAACGGCAGACGGACTTGAAAGCGCGTGTCGCCGGGATGCGATTCAAAGCAAACGTCGCCGCGGTGATTTTTAACGATGCGGTAGACCGTGTCGAGTCCCAGGCCCAGGCCTTCGCCGACGGTTTTGGTGGTGAAAAACGGTTCGAAGATGCGATTCTGCTTCTCGGCTGGAATACCCGGGCCGTTGTCGCCGATTTCCACCATCACGCGGTCGAGTTCGTGCACGGTGCGGATGCGCAACTCGCCCTTGCCGTTCATCGCGTCGATGGCGTTCTGGATGAGATTGGTCCAGACCTGGTTCAGTTCGCTGCCGTGAGCGCAGACTTTCGGCAGGTCGCGATCATACTCGCGAGTAATATTCACTCCATTCTTCAACTGGTGGCGCAGGATGACGAGAGTGTTTTCGAGGCCCTGGTGGATATCGATTTCCTGCTCGGGCATCTGGTCCATGTACGAATATTCTTTGATGGCGCGAACGAGCTCAGAAATGCGGGACGCTGCGTGCTCGATTTCCTCGACCAGGCGCGAGGCGGTGAAGGAGGCAGAGACGCGCGTGATGACATCGCTCAGAGCGTCGGCCGGCATATGAGAAGCAAGGTCCTCGAGTATCGCCAGATCAACGCCGGCTTCGACGAGATTTGAAACAAGCGACCACGCGTTGACAATACCGTGCCGTTCGAGCCATCCGCCGATTTCCTCTTCGCGGTCGCTTTTGTCGAGCGGGTCAAGGGGAGCGGAAAACTGGTGTTTGCTCATCCGCTCGCCCCAATCGTTTTCCAATTGCGCGAGGAAGAGCCGTTGCTCCGCGGAAAGCGAGCGCTTGTTCATACGCAGGTGCGCCGCTCGGAGGGCCGCAATAGATTCACGAAGAATTTCAGCGCCGCGCTGGACGGCGGAGGCCGGATTGTTCAATTCATGCGCGAGTCCGGCCGAGAGTTTGCCGAGGGCCGTCAGTTTGTCGCGCTGCACGTCGGCTTTTGTACCCTCGCGGACGCGGTCGGACATCACGTTCACCAAACGCTGCCCAAGCTCTGGAATTTTATAGAGCATCTCAGGAAACAGATCTTTCGGGAGCGAGGCCAGACGCGTATGTAAGCCGGCGCGGCCAGTAGATGGGTAGTGGGTGAGGCGCGAGTACGGCAACATTCCGGTAATCTGTCCGGCGTGCCCGATGTAAACCCGAGTGTCGCCCGCCCATTCGGCGCGCACCTCGCCTTCGAGGATGATCACCATCTGGTCGGCCGGGGCGCCCTCGGCGAAAATCACTTCTCCGGGCGAATACGCGGTCACCGTCATGTGGGCAGCGAGCCATTCGAGGCCCTCATCGGCGAGATCGGCGAGATTCTTGATTTTTCGAAGTTCTTCGACCAGGGGTTTCGTAATACTGGAGGTTTCGATCATGTCAGACCTTGCTCAGGTATTGATGGACGAATTGGATTGCTATGGATCCTTCGCCGACGCCCGAGGCAACTCTTTTTACGGACCCGTGGCGCACGTCGCCGACGGCGAAAATGCCGGGCACGCTGGTTTCGAGCAGCCCTGGATCGCGATCGAGCGGCCAGCCCTTGGGCCGTTTCCCGTCTTTCATAAGATCGGCGCCGGTGAGGATAAAGCCGTTGCCATCGCGCTCCACCACGCCATCGAGCCAGGCCGTTTTCGGTTGCGCTCCGATGAAGATGAACAGGGCCGATGCCGGGACGGTCTCGTTGGTGCCGGTCTTGTCGCAATGTATGGTGATGGATTCCAACCGATTCTCCCCTCCGACTTCGGCAACGCAGCTATTGCATTCTACCTGGATGTTGGGGGTCTGAGCGATCTCATCGATCAGGTATTTCGACATGGACACGGCCAGGGAGTCGCCGCGAACCAGCATCACCACACGGCGGGCGAATCGGGCGAAGTGTAACGCCGCCTGCCCCGCTGAGTTGGCTCCGCCCACGATGTAGACGTCTTCGTCGCGGCAGGAAACGGCTTCGGTAGAGCCGGCGCCGTAGTACACTCCCGCACCGGTGAGACGATCCATGCCGGGGACGTTGAGTTTACGCCATTGAACGCCAGTCGCAATCAACAGAACGTGGCAGGAAAGTTCGGTTTCGTCAGACAGTTTGACGTAGCGGTAAGGGCCATCGACGCGGAGACTGATGACTTCCTGCGGCGATAGGATTTCGGCGCCGAAGCGGCGGGCTTGCGTCACGGCGCGCCGTGCCAAATCGCTTCCTGCGAGGCCCGTTGGAAAGCCGAGGTAGTTCTCGATTAAGGCACTCAAGCCGGCCTGTCCGCCCGGTGCTTCGCGTTCGACCATGACGGTGTGCAGGCCTTCGGAAGCTCCGTAAACAGCGGCGGCCAGGCCCGATGGGCCGGCGCCAACGATCGCGACATCGTAAAAATCTGTGTCCGCGTGAGTGCGCAGCCCGATACGGTCGGCCAGTTGGGCCAAAGTGGGTTCAGCGAGTTGGGTGCCGTCCGTGAAAAGAACGAGGGGAAGCTTCGGAGCGTTAGGACCGAGCCCGTCGAGAAGGCGCTGGATCTCGGCGTCACGGCCGGCGGCCTCCACGTCGAGCCACTGGTAGGGAACGTGGTTGCGGGAGAGAAACTCGCGGAGCTCATATGAGCGTGGCGACCAGCGCATGCCGAGCACGCGGATGCCTTCGAATGGCGGAAGGAACGACGATTGCCAATCGTCGAGCAGATCGTCGATTACGGGATAGAGATTTTGTTCCGGCGGGTCCCACGGCTTGAGGAGATAGTGGTGAAGCTTCACCTCATTGATGGCGCGGATGGCGGCGTCCGTGTCGGCGTATGCGGTCAACAGAACGCGTTTTGGTTGTGGGAAGAGCCGTATGGCCTGGGAGAGGAATTCGACGCCGTTCATCTGCGGCATGCGATGGTCTACGAGCAAGAGGGCGACTGGGTCGTTGCGTTTCTGGATGCGGTTGAGCAGGTCGAGCGCGGCTTGACCGGAATTTGCGGACAAAATCCGGTAGTTCTCGCTGTAACGCTTTCGTAAATCCCGTTCGATGGATTTCAGTACATCGGGATCATCGTCAACTGTGAGTATGACTGGTTTTGCCATGAGGTTCTGTTTATCTAAGACTGACTCGGCTAAGAATACGTTAGATGCAATTGCGGTCTAAAGGGACCTCCCAAATTGGGTAGATTGGCGTTTGCTACTTCTTTTCGAGTCCAACCACTAGCAATTTGGCCAGATCCGCGATCATGAGCAGACCCGGATTATCCGGAGTCCAATTTGCGGCTGGCATCCCGTCCACGGTGATAGCCATGCCGATGCGGCCGCCTGGCGAATAGACTATACCTATATCGGATCTTAACGCATCCAGGGCGCCGGTTTTGTTTGCCACGGGCAGATTGCCGATGCGCCGGCGGATGCCGCCATTGTCCTGGCAACGTTTTAGAACGGCGATCATTTCCTTGGAAGCTTCCGGGCTCACGAGTTCGCCGCGTTCCAGCTTTTCGAGAATGGTTACCATGTCGCGAGGGGAAGAAACGCCGAGGCCGTATTTCTTGTTCTCCGGAAGTTTCCCGGCCTCCGACGTTCCCGCTGCCACGTCATCGCGAAGGATCTTCCGCAGCGATCTTGTTGTTTTTATTCCGATGCGATCCAGATAGGCATTTACTGCCTCAGCGGTGAATCGCTCCAGAATCATGTTGGTCGCTGTGTTGTCGCTCAGTACGATCATCAGGTGCAGGACGTCTCTCAGAGGGAGTTGGACGCCGTCCGAAAACTCGCTCGCGAGCACGCCGGAACCGGAGACCTTTTCTTTGTGGGTGATGGTCAGGGGCTCGGTCCATTCGGCTTTGTGATGCTCTACGGCGTCGAATACCGCGGTCATGATGGGGAGCTTGATGGTGCTGGCGGTCCTTACCGGATCTGTTTCGTGGATGCCTATTGTTGCGCCGGTGTCGAGATTTTTGGCGTAGAGCGTTACGGTCCCTGCGAAGCCCGCGATTCGCGTTTTTAATTGTTGCTCTAGGGGTGTCTGCGCCAGGACGACAGGCGCGCAGATAAGAAAGGCCAGGATTGATACGATCGACCTACATGACATGGACCCAATGGTAACGCCGGTTGCGCTAAGAACGCGGAGGCCGCGTGGCCGTCTTTCCACCGAGGGCCGTCAGCAACAACTGCCCGTCCGGACTGCCCAGACCCGTGCAGGCATCCCATCCCGGGCTGGCCTTGTACGAGCCGTTATTTCCCGAAGTGATGTCGTGAAGAGCCTTATTTTTGGCGGCTGTCGCATAGAGCGCTGTATTCAAAAAGCCGGCCGGCTTTCCGCGCTGTTGATTGATTAACGCGATCAGTGCGGCCCACAACGGCGCTACCGCGCTCGTCCCTCCGAACACCCCGCTCTTGCCATCCACTCTGATCTGATAGCCGGTTGCTGGATCAGCATCCCCTGAAACATCGGGAACACCGCGTCCCTTCAAATGCGGAGGGTTCGCCGACACCGGCACGTTTACACTCGCCTGGTATGCAGGGACGGGAAATGTCGCGCTGACGCCTCCTCCGCTGCCTCCGTTGCCCGCGCCCTGGTTCCATACAACTTCTTTCGAGATCTTGTTCTTAGAAGACTCCAGCCTCGTGCCGCCACATGCCAAAACATGAGGGCTCGATGCGGGGAAGTCTACGTGCGCCGCACCATCCGTCACGCCATCTGCGGAGCCGTCATCGCCAGACGCACAGCAGACCGTGACTCCGAGGAGTCCGGCATCCTGGAAGGCCTGATCGAAGGCGGTCAACGATTGCGCGGTCCACGACGACTCCGGCCCTCCCCAACTGATCGATACTACCGAGGGCTTGCGTACCGCGTCGTGCACCGCAGTCGTGATGGCATCGAGAAAGCCCTGATCGGTGTTCGGCGCGAAGTAGACCGCTATTTTGACACCGGCGCGATGGCCCCTACGACTTCGATATCGAGCAGCACTTCGCCATCGGCGCTGTTCGGGTCGCCCACCGGCTGATTCTGTCCGCCATCCACTGAAACCGCCGTCACGCTGGGTGCTGTCTTGATCCCGAGGCCGCTGAAATAGGTTTTCAGATCCGCGGAGCGGAATCCGCCACCTAGTTCGATGATAGCGACGGTCTGCCCGGCGCCGTTACCAGCTGTGGGATAGTCGTACAACTTGGAGACCGCGATCGGCGTGTAAGATGTGTCGCCCGCGGCTCTCGGACCGATCCGCGCAGTCAGCCGGCGAAAATGAGCCCTGGCCTGCGGACGCGCATCCAAACCAAACACGCCGGTAACAATGTCCGCCAGATTCGTTGGTATGAAAAGCATTCCAATGCGTCCGTGGAACATTCCCAGGGGACTTTGAAATAGCAGAAGCTCTGTCGTGAAGGCTTCGTTCATATTGGCCACGGTACCCGCGAGCACAATGCTGGCCTCGCCAGATCTACTTCGACGACTGTCAAATCGTTGTCGCTGGCGAATTCTTCGATCGGCGGGACGTCGGCCGGGTCCGCTCCGAAACGGCGGGCGAACTCCTCGCGTGAAAGAGTTTCGGATCCTGGATCGGGAAGGTTGGAGTTCCGCCGCCGCATGAGAACGGTGACAGTAATCAGGGAATTTGGTCGGGGCTTGCGATGGTCTGCGAGTCGGGCGCCGCATGACGCTCGCTTCCTCGCAAGGCAATTTTTTCTACCGCCATCAGGCTCCTCCGCTGGAATGTGGCTGAGCTGTCGGCTATAGAATATCATCGCGGAATTCTTTCGCTAAGCGCACTAATCTCTACGCTCCGGCGAGTACGCGCTACTGCGCATTTCAGATCAAACAGAAGCCAGCGTCAGCGGAATTGGTTGTCTGCCGTCTATGTCACGCACGTTTAGCTCCTTGGCCAGTTGGGCGGAAACGACGACTTGCCCCGACCTTCCCATGAGTCGCGGGTCGCGGCTCAGCGCAGCGATCACTCGGCCGATAAACTCCGGGCTCTCGCTATTTGAAATGTCTAGCCACCCGCCCCGGGCGGCCTCCATGACGGACTCCGTTCTCACCAACCCAGGGTAAAGCGAAACGACGGCCACGCCGCTCGGCCGGAGCTCATGAGCCATGTCCGAAGACATCTTGTCGGTGGCTGCCTTCGCAATTCCGTAGATGGAATTGCCGACGTATTTTTGCGCCGCCCAAAAGCTGATATTTACGATCAATCCTCGGCGCCGGGCGACCATCATTTCTGCCGCCCGCGCAGAAGCGAAAAAGGCAGAACGGACGCCGGTATCCATCATGCTGCTCCATCTGTGTGTCGGTTGTTTCCAAAACGGAAGGCCCCAGGTAAATTGGCCGTCCTCCACCATCCGCTCGTACCCACCCCACGCAGAGTTAACCAATACGTCAAGGCCTTCGCCAACCTCGGCGATTCGCTGAAAGACACGCGCGGTGTCGGTGTCCAAACAATGGTCGCACTGAATGCGCACGACAGAAGGCGGCAGATCCGATGAATCAATGCTCCGGCCAGTTGCAAAGACGGTGAATCCTTCTGCTGCTAACCCGATTGCAACACCTCGGCCTACACCCCGCGATGCTCCTGTAACAAGTGCGGCTGGCATGCAGCTATCATGGGCGAAGAAAGAGAGAAAGTCAATGAATCTTTAGTGACTCTCGCCCTGTAAGCCCGGCGGCTTGTTCCAGGCAGAGGTGCCGGCGAATCCTCGCGAGTTTGCGTCGATGTCCGGAGGCCACGGATCCATCACAATGATTGAGTTCAAGGATACTCCCGTGTCAGCACAGGAAGCCCCGCACCGCGAACGCGCATGTGAGTAACAGGGTGTCGTCCTGAGGAGTCTCACAGGTAGAGCGTGGAACTCGATTAGTGCTGCACTGCCCGTGTTTCCTCCACCCGCAAACCGGGCCGGAGACATCGCCATGATTGCTGAAGATACATACACCCACGAAGCAGTCTCGTTTGCCGATTTGAAGCCGCTCGCTACCGCGAAGGGACCTTGCCTGACGGCCGTGGTGCCACTGCCGAACCCCGCTCAAATCGAGACTCAGATCAAGAATGCGATTCGTGGGCTGCAAAAGAAATTGGTGGAGCGCGCGGTCAGGCCGGACACCGGGTCTGGCCTGCTCGCGCCGATTGAGGAGTTGGCGGCGGCTAAGGTTGGCGGGACCTGGGCGCACGCTCTCATCCTGCTTAGCTCGCCAGGCCTCTTTCGCTACTACCTGATGCACGGACCCTTCAAAGAACTCCAGGCGGTCGAAGATCGATTTCAGATACGGCCGCTGCTGGCGACCCTTGCACATGAAGCGCGTTTTCATCTGCTCGCTCTGAGCCAGAAGAATGTGCGTCTGTTTCATTGCACGCAGCACCGCATCGAACCGGCCGCCCACAGCGAAACCATTCCGAAGAGCCTGGAAGCCTGGATGAACAGCCAGCAGCCGGATCACATGCTCGCCAGCCGCTCCAGCGCCGGCCCGTCGGTGGGACGAATGAAGGGCGTCGTGAGTGGCACTAGCACCGATCGCGAGCGCGAGGACGAGTACCTCGCTCACTTCTTCAAAGAAGTCGATAAGGGAGTGAGCGCCCATTTGCGAAACGAGACCGGCCCGCTTGTGCTCGCCGGGGTTGAGTACGAACTCGCGATTTATCGCCGGCTGAACAGCTACCGCCCGGCACTGGAGAGCGCGATCAACGGGTCGCCCGACGGCCTGCCCGACCGCACACTGCACCAGCGCGCCATGGAACTTATAGAGAGTACTTTCACGGAACGGCTGCAAAAGACCATCATGGATGTGCGTGAACATGCGGGCACGCCCCGCTCATCCACCGATCCGCGCACCGTCGTCCAAGCCGCCTTCCAGGGCCGCGTGTTGGATCTGCTCGTCGCGGACAATGCCGAATACTGGGGTGCCTGGAATGAGGGAACGCAGGATGTCGATACCGGTAACCGGCGGGAAGAGTTGCTGAATACAGCGGCGTTGCAGACCCTGCAGCACAACGGGCACGCCTTCGTGCTGAAGGAATCGGACATGCCGGTGAAGGCCGCCGTGGCCGCGTTCTTTCGCTTTTGACGCGGGTCGCTTCAAAGGACGGCATCACCCACGGCCGGACTGGCCGATCGGCTTGCAGTTACGAAGTATCCATATCCATTTTTGGCGTGCCTCCATATAATCGGCACATTCCAGAAACGCGAAACTCTCAAAGCTCAACACCCGCCGTGGGCTTCGCACCATCCAACCGAACATCACACTTAAGTGTTCCCGGAGTGATGTAATGGGCCGGGCGGAGAATAGGTCGTCTTTCTGATAAATCAGAAACACGCCGGGTCTGTCGATGTCGCCGGCCTCCGGCAGTGCGGTGCCGGGCGCCCATGCAAACGAGTGGCGCGGAAGCCCAAAGATGTCTTCGTGCGTCATGCGACTAACCTATCATTTCCAAACGGGTCTTTCATTCATACAGACCCCGATCCTTACGTTGTCCCGCCGGTGCAGAAATTGGCCCTATCTCGCTCGAGAGCCGATTCGTCTCAAGCACCTCGCGTACAGCTAACAAGAACCTTTCGCCGTCCTTGCCGTTCCACATGCTGTGGTCGACTGCACACGTCAGGTGCACGGTTGGCCGTACGACAGGCTTTCCGTCGATCACCATCACCCGATCTTTGACGCGCCCCGCAGTAAGTATGCCGCAGGTGCTGAAGAGCGGAGTAGCAAAGCTGTCCACGCCTTGTACGACGCTCACCTGAAAAGTTCCCGACCCCTTCGTGCGGAACGCAGGGAACCGCAGGAAAAAGCGCAGCCATGCCCGGCGCAGGATTCCGAACGGTAGAATCCAGCCCCAACGGCTCAACCTGGCGCGGAACTCACGATCGGCTGCTTGGACCTCGGGCACGCGGCGGACGATCTCATCTGCCAGCGCGGGCAAAATCTTCCGGTCCGCTCCTTCTATGATCAGAACCGGTGTGATGACGCTTTGCCCGGCGATGGAAAGCGCAATGTCTACACGGCTGGGCCGATAGACGTTGTTGCCGCAGATCATGACATGAAGATCAGGCTCGGACTTTAGAACGACGGCGGCTGCACGAACCAACAAGATTGCGTACGTCAACCGCAAACCCTGCCCGCGAGAAAGGTCGATCAATTCCTTCGCCTGGCTTACGTCCACTTCAAGCGTCTGGAAAAAAGCCGGAGGGCGGGAAACTGCCAGCGCGTCGCGATACCAGCGTTCGGCGTAGTCGAGCTTTCTTTCCCGGCGTGATTCCATTCCAGCTTACAAAGTCTATCGAACGGAATGGTTCGCCGGCATTGGAACATTCCACCAGATCGCGAGGGCAAACAGAAATCCCACCGTCGACACACAAAGGCTGCGAAGAACGTCGCGAAAATTCCTGCAAAATCTGCGATTTGTGCTACCATGCCCGTTAGTGGTCCTCGTCACGGAGACGCCACCATGCCCGGCAACCGGGATGGCGGAACTTTCCAGTGCCCAACTGGCGCTACACCAGATTCATATTTCAGCGTACAAGCCAACTACAGGCTTGCCCGCGCTCATACACGAGCCGGGCAGGAAACTTAAGGAGCATGCACGATGACGCAACCCACCGATTGGGATCTTTATTATCGTAAGAGCCCGGTCACCGCCCGTTTTACGCGTCCAATCCTCTTCGGCCGCGTGCTGGCGTTGCTGCAAAGATACTCGGTCCCAAATCCCGCGCTGGCCGAATTGGGCGGCGCCGGAAGCCGCGTCTTCGACCTGGTCCGCGAAAAGATGGAGCCCAGAGAGTATCACGTCATCGACAACAACCAGTATGGGCTCGATCAGCTGCAAAGCCGCGTCCGCGACGACCCCAGCGTGAAATTCTGGAATCGCAGCGTCCTCAAACTGGATCTTCCGTTGCAACTCGACACGGTGTTCAGCCTGGGACTGATCGAACACTTCGACGAAGAGGGAACTCGCGAGGCGGTCCGCGCACATTTGCGGCTGCTCAAGCCAGCGGGCGTCGCTATCATTTCGTTCCCGACCCCCACCCTGCTATATCGTGCAACTCGCGGTCTCTCGGAGATCACTGGCCAGTGGATCTTCCATGATGAGCGCCCATTGTGGCCGAGAGAAGTAAAGGCGGCCGTTAACGGGTACGCAGATTGGGTCGAAGATAAATTGGTCTGGCCGATCATGCTAACTCAGACGCTTTCGGTGATTCGCAAACACGGCGCGAATGCGTAAATACGCACGCATGAATTCAGGCGTAGTGGGACGCTCTGCTGTGGCCGGGCGGGCACGGCCTTCCGCCGATTCCATGCAGACCAAACGCCACCTGGTGGCCGCCGTCTTGCTTGCCGCGGTGTGCCTCGCCTACGTGAACCACTTCGATAATTCTTTTCACTTCGATGATTTTCACGCCGTCGTGAATAATCCCGCCATCCGGAGTCTGGCGAACATCCCCAGTTTTATTACTGACGTCAAGACGTCCAGTATTCTGCCCTCCAACCGTGCCTGGCGTCCGCTGGTAACAACCTCGTTCGCAATCGACTACTGGCTGGGAGGAGGACTCAAGCCTTTTGCGTTTCACGCAACCACCTTCCTGCTTTACCTGCTTCAGATTGCGGTGATGTTCTTGTTGTTCGAGCGGCTGTTCGACATGGCGTGTCCCGCGCAGGGTAACCGGATGGCTGCTGCCTTTGCCGCTGCCTGCTATGGACTGCACCCCGTTTGCGCCGAGACGATCAATTACGTGAGTCAGCGGGCGGAGTTGTATTCAACGCTCGGAGTGGTCGCGGCCCTTTACATCTACATCGCTCGTCCTGACTGGCGCCGCTATGGTGTCTACCTTTTACCGCTAGCTGCGGCTTTGCTCTCGAAGGCGCCCGCACTGGTTTTTCCCGCGCTGCTGTTTGCCTACCTGTACCTGTTTGAGGATGGCCAGGCCGGCCGCGCCTTCCGATCCGTGCTGCCCTCGCTGGCCTTAACTCTGATCGTTGCCGGGCTGCAGGTGAAAATGACGCCGGCCACTTTCGTTGCGGGCGCAGCATCGCCCTCCGCTTACCGTCTTACGCAGCCTTATGTTGCGCTGCGTTACTTCGAAAGTTTCTTCCTGCCCGTAAGGCTGAGCGCGGACACCGATCTGGGACCGCTTTCGAGCGCGTCTCAACTGGAAGCGCTCGCCGGATTCATATTTTTCGCCGCGATCCTGGCCGCCGCAATTTTCTGCTCCCGGAAAAGGTTGACCGCGCCGATCGCGTTCGGATTGTGGTGGTTTGTCCTGGCTCTCCTGCCCACCGCGCTGTTTGCGCTGGCGGAGGTCGAGAACGATCACCGGATGTTTTTTCCATTCGTAGGACTCGCGATGAGCGTCGCCTGGGCGCTCACCCTCGCCGTCGAAAGGCAACCACGGCGGATTGTGATTCCCATCGCTCTCGCATTACTGGCGAGTTACGCCTACGGAACCACCAGGCGCAATGCTGTGTGGAACACCGAGGGCTCGCTCTGGCACGACGTCACGCTGAAGAGTCCTCATAATGGCCGCGGCTTGATGAACTATGGGTTGACGCTCATGGCCGCGGGCGACATGCCAGGCGCGCTCGATCATTTCCAGAGGGCGCTCGTGTACACGCCGAACTACCACGTGCTGGAAATCAATCTCGGTATCGTGACCGGTGAACTCCACCGCGACATGGAAGCGGAAGAACATTTCCGGCGAGCGATGGCGCTTGCTCCCCAGGACTCTTTGCCGTATTTCTACTACGGGCGCTGGCTCGATTCCCGAGGGCGTATTCAAGAAGCATTGAACCAGGCGCTGACTGCGAATCGGCTGAATCCGAGTAATCCTGACGCGCGAAACCTGATTGATGCCATCCTGCCCCGGATGAAGAGCGCTAACGAAGATCTTGCCCGATTGGAACACCTGGCTGAAACGCAACCCACCGCTGAGAATTATCTGAACCTCTCGCTTCGCTACGACCGGTTGGGGCGGTACAACGACTGTATCCGCGCAGCACGGGAAGCCCTCAAGCACAAACCAGATTACGCGGAGGCATACAACAATATCGCCGCCGGATACGAATCGCTCGGAGACTGGGATGAAGCGATCAAAGCCGTCCATGAGGCGCTTCGCCTCCGGCCCGATTTCGAACTCGCGCGCAACAATCTGGCATGGTCGGAGCAACAGAAACTGCGCCAACCAAAACGATAATCCAAAGCTCATGTAGGGCAGCTTGTCAAGCTGCGCGCCGGTTGCTTACCGGCGCTCCAGACGGTTTAAGCATTCCGTTTTTGATAATGGCGTCCAGTGCGCACCTCTCCGATTGTAGTTTTATCTCTCTTACTTGCGAGCGCCTGCGCGCTCCCTGCCGAAAAACCCGAATCCGATCCTACTCTCCTATCAACAGCAGCCCTTCCTGAAATCCCGCGTAGCAAGGATGCGATATCACATCCATAACCTTCATCACTCGTCAAATGGAAACATACCCTTCCATCCCGGAGTGCGCCCTGCAGAAGCAGCTCGCCTCAGCATTTGAAATCGAGGACGATTGCAGCGGACCACCGGAACGCGAGGCGCCCCGCGTGTTCGCCCAATCGTGGGGGCCGAAGAGCACACGCCGCGTCTTCGTCGTCACCTACCTCTGGTTTGGGTTCTACGGGTTACCTCTGGGAACGGGACCACGGTGTCCGTCAAGGTTTGGAATGGTCCCCGCTACCCTCAGCGGATTCATCACGCAAGCCGAAGACGTGTGTTGGTTCGCCAATCCAGATAGGACTTGGGTTTTAATCTCGGGTACTGTCGGCAGAGGCAGCGGACGTGTGCTCGGCGGGTCGGCCGCCATTTTCGAGATCGGTCCCGAACAGGCAAGGGCCATCTGGGCCGCGCCGCCGTCAATCGGCAACTTGCGCGCTTACTCTCCTCCAGGATCCCTGCGATGGGAAATCGAATATGCAGACATAAAGCGATTCTACGGAGGTCTTCCCAATGCCGAGCTGCTCGACATTTACCAGATCGATTATCCGACGCAAACCTTTCGCCGCCTGGTCCACCAGCCACTTGATCCTCGCCGTTAAACCTTATGTCCCGCTGCGCCCACCCTTAAGATACTTATCGAACCAAGCGAGTTCTTCATAGAGCACGTGTTCCATCGACTCCTTCGCGCGGTAACCATGCGCTTCCGATGGCAGCATCACCAATCGCACCGTGCCGCCGTTCCCGCGAACTGCAGCATACAGCCGCTCCGATTGGATCGGGAACGTACCGGTGTTATCGTCCTTTTCGCCATGGATCAGCAGGATTGGAGTCTTGATCTTGTCCGCGAACCAGAACGGCGACATCTTTGTATAGACATCGGGAGCTTCCCAGAATGTGCGCCGCTCAGCCTGGAAGCCGAATGGTGTGAGCGTCCGATTGTACGCGCCGCTCTCCGCCACAGCCGCGTGGAAAAGCGTCGTGTGCGCCAACAGATTCGCCGTCATAAACGCGCCGTAGCTATGTCCGAATACACCCACACGGTCCCGATCGACGACACCCATTTCCACCGCTTTGTCGATAGCTGCCTGCGCGTCCATTTGCAATTGCTCCACGTATGTGTTGTTCACCGTGTCCGCGTCGCCAATAATCGGCATCGCGGCATTATCGAGCAGCGCATATCCGTGCAACACAACCAGCTGGTGATAGGTCAGCTCGGGGAACGACTGGCCGGCGTGCCCCGTCACCTGGCCGGCCGTATCAGCGTCGCTGAACTCATACGGATACGCCCACAGCACCGCCGGCAAACGCGTTCCCGGCTTGTAGCCGGCCGGCAGGTAGAGCGTGAACGAGAGCGGCACGCCATCAGCGCGCTTATACGTCACCAATTGTTTCCGAATGCCCGCCGTCTCGGGCATTGGATTCGAGTAGTGAGTTAGAGCCTTGAGCCCTGCGCCGGTACGGATGAAGTAATTCGGCGGATCAGTGGGACTCTCTCGGCGGGTAAGCAGACGCGGGCCGCTTTCATCGAGCACTTCGACGATTGATTCGAATCCGCTGCTGTCCGCCTGGAAAATGTGCTCGGATTTGCCGGTTGCAAGATTGAACCGATCTAGGAAAGGCCTTTCTCCCGCTGGCGACGCACCCAACCCCGAAAAATAAATTTCATCCCCGCTCTGAACTACAGTGCGGCGTCCGTCCGGCGACGTTTTCATCACGGGTGCGCCAGGATCGTGATACGCATCCCGCTGATTGCGGCTGAAAATCACGCGCGCCTCTGACCCTGGTTTATCGAGATCGATCTCGAGCGTTCGCACGATACGTTTTACGCGTTCAAAGTCCTCCACCAGAGCCTTTCCGTTTGCCAGCGCCTGCATCCCCTGGAATCGTTCCCTGGTTTTGTAGATCTCGCGCGGCTCGCCACTGAAAGGCGCGGCCAGCGCGAGAATCCTATCGCGATTCGGGACGGTCTCTTTGGGATTGCCGCCGTCGAGCGCTTCCACCCAAGTCAGCGTCGCCGGCTTTTCCGCCAGCCAAACAATGGAGCGAGGACCGGTCCGCACGCCCGCCAGCGGAATGCGCTCCGCCAAAGGCAGGCTCGCTATCTGATACTCCACCTTTCCGTCGCGGTCCCACACCTCGTCTTCTTGGGGAAACGCGCCCGCGGGCAGTTGGTAGGAATACGGCCTGTGCAGGCGTTCCACAAGCAGATGCTTTCTATCGGGAGATGGCCGGACCGACGTAAATATTCCCGGCTTGCCGAAGGGAGCCGTCTTTCCGGTAGCAGAATCGAGATACGCGAGCGTGGCGGTCGCATAGTAGTCGAATAAATCTTCGTCGTGAGGAGTGCTCAACAGATCTTCAAAGGTCGGCGCGGGGCCGGCCTTCCCGAGGCTCTCCTGCACGTGTGGTCCCAGGGGAATTTTCGGCTCAGAGGGAATCGCGCCGCGCCCGGCCGGAATCAGCCGCACGAGCAGCGTGCGATTGTCACTCATCCATTCGACCGATTCACGAGATCCGAGTCTGCCTGGCGGCCCGCCGCCGCTTACCGCGACGCCATTGAGAGTCACGCCATCCAAGCGGTGCGTTTGCCCGGTGGCAGTAGATCCAATCCACAATTCGATGCCGTGCAGGGAAGTATTCGTGAAGGCGAACTGCTTTCCATCGGGACTCCAAATCGGGGCGCTGACCTTCGCCCCGCGCGGCAAGGCGACGCTGATATCGGCGCCGTCGGAAAGACGCTTCAACGAGAATGAAGTGAAGTTCGGAGCGAGATGCATTCCATTCGTATCGGTGTCGATACGAATTCCGGCGAGGCGCAGCATTGGTTGCGCAACCTCGGCGATTGGCGGGTATCTCACCGGCTGCATGAAGATCGCATAGTCGCGCTGAGGACTGACGGAAACCACCGGAGTCGGCGGCGCGTTCAGAGCGTCCACCACTGGTTTCGGTGGCTGCCGATAAGAGAAATCATCCGCCGAAACGAATGGCGCGGCAAGCAGAAAAACGATGACGAAAAGCATAACCGATTGTAGCGGCGTTCAGAATTGAACGTTCAAAATTGAAGTCGCATCGAAAGTTGAACGACTCTCGGACCACCGCCCACCAAGCCCCCTCGTAGTGCCCACGGCGTTCCCCACCGTTGGCATAATCTTGGCCAAAACTGGCGCTGCTTTCATTTGCTCACGGGGTTCGAGGACGACTTGGCTCACCCGCCCTGATCGTTCTTGCTATGACCTCGCCATTCCCGGACAGCCGCGATGAAGTCATCCACGGTTTCATCCTCTGCCCAGAAATCGCCGAGAAGTTCGCGTGCGTCCCTGACCGGCTTCACGCCTTGTTCGCGCGTGAGTTCCTCGATTGAGGGATGTCCCTTGCGGAGATAACAGTGGCTCAAATCACAATTCCGTCCCGCCGGAAAACCCGTTTTGTAGGCGTGAATCTAGGGACCACTTGCGGTTGCAAGAGCGGAGTATTGTCCACCCAAAAACTGAGAAAACTCATCTTCCCACCGGTCCGATAGTAATAAAGCAAGTACGCCATATCGCAAGCCGTGTAGTCGGAAAGCCACTGATCGATCCCAGTGATGCCAATCTGGTGCAACATACCAAGTGCGTAACCCGCCGCCTCGCGTTCGTATTCCATAATCCCCGGCAGGAGCGCCTCGTCCACAGGAGGTTCATGCACCTGGCCAATCTCAAACGCGCGGGGATTGACGTTCCACTGAACCGTATGCCCAAATAAATGCGCCAACAAAAACAGCCGCTGCTCATCGCTAACCGCGTAATCGATGTGAATTTCCGCGCCATCCAGATCGCCGGTCAGCGGGTCGGGGATATCCAACGTCACCACCCGAATGCCATACGAATTCTTCAAGTGTTCCTCAACCCGTGCGCTATATTCCACAAACGGAATCATGAGCGGCTCAACAAACTGAGTTCAGCCACGCGCTTGAGAATCTCACCGCGATCCATATTGCGATATTTCTCCGGCAGCAGGTTCTTCGAAGTACACTCCAGAACCGCCACCATGTTCTGAAGTTCAATCTCAGTCGGGTACGAAGGAGGAATGAAATCGAGAATCGCCGCTTTCAGATCCTCCACATTCACTTCCGAACCATTTTCCAGCGCGCTACGCATGCGCGCGCGGACCAAAATCGATTCGACGTCTGCGCCGGAAAGCGAACCGGTATTCGCCAGAAAAAACTTCTCAGCCTCTTCCGAAGCCACACGGGTGCGAGTCTTCTTCAGCATCGCCCGCAGGATGGCAAGGCGTTCCCCGTCGGTCTCCGGATAAAACAACGCGATATGCTCTTCGGCCCGTCCCTGGCGCTTCAGATCGACGGGCAGCAAATCCGGACGGCACGTGAGCAAAAACCAGATAATCTTCCCGCGAAGCTCGGTGTTCCCCATAAACTGCGCGATCTGAGAAAACACGCGGTTACTCACGCCGCTGTCACCCGAACTCGAACGGTTGCCAAGCTGCGCGTCGGCCTCATCCACAATCACCGCAATCGGGCTCATCGCCTTCAGCAGCGCCAGCACGCGTTCCAGATTCGACTCCGTAACACCCTGCCACATACTGCGAAAATTCTTCAGGGTGACCGCCGGAATCCCAACCTCGCCCGAGAAGCACGTCGTAAGGAATGTCTTTCCCGTGCCCACCGGTCCACAGATCACATAGCCCATCGGCAGAACGTCAAAATGGCCCGTCCGCAGCGCCGCGGCGGCATCGCGAAGTTTTTTAATGGCAGGTTCATGGCCGGCCACCGTAGACAAATCGAAACGGCTCTGAACGAACTCGAGCAGCCCGCCGGACTCCGCCTCAATCAACTCCTTCTTCAGCCTGGTCAGAAACGAAATCGTAAGAGGCTGCTGGTTCTCATGGGAATGCCCAATCAGGTTCTGCAATTGCACGCGCTTCAAACCCGCGCCTAATTTCGCCAGCATCTCCGGAGTAACGTCCGAACCCGCCGGCAGCGGACAGAGTTCCAAATACTGCCGCACAAACTCAAGCCGTTCGCCTTCGTCCGGAAGCGGAATCTCAATCGCCGAGACGCCCGGATTCTGCACGATCCCGGTGTTCAACGCCAACAAGCTATCCGTAATGATGCAAAAGCTGACATCAGCCGAGAGGAACGTCGGATCCTGCGCCCACCGCTTCAAGATCACAAGGCAATTGCGATCCTCCGATCCCATCGACGACACATCACCCGCGGGAGCAAGAGTCTCGGCGAAACCAAGCGAAAACGCGATCCCTTTGTTATCGAGAGTGCGTAAGCGCAGATAATTCTCGATCAACGTAAGAACGCCGTCGGGATTTCGAGGCAAAGCCTGCGAGTAGGTTGTACCGTGAAACGAATCATAACCCGCCAGCGCGCGGCGGAAATCTTCCTTCACGTCGGGAGTTGCAAAAGCCAACCCGCCGCCGCGATCATAGGACAGCACCAGATCCCGCCGTCCGAATAAAGCCCCATTCAAAAACTTTTGCAGCGGAACATATTCCGTGCGCTCACCGCGTTTCCATGGAACAAGGTCATGCACATTGCCATGCAAAACAAACATGGAGATCGTGCGCGAATAATACTTCTCGGAAAGCTGCCGCGCCCACGCAGGCAAACCGTCCAACTGGGCAATAGTAGGCTTGGAGCTCATCGTCAGCTTCGAACCCGAGCCTTCGGAGCGGGCGCGGACGATTCATCAACAGGAGGCAGCCGCAGATCGTCGCTATTCTCAGGCGAAGCAAGAGCAAAGATCGCTTCCACCTCGCGAACGCTCTGCTCGGTCTGTTCAACATCTTGCACCAGATTGTCGAGCTGCGCGCTAACCTCCTGCGGATCGCGCATAGTGACGGACTGGTCGCGGATAAGCTGAAGCACGTCCTCGATCGCAGCGCATTGCGCATCGATCACATCGCAATTCTCCCGGATCTTTTCGAACTTGACCAGACGCTTGCTAAGAATCTCGATACGCCGAGTGTTGATTTCCTGGACCTTTGGCGATTCACTGCCCACGGCTTTTTCCAATCGTGCAATCTCGCCTTTGACCTGATCCGGATTCAGCGACTTCACATAATCGTGGTGCAATTTCGCCGTATACAGCAGCCGGATATAGCTGCTAAGAAGGCCGTTGAGTTTATCCTCCATCTGCTGAGCGAAAATTTGCGAAGTAGCCGAAAGCCGCGAATAATTGACCCGGATCGCCTGAGCAACCTGTTGAACAAACCCATAGCGGCTGCGCATCTCGATAGGCAGATCTTTATAAATATCGTTAAGGCGTTTAGCATGCTCCTGCTTCTCCGCCGCATATTTCCAAGACCGCACCAGCCGCCGAAAACGGCTGCTCTGCGGAACCAGGGAAACATAAATCAGCTCAAGCCCAGCCGCCAAAACAAGCGGAAGGCCAGTGCCCGAAACGAGAGCGAAAGCGGCAGCCCCGGCAACGCCAATCCAGTTATACTGCCACTTCAACGCAGCCCGGACGTAGTCGGTCTGA
>Ga0105237_10002489_pt1 | contig 22830 bp, 4 predicted proteins | sample KBSC24metaG_FD_81520 | JGI IMG/M metagenome (GOLD analysis project Ga0105237, IMG submission 81520) | Corn rhizosphere microbial communities from Kellogg Biological Station, Michigan, USA - KBS C2-4 metaG | ecosystem: Host-associated > Plants > Roots > Rhizosphere > Soil | place: Michigan, USA...
CCGGTAGTACGGCCGATCCGCCGCCTTGCCGATCCGCCGGTACCCTGACCGCTTCGCTCCCCCGATCGCAGCTCCCATGTTCCGGATGGTCTGCAGCTCTATCAGCCGCGTCAACGCCAGCTCTACTTCGAAGGCCTGCTTGATCTTGTTGGCCAGGTACATCAACCGCAGCGAATGCCCACCCAACTCGAAGAATCCGCTTGTCACACTGATACGTTGTCTCTCCAGCTTCAATATCTCACTCCATATGCTTACCAACTGCGCTTCTATCTCATTGGACGGCCCGATATACTCCTCCTCCGCACCGATCTCGACAGCAGGCAACGCTTTCTGATCCAGCTTGCCGTTCACCGTCAGCGGTAAGGACTCCAGGTGCGCGAAATACGACGGCACCATATACTCCGGCAAGGTCTCCTGCATATGCGCCCGCAACTCCTCCGCAGCGATCTTCTCTTCGGACACATAATAACCCACCAGGTATTTTTCTCCCTCGCGCTCCCGCACGACTACCACCCCATCCTGTATAGCGGCATGCCGCAGCAGCTGCCGCTCGATCTCCGCCGGCTCTATCCGGTACCCCCGGATCTTTACCTGCTGATCCGCCCTTCCGATATATTCCAGGTTCCCGTCGGGCAGCCACCGGGCAAGGTCACCGGTGCGGTACACCCGGGCTTCTCCCTCGACCCACCCCTCCGCAAACCGCTCCAGCGTCATCTCCATATCTCCCATATATCGCAGCGCCAATCCCTCTCCCGCTATACACAGCTCCCCGACAACACCTGCCGGCGCCAGCTTCCCATTCCTATCAGTAATATATACCCGCTCATTCGGCAGCGGCTTTCCGATCGGGATGCTCCGGCATGCCGACATCCGCTCCCGGTCAACAGCATAGCCTGTAGAGTCCACACAGGTCTCCGTAGGTCCATAAAAATTGTACATCCGCACCTGCTCATGCCTTCCCCCGCCGTAAAACTCTTTCACCAGGTCCACCGGCAATACTTCGCCCGCCAGTATCCAGCTCCGCAGCGACTGTAATTCCTTTCCTCCCCCCAACGCACTTACCACCAGCCGCAGGTGTGTTGGCGTCCCATCTGATAACACTATCTTATTCCTGTTGTAAAAATCGACAAGCCGCGCTCCGTCCTTGCGGTCCTCGTCTCCACTTATATACAGGCTATGCCCCAGCAATAATGATCCGAACAACTGCTGCACCGATGCATCAAAAGCATACGACGCCAGCAATCCTACCCGCAGCCGCTCTCCGCCGTGAGAACTGTACACCCTCGCTTCCAGTCCCTTCACCAGGTTCACCACGCTTCCATGCCCCATCAGCACGCCTTTCGGCAGTCCGGTAGACCCGGATGTGAAGATGCAATACGCCAGGTCCGAAGCACCGATCCCAATCCCCGGATTCTCCCCACCGTCCCGGTATAGCTCTCTTGAATGAATGTCTTTTACCGGCAGATAGGCTGCATACCGTTCCATGTAATCCCCCTCCGTCAACAGCATCGTCGCACGGCTCTGATCCAGCATATACGCCACACGCCGGTCTGGCAACGCCGGGTCCACCGGCAGATATCCGGCGCCTGATTTCAGTACGCCCAATATCCCTACCACCATCTCCAGCGACCGCGGCAGCAGCAACCCCACCACACTCCCCGGCACGATCCCTCCTTTCTCCAGGTAACAGGCCAGCCGGTTGGCCCGCTCATTCAGTTCTCCATAGGTCAGCCGCTCGCCCATATATACCACGGCTTCTTCATCCGGGTGTATCCTCACCTGTTCTTCGAACAATTCCACGATGGTCTTCCTTCTGTCATAGTCCAGGGCAGTATCCGTATATTGGCGCAACAGCACCGTCCGCTCTTCCTCCGGCAGCATATCCATCGCCGAAACCGGCTGTTCGATGTCGGTCTCTACCTGGTCGAGGATCCTCGCCAGCTGTTTGGCCAGCCGGCTGATGCTTTCTTCGTGATACCTGCAGGCATTGTAATCGAATTGAATGGCAAGCTCGTCCCCGGGCTCTACCACTATCGACAGGTCGTAGGTCGTCGGTTGAAAAACTTCCATGTCCGTCACCTCGTAGCCTCCTTCTTCGCCCGGTTCCTTTCCCATCTCCCTGACGACAGGATAATTATAATAGATCATGATATGGTCGAGCAGCGCTGTCCCCAGACCGCTGTCGGTTTGAATATCGGATAACAGGTTATAATGATGGGCCGAACCTTCTGCCGCCTTATTTTGCACGCGCTGCACCAGCTGTCCGAAACTATCGCCCGCATCAAAACTGATCCGAACAGGTATCGTGTTGATAAACAGGCCAACCATCTTCTCAATACCTTCCAATTCCTCAGGACGCCCGGAGACTACCGACCCGAATACGACATCGTTCACGTTGTTGTGCTTTGCCAATAGAAGCGCCCAGGCAGTCTGCAGCAGCGTGTTGAGGGTAACCCCATATTTCCCCGAAAGCCTTTTCAGGGCATTCGTGCTTTGCCCGCTGCGAACTATCCGCTCCGAGCCAAGCGTAAAGTCCCCTGCCCGTCCGGCCGGCTTGTCCTTTTGTATGGATGCCGGAGTGGCATACCCTTCCAGATAGTTTTGCCAATATTGTCTCGAAACATGCTTGTCCTGCTGTTCGAGCCAGTTGATATAGCTGGAGTAAGATTGCACCGGCAGCAGACCGGTCCCTTCCCCCCTGAGAAACCCCTGGTAGAAAGCATTGAAGTCACTGACGAGGATACTGATACACCACCCATCCATCAGGATGTGGTGAAAACTCCAGATGAACTCGAAGTCCTCTTCTCCCGTTTGATATACCTTCAGCCGCATCGGGACCTCCTCCGTCAGCCTGAACGGTTGCTCCCTGTCCAGTAGGCGATACCGTGCCACCACAGTTGCCCTGTCCGCTTCAAGCACCTCTTCGGTGATGTCCTGGCAGGTGAAGTTGATCATTCCCTCCTGCAATACCACCTGCAATGGCCGGTCATGCCCCTCGTACTGGAAAAGGGTTCGCAGCGCATCATACCGCCGCAGCAGCGATTGAAAGCTCTTTTCCACCAGGCCCGTATCGAGTTGTCCCTTCACCCGGTAGCTCAGCTGCTCGAAATAATCATTGCCATCCCTGTTCAGCAAATAATGGAATAACATGCCTTCCTGCATGGGAGACAAGGGATAAATATCTTTTATCATGTGTGTTTACTTGACGGTTACTTTTGCAATCTTGTTTTGTAATGCTTCCAGCTGGGATATGGTCAATCCCTTATAGGAGAAATCAGTTGGGGTCGATTCGGTCCGGCCAAGTCCGGTGCAATGATCGATCAGCACCTTCAGGCTCTCCTCATAGGAGGCCATCAACGCATCCATGGAAGCCTGGCTATATTGTTCGATACTGTAAGTAATGGTCATTTCCAGCTGCTCACTGGCGATCATCCCGGAAATATCCCACGCATATTCCTTGCTGTCTGCAGGCGAGACAACGTCACCTGTCGGTTCTTCCGCTATCCTGAACGCCCGCGCCCTCGTGTCGCTGTCGAATTGGCCGAGGTAGTTGAAGATCACCGGCGACCGGTCTCCGGAATGAAGGCCGGCCCCCTTCCATAACAGGTAGTCTATCCCATTATTTGGGATGCGTCTCAGGGATTCCTTCACCGACTTGATCAGCCCTGACAACCCTTTCTCCGGGTGCTTCAGGATCACCGGGTACACGCTGGTGAACCATCCAATAGTCCGGCTGATATCGATACCCTCCGTGATCTGTTCCCGTCCATGACCTTCCAGGTCCACCTGCAACGCCTTCGCGCCATACTGCTTATGCACGCTCAGGAGGAACGCAGCCAGTAAAATATCGTTGATCCGGGTATTGAACGCCGTATGCGCCTCGCCCAATAATTTCCCAGTGAATTCTTTATTGAGATGAAACCCTGATACGGCAGTAGTTTGCGGGCCATTATCCCCTTTCCCGCCGACGGGGAATACCTGCTCCTCCGCCATCAGCACCGAACTCCAGTAGGAAGCCGCTTCCTGGTAGCGATTGCTTGTTTCATACTCCTGCAGCTTTTCCGACCAGAGCTTGAAGGAGTCGGTCTTTAGTGGCAGCTTGAGCGCCTCGCCTCGCCTCACCTGGCTATATAGTGTTTCAATATCTTCAAAAAGTATGCGCCAGGACACGCCATCGATCACCAGGTGATGTATGACGATCAAAAGCCGGCTCCCGTCCTGCAGATCGAATAACCCTAATCTCACCAGGGGACCATTTTCCAGATCGACACCGGCTTGCAGTTCGTTGCAGTGAGCAAGCAGCTTTTCCTTCGGATCCGCTTCGTTCCCCAGGTCGATGACCGCCAGGGATAGGGGGTGATCGGTGCCACGATTGGATTGCACGATACCATTGTCCGATTTCCTGAATACCATCCGCAGCGCATCATGATGGCTTTGCAACGCTGTAAAAATTTTTTCAACGGCTTCCCCGGTGATCCGTTCAGGGAATGTCAATAGCACCGACTGATTATAATGGGACTTTACCATACGCGTACTTTCGAAAAAGCTCCGCTGAATTCCCGTCAGGGGGATATCGCCCGTCACGATCGATTGCTCCGCCATCCGTTTCGACCGTTTCAACCTCACAGATAAGGCTTCTATTGTCGGGTAGCTAAGGATATCCTTCACAAACAGCTCGTACCCTTCGCTCCGCATCCTGGCACACACCTGTATCGACTTGATGGAATCGCCTCCCACCGAGAAGAAATTGTCCGCGATGCCGATATTGTCGATACCCAACACTTTGGACCAGATCCCGCACAGCAACTTTTCTTCTTTGGTTCGGGGGGCTACATAATTCGTCCCGCCTCCCCAAAGAGGGTCAGGCAATCTTTTCCGGTCGACCTTTCCGCTGGACGTCACCGGCAGACTATCTATACGGACGAATAAGGCCGGCAGCATGTATTCCGGTAACCTCTCCGCCAGGTGGCTTCGAAGGGCATCAGTCCCTATTTCTTTCGCGGATACATAATAGCCCACCAGGTATTTCTCTCCTTCGCGCTCTCTGACCACCACTACACCATCCTGTACGGCGGCATGCTGCAGCAGCTGACGCTCGATCTCCGCAAGCTCTATCCGGTAACCCCGGAGCTTTACCTGCTGATCCGCCCTACCGATATATTCCAGGTTTCCGTCAGGCAGCCACCGGGCAAGGTCACCGGTCCGGTATACCCGCTCCTCTCCTTCGATCCAGCCTTCCACAAACCGCTCCAGCGTCAGCGCCCTATCCCCTGTATATCGCTGCGCCAATCCGGCTCCCGCAATACACAGTTCCCCGGCAACGCCCACCGGCACCAGCCTCCCATATTCATCTGCCACATACACCCGCTCGTTGGGCAAAGGCTTACCGATCGGTATGTTCCCATATTTGTCTAGCTGCTCACGGTCGATGGCGTAGCCCGTCGAGTCCACACAGGTCTCTGTAGGCCCATAAAAATTGTACATCCGCACACGCTCATGGTTACCCTTGCCGTAAAAAGCCTTCACCAGGTCCTTCGGCAATACCTCGCCCGCCAATATCCAGCTCCGCAGCGTCTTTACTTCCCGGCCTTCACCCAGCGCGTTCACCAGCAATCGCAAATGCGTAGGCGTGCCGTCCGACTGTACTATCTCATTCCTGTTATAAAATTCGATCAGCCGGGCGCCGTCCTTGCGGTCTTCGTCTTCACTGATATATAAAGTATGTCCCAGCAACAGCGCTCCGAAAAGCTGCTGTACCGATGCATCGAAGGCATAGGAGGCCAGCAGTCCTACCCTAACGCGTTCTCCCGTAATATGACAGTATACCCTCGCCTCCAATCCCTTCACCAGGTTCACTACACTTCCATGCCCCATCAGCACGCCCTTGGGCTGCCCCGTAGATCCCGACGTAAAGATGCAATACGCCAGGTCCGCAGCATCGATCCCTGTCTCAAGGTTCTCGCCACTTTCCCTGTACAGTTCGGGTGAATGAATATCTTTCACCGGCAGATAGGCCGCACACCGCTCGAGGTAAGCCCCCTCCGTCAAAAGCATCGTCGCATGGCTTTGTTCCAGCAGGTACGCCACCCGTTGATCAGGCAATGCAGCATCGACAGGCAGATATCCTGCCCCCGCTTTCAATACCCCCAGTATCCCTACCACCATTTCCAGTGACCGTTCTACCATCAGACCAACGATGCTCCCCCTTTCAACCCCCGACGCCTGCAGATGACGGGCCAGACGGTTCGACCGCTCGTTCAATTCCCCGTATGTCATTCGCAAGCCTTTATACACCACCGCATCTTCATCGCTGTGCATCCTTACCTGCTCCTCGAATAACGTTATTATCGTCTTACCCCTGTCATAGTCCAGGGCAGTATCCGTATGCCGGTACAACAGCTCCTCCCGCTCTTCCTCCGGCAGTATGTCGATCGCCGACAGCAATATGTCCTTGTCAGCCGTGACCTGCCGGACTATCCGGTGGAAATACCGGATAAACCTTTCGATGGTCTCTCCCTCGAATAATTCCGTGGCATATTCAAAAGTCAGCTGCAGTTGATCATCCGACTCGATGACCGTCAGCTCTATGTCAAATTTCGATTTGTGCTGTTCCGTATCATAAGGCGTCAGTTTCAGCCCGGGAATGACCAGCTCTTCCTGTTCGAAATTCTGGAAGGCGAACATGACATCGAACAAGGGGTTGCGGCTCGTATCCCCTGAGAGTTGCAGATCCTTTATCAATTCCTCGTAGGGATGATCCTGGTTGTCGAGACAGGCCAGACTCCGTTCCTTTACCCCGGACAGGAATTCCGCAAAGCTGATCTCTCCCCGGGGATAGTTCCGCAGCGGAAGGGTATTCACGAACATGCCGATGATACCTTCCAGGTCGGCATGATTCCTTACCGACACCCCCGTTCCCACCGTAATATCTTTTTGATTGCTGAGTTTATACAGCAATACATTAAAAATTGAAAGCATCGTCATGAACAGAGTAGCACCGGCCTTCTCGCTAACCGCCTTCACCTGCCGGGTCTCTTCCCTGCCGAGTGAAAAAGACCGGTTCTCACCGGTATAGCTTTTCGTCTGCGGTCTCTGAAAGTCCGTCGGAAGATCCAGGCTGGGCGCCTCCTCTGCAAACTCCTGCCGCCAGAATTCGCGCTGGACAGACAGCCTTTCCCGTTGCTCCTGTCCATGCTGCCACTCCGCATAATCCGTGTACTGCAGCGGCAAGGCCGGAAGCGTATCTCCATTGTACAAAGACATGAAGTCCTTTATCAGGATCGCCTGGGAGACACCATCGGTAATGATATGGTGCATGTCCACCATCAACAGGTGTTCGTTCCCGTTCACCTGTAAAAGACCTGCACGCAGAAGGGGCGCAGCCTCCAGGTCAAATGGCCGTATAAAGTCCTTTATCAGACTTTCGATATCCCGACCTTTCAGCCCGCTTTCATCTATCACCCCCGTCTCCCCTTTCAGCCCGGTTTCTTCTATTTCAAATGACACATGGTTATTTACCCTTTGAACAGGTTGGCCATCTATCTCATGGAAAGAGGTCCGGAGGCTTGCATGACGGCCGATCAGCTCCCTGAAAGCCTGGCTCAGCCTGCGCCTATCGATGGTTCCCCTAAGGATCACCGTTTGCGGAACATTGTACGCCAACGATATCCTGTCCAGCTTATACAGGAAATAAAGCCTGCGCTGGGAGAAAGACAACGGGTAATAATCTTTTTCCCCCGCTTTTGGTATGGAAACATCCCCAGCCGGCAACGACGTCCCCCCGTTTATCCCTGCCAAATGGTCGGACAAGGCTCTTATCGTGGAGTTCCTGAAAAAAGTGGTTAATGATAATCCCGCATTGAATGCCTTGTTGATCCGGGCGATCAGGGTGACCGCTTTCAGCGAATCCCCCCCTATCTCAAAGAAATCATCCCCAGCCCCGATGTCAGTCCTTCCGAAAAAGTTCCGCCATATTTTTATCAGCTTTATCTCTTCCTCCGGCAATCCTTCCCAATCCCGGTTCTCTTCGGTCGACTCCTCCTCCCCGCCTTCATTTCCCCGAAGTCCGGACATCCCTTTCTTCATCACCCATTCGTCCAGCCTTGACTGTAGCTCCCGGGTAGATACTATCACCTGTGGGAGTCCTTTCATCGACAGTGCCCGGCTTATCACGTCCGGTAATTCCCGGTGGCTGATATACTCAGATCCCCGGTCGTCAAAATCGATCCCATCGAGATCCAGGGAGAGCCAATGTTGCAACCCACCATTGTCCCTGCCTGTCCGGACAAAAGAATCCATGAACGCATTGGCGGCAGCATATGCACCAAATCCAAGCCCGCCAACGATGGAGGCCAATGAAGCCGTCACCAGGCAGAAATCGAGCTGTTTGTCTTTTAATACTTCTTGCAATACCAGCGTTCCATAGATCTTCGACCGGAACTGTACGGCAAAATCTGCCTTTTCCAGCTCATCTATCGCACCTATGGATCTGCCGGTGACGATACCCGATGCGTGGATGACACCGGTCAGCGGGCCAAACCGTTCTTCCGCCAGCTCAACCACCCTGGAAAATCTTTCTTTATCCGCAATATCGCAATCCAGGTAGAGGACCTCGGCCCCGTCCTTCCCGATAGACAGTATCTTTTCCGGGGAAGGTGATGGATCTCTGCCCACCAGCACCAGTTTCGCCTTGTAGTTCTTGCCGATGTATTTCGCCAATGTATATCCCAGTTTGCCCAGCCCCCCCGTCACCAGGTATACTCCTCCGTCTTTAAAGACTGCCGGAGAATTCTTGTTATCCACCGGCACCCGCTCGTACACCTGGTTCCATTGGCGACAGCTCCTTAAAGACACGATTTTTCCAGCCTGCGGCCGGATGATCTCCCGGAACAGGTTTTCGATATAGGTAGCGCCGGTATTTTCCGGCAAAGAGATATCGATATGCCCGGTGGTGATAGCAGGGTATTCCTGGCCGATCACTTTCAATAGGCTTGCTGACATCGCCTTGAGGGGCGAGCCAGGGCTTTCCCGGTGGATGACAGGATGAAGTCCATTGGTGATCACTGTCACCTCTTTCAAACCTGCCGTATGGCTGTGAGCAGCCTTGATCACCTGTATCAGGCTGTAAAACTCAAGGTCCATACGCTCCCCCGATAGTGCTGACCCGACATTATCGTCAGTCTCCCCGGTGATCCCCCAGCAATGGACCATCCGGTCGGGCAGCAAGCCTGCAGACTTTAAACGCTCGAATAATTGCCGGTATGCCTTTTCATCCGCGGCAGGGAGGATGAATGTATCAGGCGCCTTCTCCTCGAAAGCTGCCCCCGCCACGATCGTAACCACTTTTTCATTCCGGTCCCTGAACAGCGGGACGATAGCGTCACCGATACCGCAGCTATCCGAGAACACCAGGGTGCAATTTCTTTTTTCCGGCTCATCGACAGCCGTCATCCCTGTGGCAAGCTGCCAGGTAGGGGCATAGAACCAATCACCGGGCTCGTTTCTTCCCCTGCCTCCCCGGGGCGCCCATTCGGCGATCATCCTTTGCTCATCCACCTCGGCCGTATAAGAGAGTCTGTCAAAAGAATAGCCGGGCAATCCCACCTTGTATCGTTCCTCGCCGGCATACAGTTGCTGCCAGTCCGGCTCGACACCATTGAGCCATAACTTTCCTACTCCCTGCAAAACACTTTTCACACAATTGCTTTCTTCCCTGGATGGCAGGAGCGTGACTACCTTATGCCCGGCGCCTTTTCCTCCGCCGGCGCCCGCAAAAGCGCTCAGCGCCCTACCGGGCCCTACCTCGACAAATACGACATGCGGATCTTTCATGATGTCCTGTACTCCTGCCGCGAACCGTACGGTATGGCGCAGTTGCCGGACCCAATAGGCCGGGAACGAAATGGTTTCGTACACCGCTATTTTGCCTGTAATATTGGATATAAAGGGTATAGAAGGAGGGTTGATCGTTATTCCTTTTACAGCCTCTTCGAATTCCGTCAGCATTGCATCCATCATTGAGGAATGGAAAGCATGCGATGTATGCAATCTCTTTGTAGGAATATCTTCCCTGGCCATCTCTTCGCCAAATAGGAAGATATCCGCATCACGCCCTGCGACGACACAGGCCGCGGGGCTATTGACTGCGGCAAGGGCCACTCCAGGATGTCCTTCCAGGTAGCGTTTCAGCGGCTCCTCCCCGATCGATATGCTCAGCATGCTGCCCCGCTCCATCTGCTGCATCAGCTCTCCGCGTTTCACAACCAGCCGCAAAGCTTCTTCCAGGCTGAAAACACCGCTCAGACATGCGGCAACATACTCGCCGACACTATGCCCGATGAGCACATCCGGTTGTATCCCCAAATTCATCAACAGCCGCGCAAGCGCATACTCGATGATGAACAGGGCTGGTTGCGTAAACTCTGTATCGTTGATCCGCTCCGGGTTGCCGGAGTATAGGACGGCACGTATATCTTTTCCCGACTGGCTGCGCACGATATCGAAACAGCGCTCCGCCGCTTCTTTGAATACGGGCTGGCTCTCCAGCAGATCCGCGCACATACCCGCATATTGAGCCCCCTGACCCGGGAACATAAAAGCGATCTTACTGCCGCCGGCCGAACCTGTCGGCTCATCGATCGTAAGCCCACCGGCAGCGTCCTCCTTGCTGACGCAAACCACCGCTTTCCTATACGGAAATGAAGGTCTGCAGACATTGAGGGTATAGGCAATATCGGCAAGCTCGTGACCAGGTTCCTGTTCCAGGAAGCGTTTTAAGTTGGCCGCATTACGCTTGAGCGCGCCCGGTGTCTTGCCGGATATCTTCAACAGATGATAGGGTTCACTCTCCAAAGCCTCACGCCCCAAAGCTTCACGCCCCAAAGCTTCACTCCCTACAGGTTTACCCCCCACCGGCACAGGTCTCACAGGAGCCTCCTCCACAATGACATGCACATTTGTCCCACCGATACCCAGCGAACTTACCCCGGCACGCAGGGGCTTGTCGCTCGTCCAGGTCCTGAGCGCAGTGTTGACATAGAAAGGACTGTCCTCCAACCGGATATTGGGATTTGGCTTTTCATAATGCAAAGACGCAGGGATCGCCCTGTTCTTTACCGCCAGCACCGCTTTCACAAATCCGGCAATACCCGCCGCAACATCCAGGTGCCCGATATTGGATTTGACGCTGCCGATAGCGCAGGCCCCGGGAGCACTTTGTCCGGATAATCTGAAAGCCTGGCTCAATGCCTCGATCTCGATGGGATCTCCCAATATCGTTCCTGTCCCATGCGTTTCTACATAGCCGATAGTATCGGCTCCTACTTTAGCGTGCTTCAACGCCTTTGCGATCACCTCCACCTGCCCCCCCACGCTCGGTGCGGTATACCCGACCTTATCGCCACCATCGTTATTGATGGCGGACCCTTTTACGATCGCGTATATATTATCCCTGTCCTTAATCGCATCTTTAAGCCTCTTCAGGACCACTACGCCCGCTCCCTCACCAAATACAGTACCTGAAGCTTTATGGTCGAAGGGACGGCATTTCCCGTCTGACGACTGGATCTGTCCCTCCTGGTAAATATATCCCCGCCCGGAAAAATTATTTAAGGTCACCCCACCTGCCAGCGCCAGCGTACATTCCCCCATCAACAGGCTGTTACAAGCCTGATGAATGGCCGCAAGAGAGGAAGAACAGGCTGTCTGCAGGAACATCACAGGTCCGGCAAGATGCAAACGGTAAGCTATCAACGAGGATAAAAAGGAGATATCGCTCAGATACTGGGTGGAAATGTTGTCAGCCAGGTTCTCCCGCATATTTTTAAGGGCGGCGTGCACCGGCCAGAGCATCCTGGAGGAGGCGCCGGCAAAAAGACCCGTTTTGTATTTCAGCAACCGGGTATCCGCATACCCGCTATCTTCCAGCGCTTCCCAGCAGCACTCATGGAATATCCTCATCTGGGGATCCATTAGCTCCGCCTCCTCCGGTCTGTATTCGAAAAAAGCCGAATCGAAGTCGCCCCTGCGCTTCAAATACGCGCCGGATTTTACATATCGCGGATCCTTGATAGCCGCTTCACCCTCACCTGCCTTTAGCAGCTCCTCATCGCTGAATTCACGGATACAGTTTCTCCCCTCTTTCAGGTTGTCCCAGAATTGCCGGATATCGTCCGCTTCCGGAAACCTTACAGCCATTCCAACCACGGCAATTTCCAATCCTGAATAGTTACGTGCTTCCATATTTTTTTAGATCATTATTATCATTATTCAATACCTAGCAGGGCAAGCGTATTTTCCCGCAGTTCTGCCTCCTCGTTCAACCCCGCGATCCCACGGTTCTCATGGCCGGATCTGTCGATCATTCCCGCCATCGACGACACCGTCGGCATATTGAACACATCGGCCACGGAAAACGCAACATTGAATTGCGCATTTACCTTGTTCTTCAGCAGCACGATGCTGATGGAATCTCCTCCCAGGTCAAAAAAGCTCCTGTTGGCTGCCAAATTCTTCCTGTCGATCCTTAACAGATCGCTCCATATTGCAGCCAGCTTCTCCTCTGTGTCCCCGGAGGGAGCCACATAGTCATGACCGGCCGAAAAGTCCGGCTCGGGCAACGCCCCCCGGTTTATCTTCCCACTATATGTCAAAGGAATGCGTTCAAGCCGGATGTAGTTCGCCGGCACCATATAGTGAGGCAGATAGGCCGATAAATGTTTACGCAACACTTCTTGCGGGATATCCCCATCGGCCACATAATACGCTACCAGGTATTTATCCTCCCCCCTCTTCTTTACCGCGGCTACCGCACCCTTCACACCAGGGCAGGTAGCGAGATGACTCTCGATATCCCCCAGGTCTATGCGGATACCTCTCACCTTTACCTGGCCATCTGACCTGCCGATATATTCGATCGTACCATCAGGCAGCCAGCGGGCAGTATCGCCCGTCCTGTAGAGCGACTCACCGGGGCTGAATGGGTTTTCTATGAATTTTTCGGAAGTGAGCTGCTTTTTGTTCAGATATCCCCTGGCGAGACCCTCGCCGGCGATACATAGCTCTCCTGCTACTCCCACAGGCTGCACCTGGAGATCTTTATTAAGAATGTAAATGCAGGTATTGTCGATCGGCTTTCCTATAGTAACACGCTGCGCATGCGTCAGTTCCTGGACGGTGGAATAAACCGTCGTTTCCGTGGGGCCATACATGTTGAATATACGGGCGCGGGTCACTCCCTGCAAACTTTTCATTAGCGATAGAGGGATCGCTTCACCGGCCGAGAGAATATGAGTGATGTTCTTAAGTCCTTGAAGAGAGAGCGCCGGCTCCACGATCATCCTTAACAGCGCAGGCGTGGCCTGTATCATGTTCACCCCATGCTTCGACACGGCGCCGTAGATCGTCGCCGGGTCCCGGAGCTCTTCTTCTGTTGCCAGCACTACCGTTCCGCCATACAGGAGGGGAACCAGTGATTCCAAAACGAATATGTCGAAAGTATAATTCGTCACCGATAGGATCACCTTATCCCGGAAATGCAGGAGTCGATCCATCGCAATGCTGAAATTGGTCACAGCCCGGTGAGCGATCATTACCCCTTTTGGCTTTCCGGTGGACCCGGAAGTATAGATCACATAGGCCAGATCTCCCACACCCTCCGGGGCCTGCATTTCCACTTCTTCGCTCAGCAGATCCTCCATTCCGGGAAAGGCGATGACAGTAATGTCTCTGTTGATCCTGTCTTTATACTTCGATTGCAGCAATACCGAACGAGCTCCGCTGTCTTCCAATATATCGTCGATCCTGTTTCCGGGAAAAGTCGGGTCCATCGGCAGGTAAGTGGCGCCTGCTTTCAATATTCCCAGCATGCCTGTTACAAGCTCCGTGCGACGATCGCACATCAGCCCGACAATATCCGCCTTCCTGACCCCGCTTCGCCCCAGGTAAGCGGCCAGCGCATCCGATGCCGCATCGAGCTCACCGTAGGTCATTTTTACCCCCTGGCCTATCAATGCAATCTCCCCCGGAGTCTTCCTCACCTGTTCCCGGAACAGGTCTATTATAGTCTTGTCCCTGGGAAGATCCGCCCTGGTGTCATTGAAGCCGTAAATTATCTTTTGCCGTTCTTCTTCCGACAGGATATCTATCCCTGATAATTTCACCGTCGCATCGGAGATCACAGCTGTCACGATCCGTCGGAAACAGGCTATGAAGTTTGCTATCGTGGCAGCTGAAAAAAGATCCGTAGCATATTGGAAGTTCAGGTGTAACGCCCCCCCGGATTCCACCGCGGTCAGCGTCAGGTCGAATTTCGACATCGTGTAATCGAAACTATAAGACTTCACCTTGAGGCCGGGTATGCGCAATTCCTCCCGGTGGAAATTTTCAAAGACGAATAACACGTCGAACAATGGGTTCCGGCTGATGTCCCGGACAACGTTGAGGTCGCTTATCAGTTCTTCATACGGATATGATTGATTATCGAAACTCAACAACGAATTGGCTTTTATTTCGCGCAAAAAATTGTCGAATCGCAGACTGCCTTTAGGGAAATTGCGCAATGGCAGCGTATTGGCAAACATTCCGATAACGTTCTCTAATCCAAAATAATCTCTTCCCGCAACCACGGTACCGATAGTTATGTCTTCCTGGCCGGATAGCTTCCACAACAGTATATTGAAAAGGGATAACACCGTCATAAACATCGTAGCATCGGTCCGCTCTCCCAACGACTTTAGCTTTTGCGTCTCTTCCTGGCTGAGAGTGAAAGGCAGATTACGTCCTTTGTAGCTTTTCATGGCCGGCCTTGTCAGATCAGCAGGCAGATCCAATACCTTTACTTCTTCCGAAAACTCCTGCATCCAGAATTCGCGCTGGGCCTGGATTTGCTCCTGCTGCTCGCTCCCCCGCTGCCATTCCGCAAAATCCTTGTACTGCAGGTACTGTTCCGGCAGTTCCTGCCCGTTGTACAATGCCATAAACTCCTTCACCAATAACGATTGGGATATGCCATCGGCAACGATATGATGCATGTCCACCAGGAGCAAATGCCTCCTGTTGGACATCTTCGCAAGCCCCATCCTCAACAGCGGTGCCTTTCCCAGGTCAAAGGGGCGGATAAACGCCTCGATCACCTCCCCGCTGTTTTCCCCCTCCGCCTCGAAGTATTCGATCCCGATGGACACCTCGCGGGCTATTTGCTGCACCACCTTCCCATCGATGATCGCAAAGGAAGTACGCAGGCTTTCATGCCGGTCCACCAGCTTTCTCATCGCATCTTCCAGCATATCCGCCCGCAGCTCTCCTTCCAGTTCTATCACTTGGGGCATGTTATAGGCTAGAGACGACGGATCGAATTCATTCAGGAAGAACAACCGCTTCTGTGCGGAGGTCAATTCGTAATATGGCCGCCCGGGAGCCTTGGGAATACCCGTCGGCAAAGTTGCACGGCCTGCCCGCTCTATAAGTGCCGCCTGATCCCGGATGGTCAGGTGTTGAAAAAGTTCGGCCAGCGTGATCCTTACCCCGAATTCGGAGTAGATCCTCGGCATCAGCTTCATCATCTTCAGGGAATCCCCTCCCACCTGGTTGAACTTTGCAACCACCGATATCCGGCCGGCATGCAGGATGTCCTCCCAGATAGCATGCAGCTTTTGCTCCGTCTCTCCCTCCGGCCCGATAAATTCCGTCTGTTCGCTCAGGCTCATCAGCTTTTTCAGATCCACCTTCCCGTTGCTCAACAGGGGCATCGCATCGATCACGACGATCCGCGCAGGGATCATATACCGTGGCAGACGAGCCTTTAAAAAACCTTCGATCTCGCCGACCGCAGCTTCCCGGCCGATGCCGGTCACGCCCGTACAGAATGCTGTCAGGGACTCGACGCTTTTGTCATGAAGCACCACCGCCGATGCCACCAGGCTGCATTTTGCAAGGACGGACTCGATCTCGTCCAGCTCGATCCGCACTCCCCTTATCTTGACCATCCTGTCCTCCCTTCCCAACAGATCGATACTGCCGTCCAGTAACACCCTGGCCTTATCACCGGTCTTATAGGCCGGCCTCCCCGGCAAACCTTCCACCTCCAGTTGAATAAATCTTTCGGTTGTCAGCAAGGGATTATTCAGATATCCCAGCGACAAATAATCCGATACGATATATAGCTCTCCGACAGAAAAAGGGTCACAGGGCTGAAGGTCTTCGTCCAGTACCAGCAGCCCGGCGTCAGCTATCGGCTTGCCGATGCTGATCTTATCCTTCTGTGCATCTTCTTTTTGGATGAGGTAGCACGAGCTGATCATCGTCGCTTCAGTCGCACCATAAAGATTGACCAGCTGGATCCTGCTCCCATAGCACTTGTACCAATCTATCAGGTCAGCAGGGATCACCCGCTCGCCGGACATCAGGACATAACGCAATTTCCCGAAGTCCCTTTCCTCCAGCCGGCCGTCGTTAAGAAGACGGAACACACTCGGGACGCAGTGAACAAAACTGATCTCCTGTTCGTCGACCCATCGCTTCAGCCGTTCCGCATCCGGCAGACCACCCACTTTTGGCGGAACACAAATGGTGCCTCCGCTCATCAACGGCACGAAAATATCTCTCAGAAAAGCATCGAAATACGGTGAGATCAACTGACTGAACCTGTTCCCTTCCCCGATCCCGAATAGCTCTGTTTCCCACTTCAAAAAATGCCACAGGCTGCCATTGCGTCCCACGATGCCTTTCGGCATCCCCGTTGATCCGGAGGTAAAATAGATATACAGAGGATCGTCTTCCCGGTACTCCGGCAGGACCGTTGGGCCTGCCGCAACTACCTGCTCCGAAACAAGAGGAAGCATTATCATGGGTATTTCTTCGGACGCTGGGAAAATACCCGGCATGGCGAGAATGGCGCTGAGACCCGACTCCCGTATGATCATGGAAAGCCTTTCCTCAGGCAAAGTTGGGTCCAGCGGCACGAAAACACATCTCGCCAGCATGATCCCTGTCATGCTGATCACCAGTTCGGTAACATCGTTAGAACAGATGCCGATCCTGGACAGGGATGGATAACGGTGTAAGACACCCGCTATCTTCCTCGAACGATCCAGTAATTCAGAATAGGTCAATGTCCTCCCCTTCTCCTCGATTGCGATCCGGTCTTTAAAAGATCCGAGTATTTCTCCAAAATGCGCTTGTGTGTACATGAATTTCGATTTAGATAAAATGGTCCAGGAAAATTCCAAAAGTGATCACGATGATCAACAGGTCGGTTTCAAATGGGGCATTGACCCGGAAACCCTGCTGCATGTATTGCTTCTTAAGCTGCTCTATCTGGTCCGCGTCAAAATACCCTTGCCGCTTGATGGTCCCGTAGGACAGCATATCCTGGATGTATTCGATGTGCTGCTGCAGCAGGTACGGGCTCCCGGGAGCGACAAAGCCGAATTTCTCCCTGCCCGTTATCTCCCGTGGAACGCTCTTTTCGGCGATCTTTCGAAGAATATATTTTTCATTGAGCTCATTTAGCTTCAGGTCGGAAGGCACCCGGGTGGAAAACTCCACGAGGTCCTTGTCCAGGAAGGGATAACGAACCTCCACGGAGTTAGCCATTGCCATCCTGTCCCCATGGTCGGACACCAGGTGATCCACCAGCCTCAGCTTGTAGTCGATATATGCCCTTTTGTTCAGTATATCCCTGCCGGCAATCTTAGCCGGATCGATCACCTGATGATTGAGACAATTGATCTCATCAAAAGAAGATCGTAGCGCCGGGGAATAGAGGCTGCGCTTCAGCTGCTCCAATTCTGTAAAGCTCCGTTCATAAAAGAAGTTTCCGTCTCCCCATATCCTCTCCCTGAGATGATACTCTTCCCGGGACGTAGCTGTCCCGCCGACCAGGTTCATGGCCCGCATTTTGTCAAATCGGTAGCCTACATACCCGGCAAAAAATTCATCGGCCCCTTCCCCGGAAAGGATCACCTTCAGCTCCCTTTCTCTTACAGCACCCGACAAATGCAATGAGGCCGTATTGTAGGTCTCCTTGACGGGGCATTCGGAATGATAAACTGCCCGTTGCAGAAGTTCGCTGATATCTTTATCATAGAAGGTCTTCTGATAAAGATCTGCACGGCACTTTTTCGCAACCAGTTTTTGATATTGCCCTTCGGAAATTTGCGCGTCAGGGAAGTCGATGGAAAAAGCCCGTTTTACGCCTGGCCCGGACAGCTGATGTATCTTCATGGCGATCAGCGAGGAATCAAGCCCGCCGCTCAGGTAGAATCCGGAAGGAACATCGGCCCGGAGACGTAATCTCACTGCGTTGGATATCAGGTCATCCAGCTGTTCCATATATACATGCTCGTTCTGCTCTCCGGCCGGCGTTTCAAAAGGCAGGTCCCAATATTCATAGTCGGAAACTTTCCCATCGCTGCCAAACAGTAAAAAGTGTCCATTCTCCAGGGAATGTATATTTTTAAACATGGTCCTCGGGCTGATCAGTCCAGGGAATGTCAGCACCTGGTCGAACCCCGCCATATCGACCTCCGCTGATACCAGCGGATGTTCCAATATGGCTTTTATCTCCGATCCGAAAATAAAATGGTCCTTGCACACCGTATAAAAGAATGGTATGATGCCCATCTGATCCCTTGCACAGAACAACACCTTCTTCTTCCTGTCGAAAAGAGCAAAGGCAAACTGTCCGTTCAGCTCGTTTAAAAAACCTGTTCCTTTTTCCTCGTACAAATGAAGGATCACCTCTACGTCCGATTCCGTAGCGAAAAAATGTCCTCTCGACTGAAGCTGTTTCCGCAGTTCGATATAGTTGAATATCTCACCATTGCAGATGAGCACAAGACTATTATCCTCATTTTGAATAGGCTGCATCCCGTTTTGGATGCCAATGATGCTCAGCCGCGTAAACCCGAATGCGGCATTGTCGAATACCAGGGTATCCTGCCCATCAGGCCCTCGGTGAAGCAGCTTATTGCTCATCTTTTGCACCACAAAGCGATCCTCCTCGGACATCTTTCGCCCGACATGTACAAATCCGCAAATACCGCACATATTATTAAATGGCTTTTCGTGTTGGAAGATAGCTCACCGGATGAAAGCAAGCGGTTGCGCCATGGCCGTCAATATTTTCCGGCTGCCGTCAAAGGGGTTGCGCCCGTGTGAATACATCATATTGTCCAGAAGCAGGAAATCATCTTTCTCCCATTTGAATACGATAGAATTGTTTCGGTAGAAATCCTTAAGCTCCCGTACGATGGAGGTGTCGATATCGCTGCCATCGCCAAAATAAGCGACGAAGGGCAGATCCTCTTCGGAAAAATATTCCAACACCTGGGGATCGTAATGGTCTTTCAATCCGAAATACATATGATTGAACCACATTTCCTCCCCGGTCATCGGATGCGCCTGGAAGGCCGGAAGCGTCCAGCTCACTCTTAATTGCTCATCGCTGATCCAGGTGAACTCGAATCCATTTTCGGAAAGATATTTATTGACAGTATTCTTGTCGGTGGTTTGATAGATCGTCCTCCAGTCCAACCCGATACCGGGAATGCTGTTCCTCAGATACCGGATACCTTTTGCGCGGAACTTGTCAACGGTCTCCGGCTTCAGGCTCTTCAACAGCCGTCGCTCATCCGCAATGGGCGTCTCTCCTCCATTCTTTGGCGGGATAAGACAATAAAAAGCGATCACCCTGTTAAATGTCAATGAATAGGAGTTTTCCGTATGCATGTGTATCTGCTGATCATTGGGATGACTGGTAGAGGTATAAACGTTATTATACACCTGCTCCCTGGGCGATGTCCTGTTCTTGTATTCCATCGCATCCCCTGCAATAATGGTGAATAGCTTGTTGAAACCCTGGGCGCCTTCGATTGCAAAACCTCTTAGAAGGACAGCGCCCTGGTCCAGGAGAAGATCGTTCAATGCCGCCTTGTGTTCAGTAGCCCATTCAGCCCAGTTCATTGGCTGCAGAGGGCTGATCACCATGGGCAGGTCCCCGGTCGAAGGCGTGACCCGGACATGCGGTCCCAGGTCGATGACAGATGCTATATCTGCATGTATCAGGCTTTCCATTTTTTATACAGTTTTAAGTTTGGAATTACTAGCTATTTTACCGATCCTCACCGATGGATCATGGATCACTTTATACAGGATATTCCGGTAAATACTTATAAAAGCTCCGATGATATCCTCATTATACAATACTTTATTATACATGACCATCGCCTGGAATTGTCCCCCCGTCTCACTGAACTCCACCTGTAGATCATATTCCGCCTGGTGACCCTTCAGGTCGATATGACCATATTCTTTCTTTTCCTCTTCAGCCAGGCTCACCGTTTTGAATCCCAGTTCATCCAGCTCCCGGTCACTATCGACCGCATTGGCAAAGGCAAAATGAACTTCGACCAATCGCTGCACTCCCGAATTGAAATTGGAAACCATCCGGTCGAATGGATATTCCTGGTGGGCAAAAGCATCCAGCACGCCTGTCTTTACCTGGCTCAAAAATTCGGAATATTCCATTTCAGGGTCGATTGACATCCTAAGTGGCAGGACATTGACAAATGTGCCTACGATCTCGTCCAGGGCCCTTGAATTCCGGCCAACGGCATCAGATCCGATAACGATATCACGGTCCCCTGTGATCCTGTTCAGCAGGATGTAATAAGCCGATAGGAAGAACATGAAATAAGACACGCCGCTATCGTTGCAAAATGATCTTACCTTTTCATGCTTGTCTCTGTCCAGGGCGAATTGGATGACAGCGCAAGGCTGGTCTTTCGAAACCTCTCTGTTTTGTAGTCCGGGGAAATTCAATCCCGGCGTATAGCCGGACAGCTTATCCTCCCAGTAATCCTGGTGTTCTTTCATATCTGCCGACCCTTCCCTTGTCCATACGGCAAAATCGATGTATTCCCTTTCGGGGGCAGGCAGTTCCTTACCGAGATACAAGTCCCGAAGATCCCTTAGGAGGATATTGATGGAGAGTCCATCGCAAATGATATGATGAACGTCGAGGAACAGGTATTTTATATCCAGGTCAAACACGACTGCCGCTCTTATCAGCGGAGGCTTCGACAGATCAAAAGGCCTGATGAACTTTTCAAAACTACTTTTAAGAAACTCTCTTTTTCTGCATTTTATCAGTTGTAATTCGAAGGCAGCGCTGGTAGCTATCTTTTGAACGATACTGCCGTTGGCAAGCTCGAATCCCGTCCTCAGGCTTGAATGTCTTTCTATCAAGGTTTGAAAAGCTCTTTCCAGCCTGTATATATCCATCCCTTCGCTGATTTCCAGCAGGGCATGTATATTTCTGGCCGTATTGCTTTCATCCAGGAGATAACCATAGTACATCCGTTCCTGCGCCGGAGAGATAGGATAGTGCTCTCTTTTTCCGGCCTTCGCCAACCCCTGCTTCTCCTGTGGCCGGGCATTTTCAATATACCAGGCCAGGCCGGATATTGTGCTTTTCTCAAATATCCGTTTCAATTCTACCTTGACGGAGAATACGGTTTGTATTCTGTTCATGAGCTGGATGGCCCGGATAGAGTGTCCGCCCAGCTCGAAAAAGTTCGTATGTATGCCAACGGCTTCCTCAGGGACCCTCAGCACCTCCGACCAGATCCGGATCAGCCTCTTCTCCACTTCCGTCCCCCCAGGCTCATGCTCAGCCCCAGCCACCACCTGCGGCGCCGGCAGCCGCCTCCTGTCCACCTTCCCGTTCGACAACAGCGGCAACGCTTCCAGCTGCACAAAATGCGCCGGTATCATATACCGCGGCAGCCACTCCGACAGATGCCCCTTCAGCTCCTCCGTCCCCATCGCCCGCCCCGCCGTATAATACCCCACCAGACGGCGGTCCTCTCCTTCCCCGATGCAGGTCACTACCGCGCCCGTCACCCCGGCATGTTCACCCAGCCGGCGCTCGATCTCACGCAGCTCGATCCGCATACCCCGGAGCTTCACCTGGCTGTCCTCCCTGCCCAGGTACTCGATGTTCCCGTCCGCCAGCCACCTGCCCATATCTCCCATCCGGTACCATAGCCCCCCTTGCTCCCCCCCTCTGCGCTCTACGAACCGCTCCGCAGTCAGCTCCCCCTTGTTCACATAACCACCACTCACACACGATCCCCCTACCCAGATCTCGCCAGGCACCCCCACCGGCTGCTCCCTCCCCTCTCTGCTCAGGATCAGGACCCGCGTGTTCGCTATCGGCCGGCCGATCGGCACCACTTCCGGTATCACATCCCTGCTCACCTCATAACACGTCGCATCCGCACTCACCTCCGTCGATCCATATATATTCAATAACTTCGCTTCTTTCCATACTTCATAGAACTCCCGCGCCACCTCTGCCGCCAACGCCTCCCCGCTGCAGCTCACATACCGCAGCACATCCCCACCCAACCCCTGCTCCCGCACAACGGCTGTCAGCGCCTTCAGCAGCGACGGCACCACCGTGATACGCGTCACCCTGTCGCTTACCAGTGCACGGTAGAACCGCTCCACGTCCATCACCTCCTCCTCTCCCATGATCCGCAACGACACCCCCGCCAGCAACGGCGAGAACAACTCCGCCACATGATCCACAAACCCAATGCTCGTCTTCATACAAAACACCTCCCCTGCTTCCACAGGATACCGCTCCCAGCCCCAGTACAACCGGTTCAGCAAACCCGACTCCCTCCCTATCACCCCCTTCGGAACTCCCGTTGACCCCGACGTATACAGCACGTACAGCCGGTCATCTCCCCCTATTCCCAAATTGGACTCCGGATAGCCCGCCAGCTCCCGACGCAGCTCCCCGTACCCATCTATCACCAGCGA
>Ga0105237_10002491_pt1 | contig 22824 bp, 23 predicted proteins | sample KBSC24metaG_FD_81520 | JGI IMG/M metagenome (GOLD analysis project Ga0105237, IMG submission 81520) | Corn rhizosphere microbial communities from Kellogg Biological Station, Michigan, USA - KBS C2-4 metaG | ecosystem: Host-associated > Plants > Roots > Rhizosphere > Soil | place: Michigan, USA...
AATGACGTTTAGTTTTGACAAAACTATCTAAAGAATTTACAAAATTTTTCGCAAACAAAAAAATCAAATGCTGACCTTCTTAATGCAGCCAGGCCCGCTAATTGTATGTCTTTTAGGAGGAGACGCTTGGATAGATACCAATGGTTTAATTCAACTACAGAGCAGGCTACGTTCTTTCAGATTTCATTTCATTCACCATTTAAAGCAATCTTGTATGAAAAAGATATTTGCAGCCTTCGACATTTTCGGTGGTGGAAAAATTTATGAGCCATCCCTCTCACCACAATCTTCCCCAGTGACTGTTACTTCGTTTTCGCAGCCACATGTCCTGCAGACCAGGATGAAAGAAGAAAAAATATCCCACGGGGGAACTGTAATGGCCAATTTGTCACCCGTCCGCCTGGACATGGGTCATGATGGGGTAGTGATGTATTTTTGCCCGATGAAGAGTGTTCAGGTCCTGAAAGTTATTGCGGAAGGCGACGGGAACAACATTCCTGTCGAGGCCAGGATCGAAGGGTTGAGCGTGCCGGCAAATTATACGTCGGGGCTTTACGAGCTTGAGAATATCGAGCTGACCTCTAATGGAGCGATACTGGTAAAGGCAACTGAAAAGACCAGATGGAATCTTATTGAGAGCGAGATCCCGGTTGACTAACATCTCACAACCCAAAGAATGGAAATTTAAGGGCGGCATCGGGGCTTTTGATAGGCGATAGGGCGTAGCTGCGGATCCGCTCATCCGGTATTCCCATTCTCGTAAGCTCCTTCTGGAAAGGAAGGATTATATTCCATCGTCCTGCCAGATGAAAAATGCCTTCTTTCCACAGCTGCCATAATTCGGGTTCAAGCCCGTGAAGGAATTGGATAGCCTGTTCTGCGGATATCCCTTTGGGAGGGACTATATCTACCAGCAATCCCAGCTGCTCGGGCATCGCTTTATAACATTCTTCCAGCTCCAGCACACCGATGTATCTTTTTTCGGGGAAACGAATTCTTTTCCGGGCATTATTAAAAAAGTTAATGCTTGTTTCATCTCCGAAAAAAAAGTGATACTTACCTTCTGTCGAAAACATGACTATATCTTTAACGATAGATTGAGCACAATTGGCCAACGGGAATTTTGGCCAATTGTGCCAGACATCAAATGATTTCCCTTCGGACAACGAACCTCCGGCTCATTTTGTTACCTTTACTAAGGTACGCGCTCCTTTTCTCAGGGTTTTTATACTATCCGGAGCATTTTTTGCAGAAAAAGGATTTTTATGGAAGTGACTTTTTGTGACAAGCATGGAAAGACCACGAATTTAGATTTCTCCGATGTCTCTTTTATGCCTTACGATCGGCCGAAGATACACCAGGTGCATAGAAAATTGGATCTTCCCTTCATGGCCGGGGAGGCTACCCAGCTCTCCGCCAAAGATATAGATATCATTTACGGCAGCATGCTGATGAAGGAGTCGCAGACCGTTCGTTTCAGCTCCATTACCGAGCCCGAGCATATTGAAATGCATTTTACCCTGGCCGGCGAGGGATGTCTGAACAACCTCAGCAGCGGGAAACAATATCGCTTTTCGGGGAATGAGCAGAACCTTCATTATACACCTCAATTCATAGGTTCCAGTCATTATGAGGAAGGCGCTGTTCATAAGTTCTTCGAGATACGTCTGACCAAGCATTTCTTTTTGTCACTGGCGCAGGACAGCAGTCCGATGTTGATGGATTTTGCCGAAAAGGTTGATCAGGCGATGGAAGTCAGCGCACAAAATTTACCCATTTCTTTGGCCATGCATCAATGTATACATGATATCATGCATTTACAAATGACGGGCGGGTTAAAAGGGCTGTTCCTACAGTCCAAGTGCATCGAGCTGCTGACCTTGCAGGCGCAGGCACATGAACATGCGCCTGATTGCGGTGACCGTGTCTGCAAGACCTCGCAGGATAAGGAACGCATCTATTTTGCCAGGGACTATTTGGTGGATCATGCAGCCTGTCCTCCTTCCCTCACGGAACTGGCAAGAGTGACAGGACTGAATGAGTTCAAGCTGAAGAAAGGGTTTAAAGAGGTCTTCGATACTTCCGTCTTTGGTTATTTGAATAATTTCAGGCTAAATGAGGCAAAGACCAGTCTTTTGTCGGGACTGTCTATCAAGCAAGTGGCTGAGCAGATGGGGTATAGTTCTGTTCAGCATTTTACCCGTGCGTTCAAAGAGAAGTTCGGCGTGACGCCGGGGAGAGTGGTTGTTTGATAAGTAAAACTAAAGCTCCCTTAACAGCTTCATGAAAAAATCGGCTTGCTCCTTGGTTTTGATCATTTTCCCTAGCGAGGATGTCTCACCAGATTTCAAAGTAACTTTGACAGGGAGCTTGCCGGACTTTCTTGCTTCCTCTGCATGTCTCTTGGCTTTATTTCCAATTCTTCGATCCTAAAACAACCTCATCTGCTCCCCCGGCCGCCTGAACTGTGTACAATCCAACTCCCATCTCTCCGCATTCAATCCATACTTATGCGTATAGCGTGCATATTGCTGTGCCACCAGCTGCGCATAATTCCCCTCTCCTCGCATCCGAACGCCCCAGCGACTGTCATTAACCTTACCATCATGACTGGCCTCTATCAGGTGCCACACCTTATCCGCTCTGTCAGGGAAATTTTTATAGAGCCAATCGTGGAAGATAAGCTTGATCGCCCCATTCAGACGGATAAAGGTATAGGCGGAAAAAGTAGCGCCATTCGCTGCAGCCGCCTGCATGATCCGTTGCATCTCATGCTCATTGAGCCCAGGTATCATCGGGCCCAGCATAACCCCCATACGAACCCCCGCATCGCTCAGCTCTTTGATCGTACGAAGACGTTGTTTGGCGGTAGTGGTCCTCGGCTCCATCACCCTGCGCAGATCCTCATCAAAGGAAGTAATGGATACGAGAATGGATACCAGCTTTCTCCTGGCCATATCGGCCAGTATATCCTTGTCCCGAAGGATACCGGCATTCTTGGTGATCATGCCCACGGGCTGGCTGAACTCATTACACACTTCCAACAGCTGGCGGGTGATACCAAATTTCTTTTCCGCCGGCTGATAGCAATCCGTATTGCCGCTGAGTGAAATAGGCAGACATTCCCATTTCGGGTTCATCAGGAACTTACGCAATAGCTCGGGAGCATTCTTTTTTACGATGATCTTTTGCTCAAAATCCAGCCCTGCGCTATATCCCCAGTATTCATGCACATTACGGGCATAGCAATAGGTACAGCCATGTTCACAGCCCTGATAAGGGTTCATACTATACCACATGCCTACATCAGGACTGTCTACCTTATTGACAATGCTCTTGGCATGCTCTTCCAGGAAAATGGTCTCCGGATTGGGATCGACCCAGTCATCGATGGCCTCGATATGCTCTTTCACCCGCTGGTTCTTCAGGAACCTGTTCTTGGGATTGAACTGGGCGCCTCTTCCTTTCTTGTATTGGTCGGGGTCGTCCTCTTCGGGTTCTTTCTTTTTTTCCTTGATGCTGTCGCGGATTATTTTATGACGGGATAGGGCAGTATTTTCCCCTTCCCTGGTTTCTTCATTCATAGATGACAATTTCAGGATAAACAATAGTTGCACAGGAGGCTCCTACATAAATAGCTCTCCCTGCCGGGTGGCTACGGGCAGATTCTGGAAGGACATCCGCTCGACGATCTGCCAGGCGCCGGCGCTTCGGGCTTCCCACCCGCCTGACGACGGACCATCGTTAAAACTCCCTTCCCGGCGCTTGAGCAGGAGCATACCATCGGCGATAAATCTCCCAGTGAAGCTTTTTTGGCTGTACTCCAACCACCCCTTCTCATATTGAAAGGGCAGTAGCTTGCGCGCGATGGTGATATAGGGGTCGTCTATAAAATGTGGCTTATGATCCTTGTCCAGCTTCATCAAACGCTGCACGTCCTTTATCTCTGTCACCAGCTTGCGGATCGGCAGCTTGCTTAGGATATTGATAAAAATGGTATGCGTGGGGTAGCTCCCAAAATCCTTCAGCTCCACCTTGAACGGGCAAAAGCCCATGGCGATGGTACGGAGACGCTGGACGATCCGCTCTTCCATTAACGCCAGCTGCGTAAACCGTACGAGGGTCACCTGGGACTTGCCTCCCACAGCGCCCGGAGCCTGATAGGTTTCCGCAAAATCTTTTTTCACCTGCTGTATCCTGTTACGCAATTCATCATGCGGGTGCAGGATGAGAAGGTATTCGTTCGTAGCGAGCTGCTTCTTATAATTTTCGTTAAGGACGGCCGCTACAGGTTTGATTGCTTTTTGCATGGTTTCTGTTTTTGGGTGTCCGGGAAACGGGCCTCTCAAAAATGTAACACGTTTTCCGGAAGAATCTAAAGTCTGTCCTATCGGACAACGAACCCTGGGTTCGTTCAGAGTGTCAGCATCAGGCCGGGTTTTCAACATTCTGCCCCAGCCCAGTCATCAAATCATTGATGGGCAGCCGGAACACATTCACGGTCCTGCAGGCATCGAAAGAATGCTCCCTTTTTAGCAGTACCAGCTCTTCCACCTGGAACGACTCATGAAAGGTTCTTTGAGAATAGTCGGCCATAGCCCTATTATATACCTGTTCCGTCAACCCACCCGCAATGCTCAGATAAGGGCGGCTGATCAGGTTGACAGGAGGACAGCCCGAACTGCGGATAAAATCGTCGATGGCCCTCAGCTGATGCATCAATTGACGGAAAGGCTGCGGGTCCTGTACCCGCAGATAGATGGTGTGGGGAGGGAACCCGCTGTAATTGTTCAGCGTTATCTCAAAACACTCATTCCGACGGCATATCCTGTGTATCCACCGTATCAACGTGTCCTCCATCTGCTCCCCCGCCTGAAAGGCGGCTACCGTAATATGCGGTCTGTTACGCCCCTTCATTATCAATCCATAATCGCTGAGGAACTGCTGCTGCTCCTCCACCAGTTTTTCAAAAAGCTCGCCGTAAGGATAAATGACCAATAGATATTCCATCCGTCGGCCAGCTTCGCTTTTACCCCCGGAGATGGAAATCATTCGATCTGGCTCAAAAAAAGATGATTGTTTTACTAACCCGGTATCCATAAAAAAATTTTAATTGATCAGGAAATTAGCATAAATTTACTAAATAAATTAGTATATGAAAAAATAATTTTTCGCTCAGCGCCGTTTTAAACAGTCCCTTGGCGGGAGACACAACTAAAAACATTAACATGGAACTCGAACAATTCTTTGGAATGACCTATAAAGGCAGCAAGCGCTTCACGCAGCATGAGATCACAACCGCCAATGCCACCGGTTTTGGCGCAGCTGCAGACGACTATATGGAAAGAGGCATCGACCTGAATGAGCAGCTGGTGCGGAACAAGCCGGCTACCTTCTTTATGCGTGTCAGCGGAGACGCTATGACAGGGGCAGGTATCTTTCATGGCGACGTGGTGATCGTAGACAGGAGCATAAAAGCCACCAGCGGCAAGGTCATTATCGCCACGCTCAACGGAGAAATGCTGATCCGGCGTTTTGAAAAGACGATCAACAAGATCCGGCTGGTACCGGAAACTCCCAGGCTGTCCGCCATCGATGTCGATCTCTCCGGTTCTGAATTTTCCATCTGGGGAGTTGTCACCTATGTGATCCACTCATTATAAAAGCGCGGGAATTGATCCCGACCGAAAAAGACTTATGAACGCCATCGTCGACTGCAATAGCTTTTACTGCTCCTGCGAGCGTGCATTCCGCCCCGATCTGTGGAACAAGCCCGTCGTGGTCCTCAGCAATAACGACGGCTGTATCGTTTCCCGGAGCGACGAGGCCAGAAAGCTCGGTGTCGCAATGGCCATTCCTTATTTTCAGGCCCGCCCCATCATCGACAAGCAGGGGATCTCCGTATTCTCTTCCAACTACCACCTGTATGGGGATATGAGCTGGCGGGTGATGGAAACATTGCGGACATTGATGGGAAATGCCTCTAAAGTAGAAGTGTACTCCGTGGATGAGGCTTTTATGGACCTCGGTCATATTCCTGCCCATGAGCTGGAAGATTATTCCCGCCATATCAAACAGACAGTGGAACAATGGACAGGTATTTCCGTCTCCATTGGCGTGGCGCCTACCAAGACCCTGGCCAAGCTGGCCAATCGGCTGGCCAAGAAGAACAAACAGCAATCAGGCTGTATAAAACTGCTGACCACGGAGGACGAGCTCCGGACGGCGCTGCAACAGACACGTGTAGACGATCTCTGGGGCGTAGGAAGAGCCTATGCCGTCAAGCTGATCAACTGGGGTATCACCAGCGCCTGGGAATTATCCAATATGCCCGAGGAATGGGCGCATACCAATATGGGAGGCATCGTCGGCGTACGACTGATACGCGAACTGCGGGGATTGCCCAGCATCGGGATGGAAGAAGAGCTCGTAGATAAAAAGATGATCGCCACCACCCGGATGTTCGGACGCCCCGTCACCGACGTCCACGAAGTCAAAGAGGCTGTAGCCACCTATATCTCACGGGCCGCAGAAAAGCTGCGCAGGCAACACAGCGCCGCAGGCACCGTCAGCGTCTTCATCGTATCCAAAGAACAGGACCATCTCACCGACTTCCGGCGGGGAGCCACCATCAGCAACTATGCCACCCTTCCCAGGGCCACCTCCCTCACCCATGAGCTGATCAAGGCGGCAGTAGGCCTGGTAGACGGACTCTTCGAACAAGGTAAAGAATATAAAAAGGCCGGCGTCATGCTCAGCAGCCTGGTGCCCGATGCCTCGATACAAGGTAACCTCTTCTCATCTCATGCAGCAGGCGAGCATCGTAACCTCATGCATGCCATCGATAATATTAATTTCAGCATGCGGGACGACAGCGTCAAATTCGGGTCCTCCGGAATGAATAAACATTGGAAAATGCGGCAGGAACTGCGGTCTCCCCGCTTCAGCACCCGGTGGGAGGACCTAAGAGAAGTAAAATAGCCCCATATCAAAATGATAGTCAACGATTTATAATTATTGACCCATATTTCTTACCTTTTTTCTGCAAAATTTAAAATATCCATCCTCCTCATCCGTCTACCTTCTAAACGGACCACAGGTCCGTTGGCCGATAGGCCAGACATTAGCACTTTGCGGGAGATGTGCTAATTTCCTGACAGCGTATCTCCCGCACATAAAACGGACCAAAAGTCCGTCGGCCCACAGGCCAGACAATAACAAATGGAGGAGCTATTGACGATATCACCGGTCATGAACCAATCATCGAGGAAAAATATCACGTCTGTCATCGGTCAGTTCGGCAAGCGATTGTTGAGCTTTATCCGCCAGCGTGTATCCGATCCGGCAGATGCAGAGGATATACTGCAGGACGTCTGGTATCAATTCTCGACAACAGTGGATACGGAACCCATCGAACAGGTCGGCAGCTGGCTCTTCAAAGTGGCCCGTAACAAGATCATCGACCGCTACCGTAAAAAAAAGCCGGACTCGCTGGAAAGCCTGCTGCAACCCGATGAAGACGATGAAGGACCAAACTTTTCCGAAATACTCTTCGATAAGAGCAACAATCCTGAAACAGCCTATCTGAGCAGCCTCTTTTGGAAGACCCTGGAAGAAGCATTGCAGGAGCTGCCGGAAGACCAGCGGAATGTATTCGTCTGGAATGAGCTGGGTGACGTCTCCTTTAAAGAGATCGCCGCCCATACAGGAGAAAATGTCAATACCCTCATCTCGCGTAAAAGGTATGCCGTACTATTTCTGCGGGAGAGGCTGACGACCCTATATAACGAGATAATAAATCATTAAAATAAAAAGATCATGAAACGTTTTTGGATGAGAAGGGTTGCAGGGTTTATCGTACTGGCCCTATTTGGAATAGCAGTTTTTTCAGGTATCGTAATGTTGTTATGGAATGCATTGATGCCGGCAATCTTTAACCTGCATGCCATCACCTGGCTCCAGGCCCTGGGATTGCTGATCCTTTGTAAGATACTGTTCGGCGGATTTCGCGGCGGCGGCCCCAGACAGCACTGGAAGAACAAAATGAAACAACACTGGATGAAGATGAGCCCGGAAGAAAAGGAAAAGTTCAGACAGGATTGGATGAAACGCTGCGGGGGTCGTGGCCCCTTCAGAGGACCCGTTGGAGGTCCCTTTGAAAAAGACCCCTTTGCATCCGGCGGTCCCTTCTCCGATGAAAAAATACCACCCACCGAGAGCGCATCTTAAAAGACCAAGAACTGCTTCCAGCAGTTCGTCGAAAGGACAGACAGAACCGAGCCATGCGAAGGTTCCGACCGTACCCGAGGTACGAAGGGTACGAACGAGGAAGAGCGAATACATGGAGCTCTGACGAAGTTCTGACCGTGACGAAGCAGCTCCGCCGAAGGTCTGATATCCGGGAATTGGGCTATTTTTTGGGCGAGACCAATTCCCTCACTTACCACAAACCTATCAACTGAAAAATATGATTATGGCCGCAGAACTTTCACCGACCTTTCCTTCAGAAGGCATCACCACCCGGCTGGCCGGCTGGCTTCTCCCCGGACAATATTCCCAGGATTGGGCCCTGGAGCAATTAAACATACTACCTTATCAGCACCTGCTGGAAGTAGGTTACGGGTCCGGAAAAATGCTGCAGGCGGTGGCTAAAAAATTGAAGATCGGATTTATGGCAGGCATCGACGGCTCTGTCTCCATGTATCAGCGCGCCACGCGCAGGAACAGACGGGCCATTGAAGACGAGCTCCTGCAATTGCATGTAGGCTCGTTGTACCAGCTGCCTTATCCTTCCCATTATTTTCATACCATCTACGGGACAAACATTCATTTGTCCTGGAAAGATCCGGCCATGGAATTCTTACGCCTGTCCAATCTGTTGAGACCAGGCGGGCGGCTGGTGACCATATTGCAGCCGCAATGGTCCCTGCAGGAAAAGACGGTTCGCAGCACCATGGAAAAGATCGAAGAATACTATATCGAGGCAGGACTCACAGATCTACGGATCCGCTACAAGGACACCGATATGCTCACCGGAGTAGCCATCACGGGCTACAAGGAATAACAGTATAGCGTCGAAAAAGAAATGCAAGACCTGGATGCACTATTGGAACACACAGGAGCCCGATATGTGTTTGGCGTCAGTTCGGGAGGGCTTATCTGTCTTCAGGCAGCGCTTAACCTTCTTCCATAGAAAAATGCATTGTTTATGAACCCGCCCTGATCCTGAATGGGCAGGTCGACACGGACTTCCTGCCACGGTATAACAAGAAGATCGCCGATGGGAATACAGCCGCCGCCCTCGTTACGGCCATGAAAGGAGCCCGCCTGGGGCCGCCCTTATTCAATAGGATACCGCGCAGACTGATCGAAATGCTTACAAAAACAGCCATGCCATAAAAGCCAAAGTCCTTTTGCTGGGTGGTAGTAAAAGCCCGGACTGGCTTAAATCAGCGCTCGAGCCGCGGGCGAAGACAATTCCACACGCGCAGCGTATCGAACTCCCCGGCCTGGGACATGGAGGATCCAGCGATGAAGGCATGACCAACAAAGGAGGAAATCCAAAGCTGGTAGCACAGGAAATACGGCGTTTTTTATTGTAATAGTTTCATTTTCACCAGATTAAGGATAAAAAACGGCTGCTTTACGGAAACTTTAACAGTACCCGATTAAATCTTCGAAACCGGTTTCGTTCCAATATACAAGGATGCGAAACTGACCTTTGAAGAACATCCGTCACAATTAAAATCTACGAAAATGAAAAAGCTGTTTATTCTTACAACGATCCTTGGAAGTACCCTCATCGCCAGCTCTGCCTATTCTCAGGTATATGTCAATGCCCGTCTCCGTATCCCCGGAGTCAGGGTTTATGTGAGCACGCCTCCCCCTCCCACTGTAGTATATCAACAATATCCCGCTCCTGCACCTGCTCCTGTATGTCAGGATCAGTACAATCAGGACGGATATAGCCAGGATGGCTATGGTTATGCACCGGCTCCTACTACCGTCGTATATGAGAACGACTTCCCCGGGTATGCTTACTATAACTACCCTGCCTATTGTGGCCACTACCGCGACCGTGTCTACTATGAACACTATCGTCCTTACTTCGAAAGGGACTATAGACCCTACTTCAGCGGTAGAAGGTTTGACCATGCAAGATTCGAACACGAGAGGTTCGATCACGATCGTGGCCAGCACCGCGGATGGGATCGCCACGGCAGGTGGTAATAAACCATAAAAAGATCAGGCCGTCTCAAATATGAGACGGCCTTTTTGTTATTTCTTCAGCAGCATGCCATTACCCAGCGGCAGCGCCTCATGATATCCATTACTGACGGCAATAATAGCAGCAGAATCCCTGGTGGCCATCGCGAAATCTACTGTATCGGACACGATCTTATTTTTGAACTCCACTGGATTATCGCTGCGCACGATCTTAACACCCTCCTGGAAATAAAGATGGTTCTCCAGAAAGATATTGGGATTAAACCTGTCTATTAACAGGCCCTTACCGTGTTTGTTCTGCACATACCGCAGCACATCATTGCTATTAGGCTTTATCGCGGTCTTATAGGCATAAACCCCCAGTCCTATCGATCCTATCAGGATCGCCACATAAAAATGAACGGCATAAAAAAAATGAGGCTTTCTGCTCGCAGCGACAAAAAGAGGCAGGTATATCAGGAGGCACATAAAGCTCAGACCCCTGCCTAACGGATATTTGCTGCCCAATAGCTTATGACAGACAAAGAACGCCGCAAACACTCCTGCCAGGATGATCAGCTCCCGATATATCTTTTTTCCCAGGACGAACAGGATACCCATTGGCACAGCAGAAAGAAGAAAAATTATCTTTATGATCTTAAATGTCTTATCGGGCAGGAAGTCCTGGAAACACATAAAGGAGATGAGCGATGATCCGGCCCCATTCACAAACAGGCTGTTGTTCCCGATGATATTGGGATCCGTGCTCACCACCTTGCCCATGGAAAAAACATACAACAGCGCACAGGCCGCAAAAGCCAGACAAGGCAGCAGCAGGACATAGGACCAGGAAGCATCTTTCCAATTCGGAAATCCCATACGGGGCAATGACCTGTTCGTTATTACGACCCAGACCAAAAGCCCGCCCATGACCAGGAATACAAAAACAAAACTAAAAATAGCCAACGATGAAATGGCTCCCGACAGGAGAAAGAGCATCAGCGCCTTCAAGGCTCTCTTCTCCAGGTAAAGGTTAAAATAATACAGAGAGGCTGTAAACGCGGCCATGGCAAATGCATATCCCCTGCCGATGGAAAAATAGAGCGCAAATGGCAGCACGAGGAATAGGATCGTATATGATCCCGGTATGGATGCTTTGTCCGGCAGCCCGTACTTTTCCTTATACAGTCCAAATAGCCGGCGGAGATAATAGATATATATCAGCAGACTGGAAAAACTCATTATCCTGTAAAAAAACACATTCTTTGCATGCAAGGACTGCATGACGTGAAAGTAAAGTGAATTGAACAAGTGGTTGTTCGCGACTTTGAAATGACTGTACCGTAGGATGTCCAGGAAGGAGGTGCCATCGGTGCCCCAGTAAGACCATGCTTCATCATATTCCCACTCGCTGTTCCAACTTAACCAAAGTATAATAACAAATAACAGAGCGCCAGACCAAATAAAGACATTTCCAGGCTTTTTTGAGAGCATAGTATGGATTTGTCGGGAAATTAAGGATTTATCAGCGTCCGGCCAGAAAGACATCCTGATTTTATTCCCCTGCTCTCACAAATGCTGCCCTGCTGGGAGCCGGCACCTTTGCATCCATTCCCTTTATTCCCTTCCAAAGTATCTCATTGAACAGCCCATCAGGAACTCTGTCCTCGCGGGCCAGATCGATACCGGCTGATTTTTTAGCCATCTCATTCCAGGCAACATTGGTCTCACCCAGATCAATATTCGCTGGCAGGGCATGAAAAGGCGACAGATCGGCCTCATTGGAAAAACACCGCCACATAGGAGTGGCCGCCGCATCGTACTGGCTCATGGGTGTAAGTCCCAGTATCAGCTCAATAGTTCGTAGTACGGAAGTAGTGGAGTACATTGTATGGTCTACATAGTGACGTCTGACCATCCCTCCTGCAACATATACAGGGCTGCGGTGCGCATCCACATGATCGGGACCGTTCTGAGCGTCGTCCTCCAGGATAAAGACCACCGTTTCCTTCCACACAGGGCTCTTGCTAAGGTATTCTATAAACTCACCCACGGCCAGGTCATTGTCCGCAACATGCGCAAAGGGAGTAGGTCGTCCCTTCTTCATACCTTCCGTATGATCATTCCCCAGTCGCACGGTATTGAACCGTGGCAGCGCATTCACAGCTAACAGCGAATCAAATTCCCTTTTCCACTGGCTGACTCTCACCGTGTCCCGCACATGCAGGTCCCAGCCGGTGTAATACGGACAGTAATGCCCCTTTAAGGCCTTTATATTCGGCTTGTATTCATCCGCAAACTCCCCATAGGTCCGGTACGATATACCGGCCCGGCTGCAATGATCCCAGATAAATCCGCCTTTATTATTGGCTATATCCCGATTGCCCTCCGAGTCATAGTGACCTCCCCGTCCTCCATAATAAGTGGGCCATGTCTTTTCCAGGTAGTCGGTGGCATAGCCGCCCATGCTCCAATTATGCCCGTCGGCGCTCACTTCCGCATCGACATAAAAATTATCCAGCAGGACAAACTCCCTTGCCAGCGCATGAAGGTTTGGGGTCACATGCTCGCCGAATAATACAAGGCTGCTATCCCCATTGCCTTCCTTCATATCCCCCAGCACCTGGTCATACGTGCGATTTTCTTTGATGACATAAAAAACATACTTGATAGGCGAGGATTCACCCACCTTCATGGGTATGGGATTGCCGGGCTGACCTATGGCCATCAGCTCCCCATCCTTTGTATAAGGCGTATTACGATACACCTGGCGGGAATAGACAGCCAGCTCCTGCTCACCTGGTTCGTCAATAATGCTCATGGTGCCTTTGAACAATCCGGCTATATATTGCACAGGCGCCTTCTTTTTATTAAGGTCGCCTTTTTGATAGTTTACTTCCTCCCGGCGGCTCACAGGGACAGGTCCCTGCGGATTGGGCAGCGAAGAAAAACCCTTCCCGTTGGCAACCCATATCTTCTTTCCTATCGTCCTTACGGCAGTGGGATACCAACCTACAGGGATAAAGCCTTTTGATTGGCATTCTCCCGGCTCCCGGACATCGAATACGGCCAGACAGTTGTTATCCGCATTGGCTACATACAGGGTCCTCTCATCGGAGCTGAGCGCGAGAGCATTGGTCGTCGAGCCCGGAGGTGCATCCGCATACAGGGCCGCATTCAGCGTTTCCACCACCTTCCGCTGCCGCAGGTCGATGACGGATACAGAATTATCATTCGCATTGGCTACAAAAAGCCAGCGGTCATTCCGGCTAAGACAAATATCATTCGGATTGTCGCCCACCGGTATCTCCCCCGAAAGGCTGCGTCGCTCCGTATCGAAGATCAATACCTTGTCACATCCCCAGCAGGTGATGTACAGCTCTTTCCGGCTATGCGACAGCTGACAGGTATATCCTTCTCCGCCCAGGTCGAGGCGCTGTACGATGGCCTTGGTAGAAAGGTCTACGATGTACAGGGAATTGTTCTCCCTTGTCACGACATAAAGCAGCTTTTTCCTATCGTCTATGTCCATCCCCGCGGGAGAGATCTTTACCGGCCATTTCTTTCCCAGCGCAAAGCTGTCTGTCAGCGTCAGCCGGCGGACATTGGACGCGCTCCCGCCTATGGCATATTTCAGGATACAATTGTCATTGCCCCCCGATGCATAAAGGAACTTATTGTCAGAGCTGAACTTCAATCCCAGCCAGCTCTTGGGAATGATAACACTATCCACTACCTTTTCCGCCGCCACATCGATAAGCTGCAGGGTCTGTGTGCTCTGGCCGTTATTGGTGACGGCCGCCCAGCGCTCATTGGCGGATATGGCAATATTCAATGGCAGATCGCCCAATTGAAAGCCATGCCCGGCCGGTGTCAGTGACCAGCCATTGGAAAGTACAATTACAGAGTCGGAAACTGTTCCGGGTCGGCGTGTTGACTCCTGGGCCCTGGACTGTCCCATTATCACCGCCAGGATAAGTAGTAAAAAGGTCTTCTTCATGTCTCATTCCTTGAATGAAGACAAATGTACCTGTTTATTGTTATCTAAATATTTTCTCTGCCAGCTCGGCCGATTCAGGTTTCCCCACATCGATCAGTAACGATCCGCTATGATCGAACCCCCGGATAATGTGGCGGACGCCCAGCTCCAGGTAAACATCCACCATAGAGAATTTACCTTCTTGTCGCATCAGGGGGAAGAGGGCGGGGTCGATGACATGTATCCCGCTAAAGGCCCGCAAATTCACCGGTCCCGGAAACGCTTCCCCGCCAGCCCATCTTTCCTGGCCTGTTTTTACGTTCTTCCATCCACGTAACCTGTCCGTCTCATCAAAAAGGAAGTACCGGGACGTCTCCCTCTGTGTAACAGCCAGGGTCGCCAGCGGCCGGTGTTGAAAATGATCCTGGATCAGGGCGTGCAGGTCCAGGTCGGTGAGAATATCCACATTCATGGCTACAAAGGGAGCGCCGTCCAGCAGTGGTCGGGCCTTTATCAATCCCCCTCCGGTCTCCAGCACCTCATCGGTCTCATCACTGATGGCAACAGTGCTGCCCCAGCCATTATTAGCGTCGAGAGCCGCGATGATCTGATCGGCAAAATGATGTACATTGACCACGATATTGTAAATGCCGTAGCGCTGCAGGTACTCGATGTTGCGCCGCAGAAGGCTCTTCCCATTGATCAAAGCCAGTGCCTTGGGATGACGGTCGGTCCAGGGTTTGAACCGGGTACCCAAACCCGCGGAAAAGATCATGGCTTTGGAGATGGATGGGTTGTTCATAAGATCAATTTATAGCACGATATTCTGTACCAGCGAGCTCTTCTCCGGATAGTCGGTATTGTAATGAAGACCGCGGCTTTCCTTTCTAAAAGATGCTTCCTTGACAATAAGATAGCCGACGGTGATCAGGTTCCGCACTTCACACAATTGCGGCGATACGGCAGTGGTCTCATAAAGGGACTCTATCTCCTCATGCAAAAGATCCAGCCTTTTCATCGCCCTTTGAAGACGCATATTGGTTCGTACAATACCTACATAGTCGCTCATCAGCAGCTGCAGCTCTTTCAAACTTTGTGTAATGAGGATCATTTCACGCGGCTCGGTCGTTCCTTCTGCATTCCAGTCGGGAATACCCTCCTTGAAGCCGATGCCTTCCACCTTCTCCACCGTCTCCAGGTAACAGCGGTGCGCAAATACCAATGCCTCCAGCAGCGAATTGCTGGCCAGGCGGTTGGACCCGTGGAGCCCGGTGGAAGAACATTCTCCGCAGGCATACAGATTGACGATAGAGGTGCGTCCCCACTCGTCCACCTTTATACCGCCACAGCTGTAATGAGCCGCGGGAGCCACAGGGATCATCTGCTGTGCCACATCGATACCGATGGACTTGCATTTCTGATAGATATTGGGGAAATGCTCTATGAACTTCTCCTGATCCATATGACGACAGTCGAGATATACATGCTCCGTACCCGCCCGCTTCATCTCACTGTCGATAGCCCTTGCTACGATGTCACGGGGCGCCAGGTCCTCTCTCGGATCATATTGCAGCATAAAGGCCTCATCGCGATTATTTCGTAGAATGCCTCCATCACCTCTCACCGCCTCTGTAATAAGAAAGGAAGGGCTGATACCGGGTTCATAGAGCGCAGTGGGATGGAACTGGATGAATTCCATGTTCTCTATACGTCCCTTGGCACGATACACCATAGCCACCCCGTCACCCGTCGCAATCTTTGGGTTGGTGGTGGTGCGGTAAACCTGCCCATTACCGCCGGTGGCGAGTAGGGTGATGCGGGATAATATCTTGACGATCTTATTGGTATGTTGATCTAGGGCATATACTCCATAACATTCGATATCAGGAGTGGACTTGGTAACAAGATAGCCCAGGTGATGTTGCGTGATCAGGTCCAGGACAAACCAGTGCTTGATGACGGTGATATTGGACTGTTTGCCTACGGTCTCCAGTAAAGCCCGCTCGATCTCCCTTCCCGTCACATCCTTATGATGCAGGATACGGAATTCAGAATGACCACCCTCTTTTCCCAGCTTGAACTCCCCGCCCGAATCCTTGTCAAAGCGGGTCCCCCAGTCGATGATCTCCTGTATACGTTCAGGGCCCTCTTTTACGACGATCTCTACGGTATGCGGATTACAAAGCCCGTCGCCGGCTATCAGGGTATCCTGGATATGCTTGTCGAAGCTGTCATTCTCCAGGTCTGTCACACCCGCTATGCCGCCCTGCGCGTATTTGGTATTGGTCTCATCCGCCCTCGTCTTTGTAATGACAAGGATGCTCTTATCGGGATGACGCTGAGCTACTTTTAACGCATAGCTCAATCCTGCGATGCCTGAACCAATGACCAGGAAATCAGTTTTTATCATAATGGGGTCAAATTTACGCACGATGACCCATTTGATAGTCAACAAATAATTTCTATCTTTCGGTAACACCTTTGGTATGAAAAAACTCCTCCCCCTCGCCCTCATCGTAACAACCCTTTCTGCCTGTAATACCCATTCGGACAAAGGATCTGCCGGCGCACCCTTTGCCAATCCCAACGATGTCCTTACGGTGAACAACATGTATGACATCTCCGTCGTCCATGCAGCCATGGGCAAAGGTGATGCAGCGGCCAGCCAAAAAGCATTTGCCCGGGCTATGAATGGCTATATCAAAGGCGGCAGTCCCACAGACATTGACCTGTTCAAAGCCTCTATCTGCCGGGAGCCTTCCGCCAAGGCCTATTTCGAGTTGGGCAGCGCTCTCACGGATGCCGGGTTTTATGACGAAGCCGTCCAGTCCTTGCACATCGCCGAGGATCTGGGCTATGCTCCTCTGACCAACCTGATGTACCGGCTGGCGCAAGCTACCAGCAACCAAAACCTGGCCAGCGTCGACCTGCGGGACTCCCTCATGTTGCATTATATGGAAGTGGCTATCCAGATGGGCTATCCGCACAGCGAAGAATTCCTCAAGGATGGTAAATTCGAGAGCCTGCGAAGAGCCAAAAATTTTCAGTCCACCTTTGACGAAGCCATCGCCGCCGGACCGGGCAGCTCCAGCCCCGGCAGGCTCTTCTGGGAAACATTTCGCAATGATTTCAAACAGCTGAAACTACCGGTGACTATTAACACCATGTGGATTCAAAACCACAAATTAGGCGACCCTATCAGCTACGACTATGAGAAGTTTATTCCGGAGATGCGTAATGCTGAATTCTCCCGCGAAGTAGAGCCACAGTACTATTACTGCGGCATTATACAACAGGACACAGGCTATACGACACTTCTATACGCCGGGCGGAATGAAGAGCTGGCAGATGCCAGCCATTATACTCCCACCTCCTTCATCCTGACATCCTTTGACCGCAACGGGAAGATCATAGATAAGATGCGGGCGGCAGGGCAGGAAAGTTTCACCGACACCTTCAAGGTGCTCACCATCCAGCCCAACCTCACCTTCGAGATCAGGGATTATAAGAATATCTACAAGAACGACCCCGAACAAGAAGGATATCAAAAAAACTATGTGACACACTCCGAGCCATTGGGTGTAAACTATTACCGTATCGCTGCTAATGGGAAGTTCGAGAAGATAGACGCCCCGCTGGCTATGGTGCGCTAACAGGCGATCTGTATATCTTTTCCACCCACCCGCTTCGGATCAGCATTTCAGCAATGAGAAGGTTAGGCACCCAGCTGAGCCACGCCGTTGTAATATAAATTTCTCTCGGACTGGCCGCCAATGGCAGAAAAGCGCTGATATAGGTATACAACCGCAGCGTAATAGCCGACAGCGTCAGGGCATAGCTGCGGAACATAAAAGCCCCATGTGTCGCAAAATCCTTCTTCACTACTTTCCACCCCGCATAAAAGGTATACGACACCCATAACAATGACAAGAGCGTAAAGCTGGTACGGGCAGGCAGTCCGCCATTGGCATGCCAGGCCATCATAAAGGCCGCCGGTCCACTAACACCAATCACCGTTACCAGGTACACCCAGCCCATACGCCGATGCACTTTAGGATACCTGCGCAACAACCAGGGATTGAACTGAGTAAAGCCCGCGATCAGCACCAGGCAGCTGGTAAAGACATGCGTATAAAAGCTCACGCGCCAGTAAAAAATATGATAGACCCGTTGTTTAGTAGTGAGAAAATCGACACCGCTGTTCATAGCGGTATAGGGTAGAGAGAGCCTCACCATGAGGAAGGTGAAGAAGGCCAGCGCGCCGATCGACAGAATTCGTAAAAAGTACCGGGCGCTCATTCCATCGGCTCCCCCCTGGCAGCAAATAGCATTCCGCCTCCACGGAGGAACAGATGATTGGTGGAATCTCCTCTGCTGCCAGCTACCATCTTACTATATTCCACCATCTTTACCGACACGCCGATATAGGGATTCTTCTCCCATTCTATCAGGAACGTATCCTTCTTCTTATCAAAGTTACCCCGGACAACGACCTTTTGTGCGTAGTCATTAGCCGGTGTGATCTCCAGCTTACAGGTACCGTTGTTATGGAAGTCGAGGGCAGTGTCGGCATGGTTCCAATCATTATCCCCCGCGCTTTCGTCCCACTGCATGCGCATCAGCTTCAACTTTACGCGGGTGAGGGTCACACCACCGGAATGCACCCATTCTCCCTCTATCTTCCTGTTGGTCGTATCCATTGAAAAGTTAAAGACCCCATCAAAACGATTGTCCCCCGGCTCCTTCAATACAAAATGAAGTTTGCCGCCCTCCCAGGTTACTTCCCCGTTGACATTCCGCCGCAGCCCCTTGTGTACATTGTATCCGGAAGCCGTCCGCCCCGAAACATAATTCAATACCAGCGTGATGATCCCGTCATTGCCAAAGCTGCCGCTGTAGGTCCCCAGATATCGGGCTGAGCTGTCGGGCTTATATATGGCTGGCAGGGCTGCCGGCGCGATCGTATCCAGGACAGTAACCTCTTCTTTTTTTGAGGAGTTTTTCTCTTGCTTCCCGGAAGGAGAGTGGCAGGAAGAATAGCTCAATATTGACAGGAAAAGTATAAAGGAAAATACCACAGGACGGGCGGCTTGCATACGGTGTGTTTAGATACCCAAAATAGAATAAATTCTATTTACCTGCAATAGCCTACCCGACGGAGGCTCTTTGCCGGTCCCGCCCGGTTTGCCCTCCTAGTACTCGATGTTATAGCTGAATTGCTCCGGCTTTTCAAACACGTCCACCAGGTTGTATTTGATGGTCACCGTCTTTTTATCGTCAGACAATTTCGCCAGCGGATTGTCGACCTTCTTCACCGGGCGAGGCAATGCGATGGTAGTAGTATACAATATCTCCATACCCATCTGTGAAGCCTGCTGCATCTGGGACAGCTGTGGGTCACTCTTCAGCGCCTTCCATTTCTCTTCATTCAGCTTTTTGATCATAACCCCATCCTTGCAGGTGAAGTCATAGATGCCGTTGAACTGATTGATGTCCGGGCTCTGGCCGCCTTGTCCACTCTGCCCGGCCAGGCCGCTGAGAAGATTGGTATTCCCCAGCGAACCGTCGCTCATGGTCTTGTAAAGGCTCTGCAGCTGACCGAGATTGCTAAAAGGGAATTGCATATGCGTCGTAAAGACCTTTTGATCCAGGTCCATCTTGATATGGACAGTGCCGGTACGCAACAGGGCTTTTTTCTCCGCGCTGAGGTTCTTGGCAGTGTCCACGATATCTTTCATCAGAATGGTAGTATCCATTTTCTCCATTCCTTTTTTGGCCAATTCATCCTTCCCCATATATTGCTGGAGCATCTCTACCATTTGACTAAGGTCCATATCGATGGCCATCTTGCCGCTGCCATCTTTTTTGATATCTACATTTTCATTAATGTCCAGGCAGCCCATCATTAAACAGGCAAAGGATAAGGGCAACAGGTACTTAAAGATCTTCATTGTATTTATTTGATATGTGGGATGTAAATTAATTCTTTACCCGACGCTGACCTTATATCGGGTGGTAAATATTTGTGAACGCCCGGGCTCCAGGACGACAAGTCCCATCTTATTGTTAAAACAATCCGGAGCGCCGCTGAGATTTTCCACAGCAATGCTCTGGCGGGTGTCAGGAGTATATAGCTGCAGATAAGGATAGCTGCCGTCCGGAAAAAAGGATACCCGGAGACCATTGTCCGGATTAAAGAGTTCGCAGTCAGCGCTTACGAGCTGCTGTTTGAGGACAAAACAATTATCCAGGAAAGTATCACCCATTCTTCTGGGCGTATCGAATGTATCGTATTGGATCAATTTGCCGGTTGGCACCAGCCGCTTGTCAAATTCTACAATGGCGGAAACATGAAATTGTACCTGCCAGTCGTCGACCTTCCCCCCCAGCTGGAAATAAGGATGCCAGCCGTCGGCAATGGGAATTACCTTGTCATCCAGGTTGGTCACTGTCGTCACTACTTCCAGCATGCTGTCCGGATGAAGAATATAACGTACACCACAAACATAGTCGAAAGGATAGCCTTCATCTTCCTTATTATAACGATACTCCATGGTTATGGACGCAGAGACTTCGTCGGTGGTTTCCCCGAGGATGGTAAACGACTTGTTATACAGCAGCCCGTGGATGGCTGTGCCATCCTTGAACAGGCGTTGCAGGCGGTATTCCTTCCCCTCAAAGACATATTTACCGTCCGGGATCCGGCAGGGGAAAGGAGAAAGCTTGGGGCTTTTATAGGAATTACCTATCTCTTTTTCCAGATGGTCCCTGTCAGGATAATTATCGATGACATTGAACAGACCAGCCGGGCCGCCCGCTTTGGGCGCATGGACCTTAAAAGCATGCAAAGAAGCTCCATGTTCAGGCAATACGGCAATCTCTGTGGCCGTGGACGCTTCCCTTAGGGTTATCAGACGCAGACCGTTCTCTTCCAAATGACGGATAGAAAAATTCATAATATCAATAATGGATAATGCTGCAATATATTGCGTCCAATTGGACTTTGGGAAAATTTAGTCCAATTGTCCATAACCTCTAATGTCTGGCCTTCTGCTCCCCTATTCGAAAAAAGACATGACCTCACCACTGCTGAGGTACAGCTCTTTCCATTCCTGCGCTTTTTGGTCGTCAAAGACGTCGAACGTCCTTAGTATCTCATACGCAAACTCTATGAGCGCCACCCCATTGGCGGTAATGATATTCCCTGTATTGACGCAAGGGATGCACTGGTAAAGGTCTTCTCCTGAGTATTCGGGACAATAATGCTTCAAAAAGCCGGGGAAGTTGCTGGTATGGGGGACATCATCCAATAGCCCCATGTCGGCCAGAGCCAGTACTGCGGCAGATATGGCAGCGATAGGCCTTTTACCAAGCGTGGAGGTGATCAGGGGAAAGATCTCCAGGTTATCCCCTTCTTTCCACTTGTCCCCGCCGGGTAATAAGAGAAGGTCAAAATCCTCCGGATCCATCATTTTCAAGCTGGTATGAGGCATTATCCTCATTCCGCTCGCGGATGTCACCGGGTGACCGTTAGCCGAGAAGGTTTCGATGGCAAAATCCGAGTTCTGACCACCCAGCCAGGCCATGGTAAGGGATACGTCCTGGTCGGCAAAACCATCGAAAATAAAGACAGCACAGGTCCTTTTCTTGCTATTGTTCTGGATCAGTGTCATAAAACAAGTTTTACTACAAAAGAACACCCGGATTGTGACAGCCCTATGTCAGCAGCTGCCATAACGGGACATTAATCTTTCAGCCAGCTCTTTCATAAGGTTCTTTAGGGCGGAAGGGGATTCCACCAGGGCAGTGTCGGCGTAAGTGAGGAGCCAGTGCCCAAACCAATGGACGGAGGAAGTCATAAATTTCATGCGGACCATGTCTCCCAGGTCCTCTTCAGAGACATACCCATTAAAATATTTCTGTTCCTGCAAATATTTTACCACCTTCTTATCAAATTGTACCACTACCTCTTCCAATTCATGTCCCTTCGTCGCCTCGCGTATATACTCATGTACGGAAGGATGGGCATCGGCATCAAAACATTCTTCCATTAGCAGGACATGCAGCATACGGCTCAGACGAAAATCCCGGTAGCCCTTTCGAAGCCGGCACCAGGCTATCAGGTGCCAGGCAGTGGAATAATACAATAGCCCGATGGGCTCCACCTTTCGCTGTGTCGTCTCTTCCTTGTTGGAAGAATGATATTGCAGGTCAATCACTCTTTTTTGTACGGCCGCCTGCTGCAACACTGGCAGATACTGATGAGATACCTCGCTGGCAGGAGCAGTACGTGTAAGAACAGCGATATGGTCGGTAAGGTTCTCTACATAGTCCTTGTCCGTACCCCGCAGCACAGCCTTTATCTTGTACAATGCGGCGCTATAATGTTTTTTGGATGTTTCGTCCGCAAACCGCTCCGCCAGTTTGGAACCCAGGAGCAGGGCGCTGGCCTCTTCCCGGCTGAACATAACAGGGGGCAACCGGTACCCTTCCATTATGGTATAACCCGTGCCGGCCTCACCGATGACAGGCACGCCCGACTCATCCAACGCCTTCACATCCCGGTAGACCGTACGCAGGGAAATATTGAATCGGTCTGCAATCTCCTGCGCCGTCACCCGTCTTTTACTTTGAAGATG